>Ga0182743_1001159_pt1 | contig 26810 bp, 24 predicted proteins | sample eDN3rd30CKraftOP_FD_128522 | JGI IMG/M metagenome (GOLD analysis project Ga0182743, IMG submission 128522) | Enriched Organic Plus compost microbial communities from Emeryville, California, USA - eDNA 3rd pass 30_C Kraft OP (version 2) (version 2) ... | reverse complement strand
CGAGAGCTTTTCGCCTTCGCCGCGCAGACGCGAGAAGTTGGAGCCGGTGCCCGAGCCGTACTTGAAGAGGCGCGCCTCGCGGACCCAGAGGTCCATGATGCCGCCTTCGTTGACCAGGTCGTCATCGACGGACTGGATGAAGCAGGCATGGGGCTGCGGGTGCTCGTAGGCGGATTTGGACTGCACGAGCTTGTTGGTGAAGGGGTCGACATAAAAGTGGCCCTGGCCGGGGCCGTCGATGCCATAGGCCCAATGCAGGCCCGTGTTGAACCATTGCGGGGAGTTCGGCGCCACCTTCTGGGTCGCCAGCATGTAGCGCAGTTCGTCAAAGAACGCCTGGGCGTCTTCCTCGGTTTCGAAATACTTGCCCTTCCAGCCCCAGTAGGTCCAGGTGCCGGCAAGGCGATCGAAGACCTGGCGGCTGTCGAGCTCGGAGCCATAGCGCTCCTTTTCGGGCAGGGCGGCGAGGGCGGCTTCGTCGGGGACCGAGCGCCAGAGCCAGGAGGGAACCGCGTTCTCCTCGACCTCCTTCAGGACCTTGGCGACGCCGGCCTTGCGGAAATACTTCTGGGCGATGATGTCGGACGCGACCTGGCTCCAGGCCGCGGGAATGGCGATGTTCTCGAGCTTGAAGACGACAGAGCCATCGGGATTGCGGATCTCGCTGGTCGCGTTCCGGAACTCGATACCCTCGTAGGCCGACTGGTTGGCCTTGGTAAACCGACGTTCAATGCGCATAAAAATCCCCGTAGTAACCGGACACGACTGTCCGTAAGCCTGCCAACGGCTTCAAACCCAAACCTGTTTTGACGCGTCCAACCGCGATCCGCCGCAACGGGTCGCCAAAACCTTGCCCCGTGCCCGCAATGTGAACCGATCGCGATGCCGGTCCTTGATTTCGGGCGGTTGCCGGCGGGCCGTTCAATTCCGTCCGCTCAGCCTTAAAAAACTGCGCCGATTCAAAATCCGCGTCAACTGCGTTTGGTCGCATCTTTGTCTACACCTTGTGCTGACCGACCTGTGTAGCGCTAAATCTAGTATATAATATGTGAACAGCGGGGATAAGTCTCAAGGGCGCGAGCGCATCGTGATCGGGCTCCCCCGAGGCCTCGTTTGCGCTGTTCATATTTGCGAATCCGTGGCCGAAACGGCGGCTAAGTGGGCCTTTTGCCTGACTCTTTTCAGCCACAATTGCGTATGGAGAAAGCCGGGTTCACCCGTGGTGGCGCGGGGCAGGGAATCGCTCGGGGCTGTCAAGGCGATTATTTTAGGGGCTCGGTCAACAGGCAGGCACTAGATGTGGTGTTCGGCGGCGGGGCGCACCCGGCGCGAATTTGAGCAAGCCGGGCCTAGGCGAGGGGGGAGCACCGTGCTAATGCAGGGCGACTTCACGAACGGGTTCGGGCATGAAAGCGCTTCTCTCGGAAATCTTCGTCTGGTGGCAGGGACAAACCTGGGGCACGCGCCTGTATTTGAAGCGGTTCTTCAAATACGTGGGCAGCGATGAGTTCGGGAATCGCTACTACGAGGACAAGAAGCGCGACCGCCGCTGGGTGACCTATAACGGGTATGCCGACGCCTCTTCGATTCCGCCCGGCTGGCATGGCTGGATGCATCACCGCACCGATACGCCGCCGAGCGCCGAGCACTACAACGCTCGCCCCTGGGAAAAGCCGGCCCAGCCGAACCTCACCGGCACCGCGGCAGCCTATCGCCCCGATGGGAGCCTGCTCAACAAGGGTGAACGCCCGCGTGTTACGGGCGACTACGACGCCTGGTCGCCCGAATAAGTCCACGCCCAGGCTGATCATGAAGCGCTTTGCGGCAGCGCTGGCCATGCTCGCGGCTTTATCCGCGGCGCCTGCGCTGGCAGCGACCATTTCAAACCCGGTGGCGACCTTTACCGGGCTCGACAAGATCACGGCGCGGATCACCACTTTCGACGTCTACATGAACGAGACCGTGCAGTTCGGCGCGCTGCAGGTGACGCCGCGCGTCTGCTACACGCGGCCCTCGACCGAGATCCAGCGGACATCGGTGTTCGTCGAAGTCGACCAGGTGAGCCTGCAGGGCACGGTCAAGCGCATCTTTACCGGCTGGATGTTTGCCGATGCCCCCGCGCTCAACGCGGTGGATCATCCCGTCTATGACGTGTGGCTGAGCGACTGCAAGCAGAGCTCGGACGTGCCGCCGCCCAAGCCCTAGGGCTGTTTGGCCGCCTTGCGCGCGGCGCGGACGCGCCGCCAGACGGACCACTTTCGCCGGCCGTTGACCACGGCGCTCCCCACGGGGCCCTGTAGCGGGGGTACATCCACCGCCAACAGCAGCAGGCCGAACGGCAGCATCCATATGCCGAGCACGGGCAGGAAGCTGAAGACCCCGCCCAGCACCATCAGCACGCCCACCGGAATGCGCGCCGCGCGCGCCTTGGGCTGGCGAATCCAGCCGACCGGCCGGCCTACGCCCGATGGCAGCTTGCGCTCGAGTTCGTCGAACAAGCGCTGGATGCGGATATACTTCTTGTCGGGCAACGGCCCCTCCCTTTGTGCGCATTGGATATGGGAAATCGCGGCCCGAAATCCAAGAGGAGGCAGGGCTTGACGCCACCGGGTTTCCAGCTGTATTTAACTGATGAGTTATTTAACCGAGTGGTGCAATAGCGATGCACGAAGAACAGCTCAATCTGGCCTTTTCGGCTCTGGCCGATCCGACGCGACGCGCCATCCTGGCGCGACTGACCCACGGGCAGGCGAGCGTGCTCGAACTGGCCGAGCCCTTCCAGATGACGCTGCCAGCGGTTTCCAAGCACCTCAAGGTCTTGGAGCGGGCAGGGCTCATTACCCGCGGGCGCGAGGCGCAATGGCGCCCATGCCGGCTCGCACCCGAACCCATCAAGGCCATCGCGGGCTGGATCGAGCCCTACCGGAAGTACTGGGAAGGCAGCTTCGACAGGCTGGACGACTATCTGGCAGAGATACAGGAGGGAAAATCCGATGACGGTATCAACTGAGGCGGCGCATGCCGTAAATGACGATCTGGTCCTGGAGATCACGCGCGTCTTCGCGGCTCCGCGCGAGCTGCTGTTCAAGGTCTGGTCGCGGCCCGAGCATACTGTGCGCTGGTGGGGGCCTGAGGGGTTTCGGCTCTCCCATTGCCAGATGGATTTTCGTGTCGGCGGCAACTGGCGGTTCTGCATGTCGCGGCCGGGCCGTGACCACTGGATCCACGGCACCTACCAGGAGATTGCGCCGCCGGAGCGCCTGAGCTTCACCTATATCAACGATGCCGACGGCCATAGCATGCTGGTCGAAATCGAGTTCATCGCTCTTGGCGAGGAGACCGAGATGCGGTTCAGGCAGAGCGAGTTCCTGAACGTCGCCGAGCGCGACGGCCACCGCTTCGGCTGGAGTTCGACGTTCGAAATGCTCGATACCTATCTTGCCACGCCCCAGGCGCAACAGTGAGGATACTGAGCATGCTCAGCGAACCGAAGATCATCGAACGCCCGCCACAACCCTATCTTGCCATTCGCGAGACGGTGACCATGCCCTTCGGCCAGGTCGTCGACCGGATCTACCCTGAGTTCTTCGCCTGGCTGGCCCGCCACGGCGTCGCGCCCGCCGATGCGCCGATCATCAAGTACAATCTCATCGACATGGACGGCGAACTCGAGCTCGAGTTCGGCGCCCCGGTGGCGAGCGCGGTGGATGGCGATGGCCGGGTGATCGCGGGGGTACTGCCGGGTGGCCGTTTCGGCTCCATCACCTGGCAGGGTGGCTATGACAAGCTGATCGACGCCAATGGGGCGCTCATCGATTGGGCGCGCCGGGAGGGCATCCGGTGGGACATGGAGGAAACCCCGAAGGGCGACCGCTTCGGATGCCGGCTCGAAATCTATCGCACCGATCCGGGCCAGGAGCCCGATTCGAGCAAATGGCTTACCGATGTGGTGATCCGCATCGCGGATTAATCGAGGGCGCGCCGGTCCCAGGCGTAGAAATCCCCGGCGTGGGAGAGGGCATCGGCCAGGCGCAGTTCATAGATTTCACGCGGGATCTCGATGCCCCCAAGCGACTTCAGGTGGGCGGTGAGGAACTGGGTGTCCAGCAGCCGGAAACCTCCCGTGTTGAGGCGCTCTACCAGATGCGCCAGCGCGATCTTGCTGGCGTCGGTCCGACGATGGAACATCGATTCCCCGAAGAAGGCGGAGCCGAGCGCCAGCCCGTAGAGCCCGCCTACCAGTTCCTTGCCGTCCCAGACTTCCACGGTGTGGACCAGCCCGCGGCGGTAGAGTTCGCCATAGAGGCGCCGGATGGTGGAATTGATCCAGGTGGTCTCGCGCTCGGGCGCCGGCTCGGCGCAGCCGTCGAACACCGCTTCGAGGTCCGTATCGACCTTCACCTGAAACGGGTGCTTTTTCAGCGTCTTGCGCAGGCTTGTTGAGATCTTGAATCCGTCGAGCGGGATAATGCCACGCATCTCGGGCGAGACCCAGAAGAGGTCCGGGTCGTCCGCATCCTCGGCCATGGGAAAGATGCCGGCCTGATAGGCCCGGACGATCAGTTCGGGGGTCAGCTCGATATCGAAGGGGTCGGGTTTCTTGGACATGGTCGACTCGCGCCCTTGCAGTCTAGCAGAACTGGTCGCCATGCCCATCGCATGCGCGCCTTCGTGATGGGCGCGCGAGGGGCCTCAAACGACTTCCCCGGCAGCGCTGCCGGGGAAGAAGAGACGTTGGGCAATGGAGCGGACTTCGTCCGGCTCACTTCTTGCCGAGATAGTTTTCCAGCCAGTGGATGTCGTAATTGCCCGCGATGATATCGGGCTCGCGGATCAGGCGCTGGAAGAGCGGCAGCGTGGTCTTGACGCCGTCCACCACGAACTCGTCGATCGAGCGGCTCAGGCGCTGCAGGCATTCGTGGCGCGTGCGGCCATAGACGATGAGCTTGCCGATCAGGCTGTCGTAGTAGGGCGGGATCGAATAGCCCTGATAGACGGCCGAATCCACGCGCACGCCGACGCCGCCGGCAGGGTGGTAGAAGCTGATCTTGCCGGGCGAAGGCGTGAAGGTCTGCGGGTCTTCCGCATTGATGCGCACTTCGATGGCGTGGCCGTAGAACTGGATGTCCTTCTGCTTGAGCGAGAGCTTCTCGCCCGACGCGACGCGGATCTGTTCGTAGACGATGTCGATGCCGGTGATGCGTTCGGTCACCGGGTGCTCCACCTGCAGGCGCGTGTTCATTTCGATGAAATAGAACTCGCCGTTCTCGTAGAGGAACTCGATGGTGCCGGCGCCCGAGTACTTGAGCTTGCGCATTGCGGCGGCGCAGATCTCGCCGATTTCCTCGCGCTTCTCGGGCGGAACCGTGGGGGCGCTGGCTTCTTCCCACACCTTCTGGTGGCGGCGCTGCAGCGAGCAGTCGCGCGTGCCCAGGTGCACCGCGTTGCCCTGGCCGTCGCCCATCACCTGCACTTCGATGTGGCGGGGCTTGCCCAGGTACTTTTCGATATAGACCGAGTCGTTGCCGAAGGCGGCCTTGGCTTCCGAGCGGGCGGTCGAGAGGGCTATGCCGATATCGAGTTCGGTATGGGCAACCTTCATGCCGCGTCCGCCGCCGCCGGCGGTGGCCTTGATCAGGACCGGGTAGCCGATCTTGGTGGCGAGAGCCTTGGCCTCGGCCTCGGTCTTGATCTCGCCGTCCGAGCCGGGGACCACCGGGATGCCCAGTTCGACCGCCGTCTTCTTGGCGGTGATCTTGTCGCCCATGATCTCGATATGGTGCGCCGAGGGGCCGATGAAGGTGATCTTGTGCTCGTTGAGAATCTGGGCGAAGCGCGCGTTCTCGGAGAGGAAGCCGTAGCCCGGATGCACGGCGTCTGCGCCGGTGATCTCGCAGGCGGCCATGATCTGGGGGATGTTCAGGTAGCTGTCGCGGGCCGGGGGCGGGCCGATGCAGACGCTTTCGTCGGCCAGGCGCACATGCATGGCATTGGCGTCGGCGGTCGAGTGGACCGCAACAGTCTGGATGCCCAGTTCCTTGCAGGCGCGCAGGATGCGCAGGGCGATTTCGCCGCGATTGGCAATCAGGACCTTGGAGAACATTGCGTCTAGCCCCTCCGCCTTATTCGATAACGATCAGCGGCTGGCCATATTCGACAGGCTGGGCGTCTTCGACCAAGATGCGCGTCACGGTGCCGGAGCGGTGCGCCGGGATCTGGTTCATGGTCTTCATCGCTTCGATGATGACCACCGTCTGGCCCTCGGTCACGCGCGCGCCGACTTCCACGAAGGGTGCTGCGCTGGGCTCGGGGGCACGGTAGGCGGTGCCGACCATCGGGGAGGTGAGGGTGCCCGGGTTGGAGGCGAGGTCCTCGACCACGGCGGCTGCTGAGGCTGCGGGGACCGAACCTGCCGGCACGGCTGCCTGCGGCGCCGGAGCGGCGGCGGGGGCCTGGGCGTAGGCGGGCGCGGCGACCTGCACCACTTCCTTGGCGAAGGAGCGCGTCACGCGGACGCGGAAATCGTCCTGCTCGATCTCGATCTCGGCGAGATTTTCCTTGTTGAGCAGTTCGGCAATGGCGCGGATCAGATCCTGGTCCACCTGGGATGCCTTGGTCATGTTATTGTTCTCCTTCGGCAACGCGCTAATCTGAAAGCTTTTCGGCCAGCGCGGCGAGCGCATACCGGTAGCCGGCAGCACCCAGACCGCAGATGACCCCTAATGCCACAGACGATACGTACGAATGATGGCGAAAAGGCTCACGCGTGTGGATGTTGGTTAAGTGAACCTCGATGGTGGGCAGGCCCACGGCGCGCAGCGCATCGTGGATCGCCACCGAGGTGTGCGAGTAGGCGGCAGGATTGATGACGATGCCGTCGGCCGTCTTGCGGGCGTCCTGAATCCAGCTGACCAGTTCGCCCTCGTGGTTTGACTGGCGGAAATCCAGCTTCAGCCCCAGGGAATTGGCGTCTTCCTTGCAGAGCTTTTCGATATCGGCGAGGGTCTGCGAACCATAGGTGCCCGGCTCACGGGTGCCCAGGAGATTAAGGTTCGGCCCGTTGAGGACGAGTATGCGTTTGGCCATGATCTTCGGGTTTTGCCTTGTCGCCCGTGCTGACGCAAGCTGCACTATACGAAATGCACGGAAAACGCAAAGCCACTAGGGGCTTCAGCCGCTCGTGCACACCGTCTCACCGCAGGCGCGCATGTTGGAGATGCGTCCGCGCAGCTCGTCCAGCCCGATGGCGCCCGGGATCAGCTCATTGCCGATGATGTAGGTCGGGGTGCCGGTGATGTTGAGCGCCTTGGCCAGCCGATAGGTATTCTCGATGGCCGTGCTCACTTCCTCGCTGCCCATCTTGAGGGCGAGGTCGACCTTGCTCATGCCCAGCTTCTGCGCCTCGTCGAGCGCCGTTTCGGCGGTCACCTTGCCGCGCGAGGTGAAGAGAGCCTGATGGAAGGTCCAGTAATCCACGTCCTTGTCCTTGCCCACCAGCACCGCCACGCGCGCCGCATCCACCGATTCCTTGGAGAGGATGGGGAATTCCTTGAGGATCACCTTGAGGTTGGGATCTTCCGCCAGGAGCGTCGCCAGGTCGGGCAGGGCGTTGCGGCAGTAGCCGCAATTGTAGTCGAACATCTCGACCAGCGTGACGTCGCCATTGGGGTTGCCCAGGACCACGTGGTCCGGGTCGTTGTAGATGGCGTCGCTCATCTGGGCGATCAGGCTTTTGGCCTTGTCGCGCTGTTCGGCGCGGAGCTGGGTGTCCAATGCCTCCGAGACGCGCTGGAGGATGCGCGGATTGCCGAGCAGGTAGCTCTCGATCATCGGGTTAAGCTTGTCCTGGTCGATCGCTGCCGTCTCGACCGGAACCGGCGCGGCGTCGGCGCGCTCCTTGAGCACGTCCTCGACCACCGAACGCACCTGGGCGGTATCGAGCGCCTGGGGTTGCTTGTAAAGCGACACCGCCAGTCCACCTGCCAGAATGCCGGCTAGGGCAACGAGAGCGATGGTCAGGCGGGACATGGACAACTCCGTGAATCGTAAGCGAGCCGACAGATAGCAGGTTTGTCGACGCGCGGGCACCCGCGCGCATTCGCGCCCGCACGGAAGCAATCAACTCTTGTTGAGCCGTCCGGTTGCGGGCGCGCGGCGATCCGGACGCTTGATCCGGCTGCAATCCTCAGGCAGACCGGGGGCTCAAACGGATAAGCCCATGACCACCGCACCTGATATCGGCCTCAAGCCCTTCCACGCCATGGAGATGGTGACCCTCGCCCAGGAGATCGAGGCCAAGGGGCGCACCGTGTGTCATCTCGAAGTGGGCGAACCCGCCGCGCCGCCGGCGCCCCGCGTGCTCGAGGCCGTGCGCGCCGCCTTGCCGCAGCCGCAACGCTATACGGCCTCCAAAGGATTGATCGAGTTGCGCGAAGCGCTGGTGCACTATTACGAGTCCCAGCATGGGGTTAGCGCTGATCCTCAATCCATCATGGTAACGATGGGCTCGTCGGCCGGCTTCATCCTGGCTTTCCATGCCGCCTTCCGGCCGGGGGCGAAGATCGCGGTGACGCGGCCGGGCTATCCGGCCTATCTCAATACGCTCGATGGCCTCGGCTTCCGCGCCGTCGAAATCCCGGTGAGCGCCTCTTCGGGCTGGCGCCTGACCGCCGCCGATATCGAAGCGGCGCATGCGGCCGAACCCTTCGAGGGGCTGCTATTTGCCAGCCCCGCCAACCCCACCGGCGCCGCGGTCGATCGGGCCGGGTTGGCAGAGATCGTTGCCGCCTGCGCCCGGCTGGGTGTGCGTTTCATTTCCGACGAGATCTATCACGGGCTCGATTATCGGGGCCCCTCGGTCAGCGCGCTCGAGCTGACGCGCGATGCCATCGTCATCAACAGCTTCTCCAAATACTATTGCATGACCGGCTGGCGCGTCGGCTGGATGGTGCTGCCGGACGATTTGGTCCGTCGCGCCGAAATGCTCCAGCAGAACTTCTTCATCTCGGCTCCCACCCTGAGCCAGGTGGCGGCTACGGTCGCCCTTGGCGAGCGCGACTATTCGGAAGAACAGAAGGCGCGATATGCCGCCAACCGGCATCTGCTCAACGATGGGCTGGCGAGCCTGGGGCTCGGCACGGGGCAGGTGGCCGAAGGGGCCTTCTATGCCTATGCCGACGTGGGGCGCTTCACCAACGATTCCCTGGCGTTCAGCAAGGAACTGCTCAACGTGGCGGCAGTGGCCGCCACGCCGGGCATCGACTTCGATCGCGTCAACGGCAACCGCTTCGTGCGTTTCTCCTATGCCGGCTCGCGCCAGACGATCGAAGAAGCATTGGCGCGGATGCAGGTGTTCCTCGCCGGGCGCTGAGCTGGTTCAGCGCGGGTTCGGCGCGAAGGGCCGCAGGCGGTGCCCATCGGCATCGCTGGCGACGAAGGTAAAGCCGAAATCCATCTCAGTCGGGGTCTGTTCGATCTTGAGGCCGAGAGTCTTCCAGTCATCGTAAGTCTTTGTGACAGAAGCCTTATCCGCCAGCGAGAACGAGAGCTCGCTGCCGCCCGCGGGCTTGGGGGCGGGTTCCATTTCAGTTGCCTGCCAGAGGCCGACCTTGAAGCCGTTGGCCAGCACATAGAGAACGAACGTCTCCGAGTTCTCAACGGGCGAGACGCCCAGGATGCGGTCATAAACCCTGGCGCTTTCGCGCGGGTCCTTCACCGCCAGAAGGATGTAGTCGAGGGTGGACATCTGTTCTCTCCGTCATCGTGTTGATGGGAGAAGCCTAGGGGCGGGCGCTGACAGTTTCCGGCAGTGGCGGCACGGTCACGGACCGCTGTCGGGCGGGATGCCCTGGGTCTGGCGCCAGTCCTTGAGCAGCGCGGCGCGTCGGCGCGGATAGCGCTCGTCCACCGCCTTGATGGCGGTGATGCGGTCGGTGCGGAAGTGGCGGAAGTCGTTTCGCAACTCGCACCAGGCCACCACGATCCGTACATGGTCGAAGAAGCCTATGGCGAAGGGCCAGATGGTGCGGGCCGTCTCGCCATAGGTGATGGCCAGCTTGTGTTCCTGGCGGATGGCGTCGCGGATCAGGCGGGCATCGACCAGGTCGACCGGCTGGGTGCGCGGTCCCACGAGCAGCGTTGCGGCCTCGACCTCGCGGCGCAGTTCGCCCGGCAGGGCGGCGGCGATCTTGGCCAGGGCATTGGCGGCCGCCGAGCCCAGGCTCGGGTCGTCGGCGCGGCGCGCCACCCAACGCGAGCCGAGCACCAGCGCCTCGAGTTCTTCGACCGAGAACATCAGCGGGGGCAGGGTGAAGCCGGGGCGCAGGACGTAGCCCATGCCGGGTTCGCCCTCTATGTCGGCGCCCTGCGCCTGGAGCGTGGCAATGTCGCGATAGAAGGTACGCATCGAGATGCCAAGTTCCTGCGCCAGGGCATGGCCGGGAACCGGGTTGCGGTGGCGGCGCAGGATTTGCAGCAGTTCGAGCAGGCGTTCGGTGCGGGACAAGGGGATGCGATCTCGATGTTCGTCGGGACGATAACACGCTGGCGCGCGCTGGCGATCCTTGGCCCAAAAGTTCGGGGCGGGATCGTGTGATCCCGCCCCGTTTTCATTCAAATTTTATCGTTTCAGCTGCCCAGGAAACCGCGCTGCCACCAGCCGGCCTTCTTCTTGGGCTGCTCTTCGGCGGCGGGGGCTTCCGGTGCCGACGTCGAGCTCACGATGATCTCGTCGGGCGGCAAGGCCTTCTTGCGGCTCTTCTTTTCCGGTTCGGCCGGCGCTTCGGCGGCCACTTCCGGCTCGGCTGCGGGCGCAGTTTCGTTCACGGCGGGAGCGGCAACGGCTTCCTCGGCGGCGGCCGCCTTCTTGCGCGTCCGGGTGCGCTTGGGCTTGGCCTCGGCAGCGGGCTCCTCGGCGACAGCTTCCGCTGCGGGAGCAACGGCCTCGGCGGCAGGGGCTTCCTCGGCAGGAGCGGCCTTCTTGCGGGTGCGGGTGCGCTTGGGCTTTTCGGCAACCACTTCCTCGGCGGGCGGGGCGGCCTCGGCCTCGGCAACCACCGGCTCGGGGGCGGGGGCTTCGGCCACTGCTTCCACGACCGGTGCCTCGGCGGCGGCTTCAGCCGGCTCGGCCTCGGCTACGGCCTCTGCCGCAGGAGCCTCGCCGTTCTCGGCATTCTCGAACTGCTCGCCGTTCTCGCGACGGTTGCGACGGCCACCGCGGCGACCGCGGCGGCGGCGCTTGCGCGGCTCGCCGTTCTCGTCGCGCTGGGAGGCATTGGCCTCTTCGCCGGCAGCTTCCTCGTCGCCTTCGTCCTCATCGCCTTCGGCGTCGCTTTCGGGCGCCTGGCGCTGCTGGGGCTGGGCATGGCGCTCGCCCTCGCCGCGCTCGCCACCACGGCGGCGGCGGCGACGACGACGGCGGGAGTCGCCTTCGCCACCGTTCTCGCTGGAACGGGCGGAGACTTCTTCCTCGGCGCCTTCGGTCTCTTCGACTTCCTCGTCCTCGATGACCTCGTCCATGGCGGCGGTGTCCACGCGCACATGGTCGGTGTTGGTCGCGGTCTGCTCGCTATAGTGATGGACGCGCGTTTCACCCTTTTCGATATTGAACTGGGTGCCGGTCAGCTTGGCGTCGGCCGTGATGGTGATCGAGAGGCGATACTTTTCCTCGAGCGCGGTCAGCGTGTCGCGCTTGGTGTTGAGGATATAAAGCGCCACGTCCATCGGCACGCGGACGTTGATCGACTGGCCGGGGCGGCGCAGCACGGTGTCTTCCACGTGGCGCATGACCATCAGGGCCACGCTTTCCACCGAGCGGATGAGCCCCGTGCCCTCGCAGAGCGGGCACTTGTGGGTCGAGCTCTCGACGACGCCGAAGCGGATGCGCTGGCGGCTCATTTCCATCAGGCCGAAATGGCTGATGCGGCCGACCTGGATGCGCGCGCGGTCGTTCTTGAGGCAATCCTTGAGCTTGCGCTCCACCGCCCGGTTGGAGCGGTTCTCGATCATGTCGATGAAGTCGATCACGATCAGGCCCGCCAGGTCGCGCAGGCGCAGTTGCCGGGCGATCTCCTCGGCCGCTTCCAGGTTCGTCTGGAGCGCGGTGTCCTCGATATTGTGTTCCTTGGTGGCGCGACCGGAGTTCACGTCGATCGAAACCAGGGCTTCGGTCGGGTTGATCACCAGGTAGCCGCCCGAGGGCAGGGTCACCTGCGGGGAGAACATCGCGTCGAGCTGGTTCTCCACGTTGTACTTGGAGAACAGCGGCTGATCGTCCCTGTACTGCTGCACGTTCTTGGCGTGCGAGGGCATGATCATGCGCATGAAGTCCTTGGCTTCGCGGTAGGCGTTGTCGCCCGCCACCCAGACTTCATCGATATCCTTGTTGTAGAGGTCGCGGATGGTCCGCTTGATGAGCGAGCCTTCCTCGTAGACCAGGCTCGGTGCCTGGCTGCGCAGCGTCAGGTTGCGCACGTTCTCCCAGAGCCGCAGCAGGTATTCGTAGTCACGCTTGACCTCGGCCTTGGTGCGCGAGGCGCCGGCCGTGCGCAGGATCACGCCCATGCCCTGGGGCACGTCGAGATCGGCGGTGATTTCCTTGAGGCGCTTGCGGTCGGCCGCGTTGGTGATCTTGCGCGAGATGCCGCCGCCACGGGCGGTATTGGGCATGAGCACCGAGTAGCGACCGGCGAGCGAGAGATAGGTGGTCAGGGCCGCGCCCTTGTTGCCGCGCTCTTCCTTGACGACCTGCACCAGCATCACCTGGCGGCGCTTGATCACTTCCTGGATCTTGTACTTGCGCGCGTTGTTGCTGCGACGGCGCTCGGGGACCTCGTCCTCGACCGTGTCACCGCCACCGACGCTCTCGACCGGCTCGTTGGAGACGGGAGCTTCCTCGATGTGGCTGTGCGCGCCTTCCATGTCCTGCGTGTCCGCCTCGGCGTCAGGCTCGCTGACACCGGCAGGCAGGCTGATGGACGTCTCGGCGGCGGCCTCTGCCGCTGCGGCGGAGGGCTCGTGGTCGTGGTGGTCGTCGTCGTGCTCTTCGTCGCGCAGCAGGGCTTCGCGGTCGGCCACGGGGATCTGGTAGTAGTCGGGATGAATTTCGCTGAAGGCGAGGAAACCGTGACGGTTGCCGCCGTATTCAACGAACGCCGCCTGCAGGGACGGCTCCACTCGGGTAACCTTGGCGAGGTAGATATTGCCTCGCAGCTGCTGCCTCTGGGCAGACTCGAAATCGAACTCTTCGAGCCGATTTCCGCTAGTGACTACAACGCGCGTTTCTTCCGGGTGGATGGCATCCACCAGCATTCTCTTGGTTGGCATAAAGTGTAGCTCCGCGCCTTCGCGCGCCAACAGCGTAGGGCCGGCGTGCCGGCAACCTCCGTGCAGCGCCGTGCGAGGCGAATGGTTCTTCTGGGGGTGTAGCGCCAAATATCGGATTGAGTCTGGCACCGCTGGTTTGACGGATGGTCAAAGCCGAAAAGAGAGGCGTGACAAGTGCGCAACCGTTGTCGGTGATTGCGTCGCGTGCTGTCCGCCCTATGGCCATCTGACCTCTTCCTAGTGGGCAAGCCTTCGACCTGTCACCGGTCGCGGCCGCCGTCCGGTCCGCTTGGGAACCGAAATTCGGTAAGTGAAGCAAAAGCCGCCGCTTTTTCAGTGGGACACCGGAGACAACAGGGGCGATTCGACCCGTATTGTTCAGCCGGATGAAACACTCGCTTCAGTGACTAGCCTTTAGGGGTGTTGCAACCAATTGGCAACAGGAAACTCGAAACGGCGGGAAACCGAGACTTTCCACCAGCCATTCTGTTGCACAGGGCTTAAAAAGACGCATAACAAGCCCTAACGCCGCAGAATCGCCTTTCCCTTGGGCGATGTCATCGCCTGTATTTAGGGAGCCTTGCCCACTTGTTCAAATCCGCCGTTATCGCGGCTGTCGCGCTACTGATCACCGCCATTTCGGCCGTTGCGCAGGAACTCCCCGCCAACCCGCTTCCGGAGGTTCTGGACGCGCGCGTCTCCACGACGCCGCAGCGTGCCCGTCTGGTGCTGGATCTGGCCGGGCCGACCCAGTTCGCCATCGTCTCGCTCGACAATCCCAACCGCATCGCCATCGACGTCAAGGCGTCGGGCCTGGAGTTCACCGAGCTGACGCCGGTGGCCGGCGAGGGGCTGGTCTCGGCCTATAACGTGGAAATGGCCGAGTCGGGCCGGGCCCGCACGACGCTGACGCTGGCCGCCACCGCGCAGGTGCAGCAGGCCTATATCCTGGATCCCTTCGCCGATCAGCCGGCGCGACTGGTGGTCGACATCATTCCGATGGACCCGGCCGGATTTGCCGGCAAGGTCGCTGCAGACCTGGCCGCTTCCACGGTCAAGCAGCAGGCGGCGATGGCCGATACGCCGACCCAACCGGGCGGCTCCAATATCGAGGCCAAGACGCGCCCGCTCGTGGTCATCGATCCGGGCCATGGCGGGGTCGACAGCGGTGCGCGCGGTCCGGGTGGGGTGATGGAAAAGGACATCGTCCTCGCCTTCGCCCTGAAACTGCAGGACCTTCTGGTGCAATCGGGGCGGTTCGACGTGGCGCTGACGCGCGAGGACGACAGTTTCCTCAAGCTCGAGGACCGGGTGGCCCTGGCGCGCCAAAACAAGGCCGATCTTTTCATCTCCATCCATGCCGACAGCTTCCAGCAGCCGGAAATCCGGGGCCTGAGCGTCTATACGCGCGACGAGAACGCCACCGATGCGCTCGATCGCGTGCTGGCCGACCAGGAGAACAAGGCCGATATCATCGCGGGCCTGGCGCCGCCGCAGATGGCGACATCGGTCGTCGACCTGCTCGTGGACCTCATGCGCCGCGAGATGCGGCGGCAGTCCTACGAGGCGGCGCAGTCCATCGTCCACCAGGTCGAGCCCAGCGTGGCGCTGCGCAAGTTCCCGGTGCGGCAGGCGAACTTCCTCGTGCTCCAGGCGCCGGACGTGCCCTCGATCCTGGTCGAGCTAGGCTTCCTCTCCAATTCGAGCGATATCGCCAACCTCAAGCAGTCCGGCTGGCAGGACCGCACCGCCGAGGCCATCGCCCGCGGCATTTCGGCGTTCTTCGACGAGATGCAGCAGGGCAACGACCAGGCGAGCGCGGAAAAGTGATGGCGGCCCGCAGGGGCCGGGACGGGTCGTTACACAATTGCCACAGCGGACGGGGCAGGGCGTCTGCTATCAATTGTGAGTTGAATCAAGCGGCTCGCTACAGAGTCGCGTTTATGCGGATAAGGTACTGATGCTCCGCTTGCTCGGCTGGATGTTCGGTTTTGCGGTCTTTTGCGCGTTCGGCCTGATCGTGGTCGGCGTCGTCTATCTGCAGAACCTGACCAACGATCTCCCCGACTACACGATCCTGAAGGATTACCAGCCGCCCGTGACGACGCGCGTCCACGCCGCCGATGGCACGCTGCTGGCCGAATATGCCCGGGAGCGGCGCCTGTTCCAGCCGATCGAGACGATCCCGCCGCTGGTGATCCAGGCCTTCATTTCGGCCGAGGACAAGGACTTTTACTACCACAACGGCATCGCGCTCGATGGCATCATCCGCGCCATGCGCGACAATATCATGGCCAAGGTGGATGGCGCTGGCGGCCCGCTGGTGGGGGCTTCGACCATCACGCAGCAGGTGGCCAAGAATTTCCTGCTCACCACCGAGCAGACCTGGGACCGCAAGATCAAGGAAGCCATTCTCGCGGTCCGGATCGAATCCACTTTCTCCAAGGACAAGATCCTCGAGCTCTACCTCAACGAGATCTTCCTCGGGCTGAACTCCTATGGCGTGGCAGCCGCCGCGCTCAACTATTTCGACAAGGCGCTCTACGACCTCAAGCTCTCCGAAGTCGCCTACCTTGCCGCGCTGCCGAAGGGGCCAAACAATTACCATCCGTTCCGTCGGCCCAAGCAGGCCATCGAGCGCCGCAACTGGGTGCTCGATCGCATGGCCGAGAACGGCTACATCACCGCCGCCGAAGCGGCCGAGGCCAAGAAGGACCCGCTCGACGTGGTGCCGCGCGCCTCGGGCAGCCAGGTCTATTCGGCCGAGTACTTCACCGAGGAAGTGCGCCGCCAGCTTGCCTCCATGTATGGCGAGGAACAGCTCTATGGCGGCGGGCTTTCGGTGCGCACCACGCTGGTGCCCAAGCTCCAGGAATATGCCCGCAAGTCGCTGATGGACGGGCTCGTCGGCTTCGACCATCTCAAGGGCTTCCGGGGCCCGGTGGCCAGCATCGACCTCGAGGGCGACTGGGGCGCCGATGTCTACAAGATCACCCCGCTGCGCGACGTGCCCGAATGGCAGCTCGCCGTGGTGCTGGAACTGGGCGACAACCAGGCCAGCATCGGCCTGCGGCCGGGCACCAATATCGATGGCGGCATGCTGCCGGACCGGGTGACTGGGGAGTTGGCTGGGCCCGATACCAAGTGGATCAGCAAGAAGCTCTCGAGCATCCTCAAGGTCGGCGACGTCGTCTACGTCTCCCCGGTCGAAGGCAAGCCGGGCAGCTACAAGATCGAGCAGGTGCCCGAGATCGAGGGCGCTCTGGTGGCGATGGATCCGCGCACCGGCCGCGTGCTGGCCATGGTGGGCGGCTTCTCCTTTGCCGAATCCGAGTTTAACCGTGCCACCCAGGCGCTGCGCCAGCCGGGTTCTTCGTTCAAGCCCATCGTCTATTCGGCCGCGCTCGACAACGGCTATACGCCGTCCTCCGTGGTGCTCGACGCGCCGGTGGAGGTGGTCAATGGCGACGGCACGATCTGGCGCCCGGAAAACTACGCGCAGCGCTTCTACGGTCCTCAGACGCTGCGGCGCGGTATCGAGAACAGCCGTAACGTGATGACGGTGCGGCTGGCCAAGGATATCGGCATGCCGCTCATTGCCGAGTACGCGCGCCGGTTCGGGGTCTATGACAACCTGACGCCGGTCCTCGCCATGGCGCTGGGCGCCGGCGAAACCACCGACCTGCGCATGACCGCCGCCTACGCCACCATCGCCAATGGCGGGCGCAAGATCGTGCCCTCGCTCATCGACCGCATCCAGGATCGCTACGGCAAGACCGTCTATCGACATGACCAGCGCATCTGCGAGGGCTGTGTCGCCACGAGCTGGGCAGGGCAGGCCGAGCCGCAGATCACCGACAACCGCGAGCAGGTCATCGATCCGATGACCGCCTACCAGATCACCTCGATGATGGAAGGCGTGGTGCAGCGCGGCACCGGCACCTATGCCAAGCGGCTCAACCGCCCGGTGGCCGGCAAGACCGGCACCACCAACGACTACAAGGATGCCTGGTTCGTCGGTTTCACGCCCGAGCTCGCCGTCGGCGTCTACATGGGCTACGACCGCCCGCGCTCGATGGGCGGTGCGTCCACGGGCGGCGAGGTGGCGACGCCGATCTTCACCTCGTTCATGGACAAGGCCCTCAAGGGTACGCCGCCGACGCCGTTCAACGAGCCTCCCGGCATGCACGAGGTCTGGATCGACGAGGCGACCGGCGTGCAGAGCGGGGGCGGGGGCGTACTCGAGGCCTTCAAGCCCGGCACGGGGCCGAACCTGCAGACGTCCGTTATCGGCCTGGGCATGGACTATAGCCAGCAGGTCACCGGCGAAGCCCAGCCGGGGGCGTTCGATCCGAACCAGCCGGTGGCGCAGGGCGGCGGGATGTTCTGAGTGCCCTTCGTCACCTACCCCCATGCCGTCCTGGCGCAGGTAGCGCCCGAGGGCAATGTCGATAGCGCTCTCCTCGCGGTAGGCGAGCGCCTGCGCGCTGCGGCGGTCGAGGCGCGGGCCTATGGCCTGGCAGGCGCCCATATCGGGGAGGCTGCGCCGGTGATCGTCCTCAACGTCACGCCCGAAGCGCCGGTGGCCGATTACCGGCTCTTCTTCAATCCCAAGGTGCTCGCCGTCGCGAGCGAAGTGGCCAGCGGCACGGAAGGATCGGTGTCGCTGCCGGGCGTCGAGGTTGCCGTCGAGCGCCCCGCCTGGGCCGAGATCGCCTTCCAGGACGCAGAGGGCGCCTCGCACACCGAGCGCATGGAAGGGTTCGTGGCCCGCTGCGCCCTGCACGAAATCGACCAGGTGAACGGCGTCTTCTTTCTCGAGCGCGTCTCGCGGCTCAAGCGGGAAATGACGCTCAAGAAATTCCTCAAGCGCCAGCGGGCGGGTTGATCGAAGCGGCAGTCTCGCCTAGATGACTGCTCGAAGATTACGAACGGAAAATGCTTATGCGCGCGGAAATCGAAAAGGTCATCGGCGAGATCGAGCAGGTGGTAAGCCTGCTAAGGAGGCATCTTTGACTGGGATACTGCCCAGCCTCGCCTAGACGAACTCAACGCCAGATCCGAATCCCCCGACTTCTGGAACGACCCTGAGAAGGCTCGTGAGCTCATGCGCGAACGCGATGAACTCGACGTGCAGATCAAGGCGGTCAAGGAGCTCGAGAGCGGCATCCGCGACAACAGCGAACTGATCGAGATGGGCGAAGCCGAAGGCGACGCCGAGATCGTGAGCGAGGCCGAAAAGGCCTTGCTGGCGCTGCGCGACACCGCCCATCGCCGCCAGATCGAGACGCTGCTGTCGGGCGAAGCCGACGGCAACGACGCCTATCTGGAAATCCACTCCGGGGCCGGCGGCACCGAGAGCCAGGATTGGGCCTCGATGCTGCTGCGCATGTACACCCGCTGGGCCGAGCGCCGGAAATTCAAGGTCGAGACCATGGAATTCCATGCCGGCGAAGAAGCGGGCATCAAGTCGGCTACGCTCAAGATCACCGGTCACAACGCCTATGGCTGGCTCAAGACCGAGAGTGGGGTTCACCGGCTCGTGCGCATCTCGCCCTACGATTCCCAGGCGCGACGCCACACGAGCTTTTCGAGCGCGTGGATCTATCCGGTGGTCGATGACACCATCGACATCCAGATCAACGAAGCCGATCTCAAGGTCGATACCTATCGCTCCTCGGGCGCCGGTGGTCAGCACGTCAACACGACGGACTCGGCCATCCGCATCACCCACGTTCCCTCGGGAATCGTGGTGGCCTGCCAGCAGGAACGCAGCCAGCACAAGAACCGTGCGACGGCCATGAACATGCTCAAGGCCCGGCTCTACGAACTTGAGTTGCAGAAGCGCGAGGAAGCGGCGAATGCCGCGGCAGCCAGCAAGACCGACATCGGTTGGGGCCACCAGATCCGCTCGTACGTCCTGCAGCCCTACCAGATGGTCAAGGACCTGCGGACGGGCGTGGAAAGTTCCCAGCCCGCCGTGGTGCTGGACGGCGATCTCGATCCGTTCATGGAAGCTTCGCTCGCAGCCCGCCTCGGCGGGCAGGCCGAGGCCTGATTTCGACGGCTCCGGCCCCAGAAGGGTCGGGGCGTCCTACACCGCCGCGAATTGCTGCAGGCGGGCTCCCACATTCAGGAATTGCTGCGGATTGACCGCCGTCTCGTTACGGCGCACCTCGAAATGGAGGTGCGGGCCGGTCGAGCGCCCGGTCGAGCCGACCTTGGCGATCGGCGTGCCTGTCGCCACCACCTGGCCCTGCTTGACCAGGAAGGCCGAGAGGTGCGCGTAGCGGGTGACCAGGCCGTTGCCGTGGTCGACCTCAACCACATTGCCGTATCCAGATTGCTGGCCGACGAAGGTGACGGTGCCGGCGCCCGCGCTCAGCACCGACGTGCCTGAGGGGGCAGGGAAGTCGATGCCCGAGTGAAAGGCGGCGCGGCCGGTGAAGGGGTCGCGCCGGTTGCCGAAGGTCGAGCTCTGGCGCAAGGCGCCGTCGAAGGGCTTGTGCACGGGGGCGGTGTCGATGGCCTGCCGGGCGGCCTTGAAGCGCAGGAGCGCGGACATGACGGTATTGGCGTCCTCGACCAGATCGTCGGACTGGGCGCCTTCGACCGGCGGCAGGAAGGGACCGCCCACCGCGTCGGCCGTATCGGGCATTTGCGGCTGGATGCCGATGCCCTTCAGTTCGGTCAGGATCGCGTCGGTCGACTGGGTCGCCGACTGGGAGATGGAAGCGAGGGCCGAGCGCGATTCATCCATCATCTGTTTGACGCCGGCGGCCGCCGCGGCGACCTGTTCGTCGGCGCTTCCCAGCGGAAGCGGGGGCGTTCCGGGCGAAGCGGTGGCGGCAATCGGGGCAGTGGCGAGGCCCAGTTCGGAGGCCTTCTCGGCCAGTGCCTTGACGTATTGGTGCTGCTCGGAAAGCACTTCCTGCTGCTGGGCGATCTCGTGCAACTGCAGGTTGATGTCGCCGGTCTGGGCATAGTTGCGCGAATGCAGGCGGTCCACCTCGAGCCGGAGCTGGGCGACGCGATCCTCGTAGGCCGAGATCACCTGGTTGTTCTGGCCGTTGATGATGCCGGCGATGTCCGGGCTCATCAGGAAGCCGACGAGGGTCAGCGCGTTCGTGGCGACGAGGCCGGCGAACAATCCATAGAAAAGACCCGGGTGAATTCCGGGTCTCGGCTTGCTTGTGCCGGTATCGGCTTTCGTCTGTCCGAAGCGCTTGGCCTTGGCCTGATCACGCACGCGCCAATCTCCCGCACGCACCCCATGTACATTGCGGCAGGATGACAAATCATGGTTAATGAAAGGCCAATCAGGCCTTTGCCATCAATGCCCTGGTCGCCTCGAGAACCTCTTCGGGGTGGCCTTTTACGCGCTTGACCGTCCAGATGTTGGCGACGGTGCCGTCGGGGGCGACGAGGATGGTGGTGCGCACCAGGCCCAGGTATTCGCGTCCGAAAGTCTTCTTGGGTTGCCAGAGGTCGAAAGCGGCGATGGCCTTGTGGTCGGGGTCGGCGCCAAGAATGGGCGCCAGGTCGTATTTGGCGCGGAACCGGGCGTGGCTGGCCACCGAATCCTCCGAGATTCCGACCAGTTTCGCACCGAGCGCGGCGAATTCGGAAGAGAGCCGGCTGAACTCGAGGTTCTCATTGGTGCAGGTTTCGGTATCGTCTGTACCGTAAAAGTAGAGAACGACTGGGCTACCCTTTTGCGCCGAGAGCCGGAACGGGGTACCGCTATCGGTTTCTATTTCAAAATCGGGAGCAGGGGTGCCAGGTGCGATCGCGGTCATGGTCAGTTTGTCCTAAATCCCCTTGAAGACAGTCAAAACGGGGTGTTGGTGCCATATTCGAGCCAGTATCATGGAGCAAGTGGCGGCTTGCACCGGTTGATTCTCGGCGGTGGTCCCAGATCCTCACGCACTAGCGGCCGGGCATTGAGTCGGAAACCAGTGAACGCAATCGGTGAGCCAAGCCCCCCGCGCTCGCGGTCGGTACCGCGTTTGGCGGCCAAGGTCTGCGCCTGGATCGTCGGCATTCCGCTTGCGCTGCTCATCCTGCTCTATCTGGTCCTCCTGGTCACGCCCATTCCGCTGCCGTTCGCGCGCGAGCCGGTGCGCATTGCTCTCACGTCATCGCTGCCCGAAGGCGTGGCGCTCGAGCTGGGCGACATGTCCCTGGCGCTCGAAAACGCCGTGGTTCCGGTGCTCAAGTTCACGCCGGTCACCTACAAGGACAGCAAGAGCGGGGGCAGGGTGAGCATGGAGGCGCTCGATGTGGGCTTCTCCCCGTTCCGGGCGCTGCTGGGGCAGCCGGGCGCCAGCATCACCATGGTCCGGCCGCACATCCAGATGGTGCAGGATCTGCTGGGGCCGCGCCTGAGCACGTTCGAGGTGGTGGAGGATGCCGAGGGCGGCACGGCCACCGTGCGCGTGCTCGAGGGCACCGATGCTTTTCCCAAGGTCGCGATTTCATCGAGCGGGCTCGACGTGCGCGGCGACATCCCGGCGTCCGTCCAGGGCGGCCTGCGCTCGGACAACGACTGGCTGATCTATAACCTGGAGGCGGCCGAGGCGAGCCTGCGCGACGTGGTCAAGCAGGCCGATGACGGGGTGTTCTCGCGCCTCATCATCAAGGACGGCGTTCTGGACATGAACGATTCCGTCTACGGGCTCTATCGCCAGTTCAAGGACATCACGCTCGATGTCGCCCCCAAGGCGAACGGGCGCGAGACGGTCGGCAATTTCTCGGCGTCGCTGGGCGGGCGCAAGATGGCGGGCAGCATCTCGCGCGTCCTCAACGAGGACGGCACCTCACAGATCAATGCCGATATCGCCAATATCGACTTCGCCTCGATCATGCCGTTCATCGACGATCCGGCGAGCGTAATGGCCATCCGCGGCGCCGGGGCGCTCTCGATCAACGTCAATTTCGACGAGGCCACCGGCAAGGTCCTGGGCGGCAAGTTCCATATCGACATGACCGGCACGGACCTGCGAGTGGGCAAGGACTACTTCCCCATCGCCAGCTCCATCATGGAGGTCACCTGGACGCCCGAGACCGGCGCCTTCGAGCTGGCGGACTCTGAACTGCGCGTCGGGCAGAGCTCGGCCCACATCGCGGGGCTCTTCAAGCTGGGGCTGGACGACACCTACGGGCCGACCGTGGGGATTTCCATCACGGCCCATGACGTCAGCCTGCATCCGGACGACATGGATGCGGCCGCCGTGCCGCTGGACGAAGTCTCGTTCACCGGCTGGTCCGCTCCGCTCTATGGCGCGCTGGGCATCGACCAGCTTGCGGCCAAGAAGGGCGACGGGCGCGTGGCGGTCAAGGGACGGCTCGACATGCTCCAGGCCGGCATCGGGCTCGATATCACGCTGGCGGGCGAGAAGATGTCCGCCGACGACGCCAAGCGCCTCTGGCCTTATTTCCTGGCCGAGGACTCGCGCGACTGGTTCGTCAAGAATGTCGCCGACGGAGAGGTCGCCAGCGCCAACATGCGCTTCAACTTCCCGGTGGGAACGCTGGCGGTCGCAGGCGAGGAAAAGCCGATCCCGCAGGGTGCCATGTCCATCGACATGGTCGGCGAGGGCGTGGTGGTGCGCGCCACCGAGACCATGCAGCCGGTGGCCATCGACGGGAACACCCGACTCAACGTGCGCGACAACGACGTCACCATCTCCGCCGACGGCGGCAAGATCCCCACGGCGGGCGGCGACATCACCGTTTCCAATGCCGCTCTCGTCATCGACAGCAGCGTGCCCAAGGTGCGCACGCTCGAAATATCGGGCGACGTGCAGGGCGAGATCAAGGCGCTCCTGGCGCTGGCCAAGGACCAGCAGCCGGAGGCTGTGGCGGGCGCCAACCTGCCGATCAAGCTCGATGCCCTGGGCGGCCACGTCTCCATCGATGTGGTGGCCACCGTGCAGGTGGGGGAAACGAACGCCATCAACCAGATCGACTACGTGCTCAACGGCGCGGTCCGCAATTTCGTGAGCACCGAGCCGATCCAGGACCGGTCCATCAAGAACGGGCAACTGGCCTTCAGCGCCACGCAGGCGGGCTATCACGTCACCGGGTCGGCCGATATCGACGGCATGACGGCCGATCTTTCGGTCGAGGGCACGCCCACGAGCGACCCGGTCTTCCAGCTGGGCTCGACCCTGAATGTCAAGGAACTGGCCAATATGGGCTTTGATGCCTCCCAGTTCCTTTCCGGGCAGGTGCGCTTCGTGGCCTCGCCGCTGAGCGATGGCTCGATCGCCATGGGCGTCGATCTCGAAAACGCCGCGCTCGATATCGCCGATCTCGGCATCCGCAAGGCCAAGGGCGTCAAGGGCGTGCTCAAGGCTACGGTGCGCCAGGATGGCAAGCTGACCGAGCTCAACGACGTGTCCCTGGTCTTCGGCGACGTCAACCTCATGGGCAACCTGGTGTTCGATGGCGAAAAGAAGCAGCTCTCTTCGGCCAAGTTCGATACCTTTGCCCTCAGTCCGGGCGATAGCGCCCAGGTGGCGCTCGCGCCCATCGATGGCGGCTACTCGGTCTCGATCAAAGGCGATCAGCTCGATCTCAAGCCCATGCTGCAGCGCTTCTTCGGCCTGGGCGAGGGTTCGCTGGGCAGTGTGGCCTCAACCAGCTTCAACCAGACCATTGCGCTCGACGTGAGCCTCAAGCGGGCCGTGGGCTTCTATCTCACCACCGCCTATAACCTCGAGCTCAGCCTCAAGCTGCGCGGCAGCGACCTGCAGCGGGTGAGCATGCAGGCGCAGCTGGGCGACGACAACGCCATTTCGGTCACCACCAATCCGACGCCGGACGGGAACTCGATCTCGGTGGCGTTCAACGACTTCGGCACGCTGCTGCGCCTCATCGGTGTCTACCCGCGCGTCGAGGGCGGCGAAGGCAGCCTGGTGCTGGCGACCAACAGCAAGGAAAAGGTCGGTAACGGCCAGGTGCGGTTGCGCAACTTCTCGCTGATCGACGAGGACAAGGTGGCCGAGGTCCTGGGCAACCACCAGGGTTCGCGTCAGTTGATCGCCAAGCAGAACAAGCTGGCTTTCCGCAGCGCCGAACTCAATTTCATCCGCCGTTCGGATCGCATCGAGGTAACCGACGCCATGCTGGCGGGCGATGCGGTCGGCGGCACGCTCAAGGGCTTCATCTATACCGACAAACGCCAGTACGATCTGGCCGGCACCTACGTGCCGCTCTTCGGGCTCAATAGCGCCTTTGCCAAGGTGCCGCTCTTCGGCCCGCTCCTGGCGGGCCCGGACGGGGCGGGCATGTTCGGGGTCACCTTCGCCATTCGCGGCGCTCTGGAGAACCCTGACTTCAAGATCAATCCGGCCTCGCTGCTTGCCGTCGGCGCCTTCCGCTCGCTTTTCGAATTCCGCGCCAAGGAACTACCGCGGGAATAGAAAAAAGGCCCGGTCGCTGGACCGGGCCTTCCTCAATTCATGTGATCGGGATCAGACCGGCCTGATCAGCGCGTGGCGCTTCTTGCCAACCGAGAGCTTAATGACGCCTTCGGGCAGAACCTTGTTCTCGCCCAGGGTGGCGCGCTCGTCCTCGACCAGCTCGTCGTTGACGCGCACGGCGCCCGAGGTGATGTGGCGGCGCGCTTCCCCGTTCGAGGCGGCCAAGCCTGCCGTCACCAGCGCCGCCTGGATGCCCAGTCCGGCATTGAGCTCGCCGCGCGAGACTTCGGCGGTCGGCAGCGACAGGTCGATGGCGCCCGCCTCGAAGGTGGCGCGGGCCGTCTCGGCGGCCTCGTCCGCTGCCGCGCGGCCATGGACGATGGCGGTGGTTTCCGTTGCCAGCACCTTCTTGGCTTCGTTGATCTCGTTGCCGCCCAGTGCCTCGAGCCTGGCGATCTCGCTCAGCGGCAGGCGGGTGAAGATCTTGAGGAAGCGGCCGACATCGGCGTCTTCGGTGTTGCGGAAGTACTGCCAGAAGTCATAGGGCGAGAAGTTCTCGGGGTTGAGCCAGACGGCGCCAGAGGCGGACTTGCCCATCTTTTCGCCCGAGGACTTGGTAAGGAGCGGCGTGGTCAGCGCGTAGAGCTGCGGGCCGCCCATGCGGTGGCTCAGGTCCACGCCGTTGATGATGTTGCCCCACTGGTCCGAGCCGCCCATCTGCAGCACCGTGCCGTAGCGGCGGTTGAGCTCGGTGAAGTCGTAGCCCTGCATGATCATGTAGTTGAACTCGAGGAAGCTCAACGACTGCTCGCGGTCGAGGCGCAGCTTGACGCTGTCGAAGCTGAGCATGCGGTTGACCGAGAAGTGCCGGCCAACGTCGCGCAGGAACTCGACATAGTTGAGCTTGAGGAGCCAGTCGGCGTTGTTGACCATGATGGCGTCGTTCGGCCCGTCGCCGAACGTCATGATCTTGGCGAAGATCTTCTTGATGCCGGCGATGTTCTCTTCGATCTGTTCGACCGTGAGGAGCTTGCGCTGGTCGTCGCGGAAGGACGGGTCGCCCACCATCGAGGTGCCGCCGCCCATCAGGGCGATCGGGCGGTGCCCGGTCGCCTGCATCCAGTAGAGCATGGTGGCGGTGATGAGATTGCCGATATGCAGGCTCGTCGCCGTGGCGTCATAGCCGACATAGCCCGTGATCGGCCCCTTGAGGGCCAGCGCATCCAGACCTTCCGGATCGGAAATCTGGTGGATGAAACCGCGCTCGTCGAGGACGTTCAGGAAGTCGGACTTGAAGGCCATGGTTCAGGCTCTGATGGTTCTGGTGGTCTAGGGGGAGAGGAAGGGCCTTAGCGGCCCTTGCCGGCGGCGATCTCGGCGCGGCGGCGGTCGAGATACTCGGCCGAACGCTCGGTCAGTTCATCGATCTTGCCTTCGAAGAAGTGGTTGGCGCCTTCCACGATCTGCTGCTCGATGGTGATGCCCTTCTGCGTCTTGAGCTTGTCCACCAGCTTCTGGACCGACTGGGGCGGAGCCACGCGGTCCTTGTCGCCATGGATGATGAGGCCCGAAGACGGGCAGGGGGCCAGGAACGAGAAGTCGTAGAGGTTTTCCGGCGGGGCCACCGAGATGAAGCCTTCCACTTCCGGACGGCGCATCAGCAGCTGCATGCCGATCCAGGCGCCGAAGGAGAAGCCGGCGATCCAGCAGCCGCGGCTTTCGCGGTTAAGGGTCTGGAGCCAGTCGAGGGCGGCGGCGGCATCGGAAAGTTCGCCGATGCCGTGGTCGAAGACGCCCTGCGAGCGGCCGACGCCGCGCGAGTTGAAGCGCAGGACCGAGAAGCCGCGCTGGGCGAACATGTAGAAGAGGTTGTAGACGATCTGGTTGTTCATCGTGCCCCCGAATTCGGGGTGCGGATGCAGCACGATGGCGACGGGCGCATTGGGCTCCTTGCCCGGCTGGTAACGGCCTTCGATGCGCCCTTCCGGACCGTTGAAAATCACTTCTGGCATGTGGTTCGTTTCCCGTGAGCTTTGGCGCTCATGTTAGTGCGGACTT
>Ga0182743_1001158_pt1 | contig 26810 bp, 20 predicted proteins | sample eDN3rd30CKraftOP_FD_128522 | JGI IMG/M metagenome (GOLD analysis project Ga0182743, IMG submission 128522) | Enriched Organic Plus compost microbial communities from Emeryville, California, USA - eDNA 3rd pass 30_C Kraft OP (version 2) (version 2) ... | reverse complement strand
TGGCCAGCCCTGCCCACGTGCCGGCTTCTGGTTCACCCTCGCTCAGCACGATTCGCGCCGCCACTTCCAGCAGGGTGAGATTTTCCCCGAAGTGCCGCGCGGCCTCGCCAAGGGCCATGTGCTGTGGTTGTGGGATGAAGAACAGGACGGCCCCCCGGCGCTTCCAGCCCCTCCCGCATCCACGGCTGACGCAGTCACGCCTGTGGCGGGCAAAGCGCCCAGTTCCATCGCCAATAGCGGCGAACCAGCGCCCCGCGCCGGACTGTGGCAGGTAATAGACAACCCCCAGCATTCAATTGAGGAACCAAGAAACCATTCCCCGAACAATCCCGCGCCAATACCTCCGGAAAAATAAGAAGGCCGCCCCGCAGCATGCGTAACCCGACTCCTTGCCCTGGGGAGGGATTGCCAAGGAATCACCGCACGATTACCTGCGAAGCGGCCTGTTCGGTCCGGCCCGGGGCCGGTTGTTTCAATTGATGCTGTAGCCCCGCCCGTTCAGGCAGGCACCCAGCGCCCGCCGGTAGGTATCCGCCACGCCCGGTGCCGGCGCCTGGCTGGCCACGGCCGGGTCGAAGCCGCTCTGGCCAACGGCCCAGGTGTGGCACTCGTAGCGGTCGCGGCTCTGCTGGTCGGGCGTCTGCCCGCGCGCCGGGTAGGCGATCACGTCATAGCTCACGCCTGCCGGCGCCTGCTGCACCGCCGGCGGCGGCTCCACCACCACGTACTGGCGGCGGTCGGCGTTCCACAGGTAGTAGGTGCCCGCGGCGACGAAATAGAGTGCACTGCCGATCCACAGCGACCGCGCATAATCCGGCAGGCCGTGGCCATGCCCGGGGCCTGGGCCCCAACCATGCCCCGGGCCGGGACCATAACCGGGCGGCCCGGCCACGGCGGCGGCCGACAGGCTCAGGGCCAAGGCAGCGGCGATCGACTTGAGCACAGCTTGCGACGACATCTTGATTGCACCTCCGGACACGAGCGCCCAAGCACCCGCCTTTCATGGTGCCTATCATCGCTCGTCCGGGGCCTGTCGGTTGTCAGCGCTTGGTAAAGACTGGGTAAAACAACCGATACATCCGCACGTATGGAAGGCTCTCATGCGAAGAGCTCGGCTGCTCAGGCCGCTTCCTGTTCCAGCAACCACCGGCAATAACGCTCCACCCCCTCCTCCACGCCCAGCATGGGCGCGCGGTAGCCGGCCTCGCGGAGGAAGGCGATGTCGGCGCAGGTGTAGCACTGGTACTTGCCGCGCAGGCTGTCGGGGAATTCGACGTATTCCAGCAGCCCCTGGGCGATGGCCTGCTGCAGGTCCAGCGGCGGTTGGTCCTGCTGCGCGCGCAGGCTGTTGATCACTGCCAGGGCCACGTCGTTGAACGGCTGGGCGCGGCCGCTGCCGAGGTTGAAGATGCCGCTACGGCCGGGGTTGTCGAGGAAGTGCAGGTTGACCCGCGCCACGTCGTCCACGTAGACGAAGTCGCGCAGGTGGCCACCGGCCGGGTAGTCGCCGTATTCGCCGAACAGTTGCACCTTGCCGCTGGCGCGGAACTGCTCGAAGCAGTGGAAGGCCACCGAGGCCATGCGCCCCTTGTGCTGCTCCCGCGGGCCGTAGACGTTGAAGTAGCGCAGCCCGACGATCTGGCTGCGCGCCTGCGGCAGGGCGCGGCGCACGCGCTGGTCGAAGAGGAACTTGGAGTAACCGTAGGCGTTCAGCGGCCGCTCGTACTCGCGCAGCTCGCGGAAGTCGCGGCCGGCGCCATACACCGCCGCCGAGGAGGCGTAGATGAACGGTACGCCGAGCTTCAGGCTGGCTTCCAGCAGGTCGCAGCTGTAGCGGTAATTGTTGTCCATCAGGTAGCGGCCGTCGCCTTCCAGGGTGCTGGAGCAGGCGCCCTGGTGGAACAGCGCGCGGACCACGCCGAAGCCGCCGCGGGCGTAGCGTTCGACGAAGTCGCGCTTGTCCAGGTAGTCGGCGATGTCGCAGTCGGCCAGGTTGCGGACCTTGTCGCCCTCGGTCAGGTCGTCGACCGCGATGATGTCGGTTTCACCACGCCGGTTCAGCGCCTTGACGAGGTTGCTGCCGATGAAGCCGGCCGCCCCGGTGACGATGATGCTCATGTGGCAACCCTCCCCTGGGGAGAATGAGTTGCCCACAGGCTATTGCGCGCGACGCCGGCAGCCTTTGATATAAGGCAGGAAAAGATAGCTCACTAACGAAATACCCGACTCACGGCCGGTCGTTGTGCCCCAGGTCACGCTGCGGGTCGATGCGGTCGCGGACCCGCTGCTTGAGCACCTTGGCCTCGGGGAAGCCGCCGTCGGCCTTGCGCTCCCAGATCTGCTCGCCGTCGCAGGTGATGCGGAACACCCCGCCGGTGCCGGGCTCCAGGCTCACCCGGGCGAGGTCGTCGGCGAAGGTGCTGAGCAGTTCCTGGGCCAGCCAGGCGGCGCGCAGCAGCCACTGGCACTGGGTGCAATAGGTGATGACGATTTCCGCTCTGGGCTGGCTCATGGCGACCGGGCTCCTGCTCTGGGATGCCTATAATAGCCGCCTGGAAGCCCGATCGGACCCCGCCCCATGCGCCGCCTGCTGTTCGCCCTGCTGCTGTTCCTTCCGCTGTCCACCCTCGCCGCCGGGCACCCGCCGAAGATCGGCCTGGTGCTGTCCGGCGGCGCCGCCCGCGGCCTGGCCCACATCGGCGTGCTCAAGGCCCTGGACGAACAGGGCATCCACATCGACGCCATCGCCGGGACCAGCATGGGCGCGGTGGTCGGCGGGCTCTACGCCGCCGGCTACACGCCCAAGGAGCTGGAGCGCATCGCCCTCGGCCTGGACTGGCAGCAGGCGCTGTCCGACTCGCCGCCGCGGGTGGACGTGCCCTTCCGGCGCAAGCAGGACGACCGCGACTTCCTGGTCAAGCAGAAGCTCAGCTTCCGCGACGACGGCTCCCTCGGCCTGCCCCTGGGCGCCATCCAGGGGCAGAACCTGACCATGCTCCTGGAAAGCCTGCTGGTGCACACCAGCGGCACCCGCGACTTCGACAAGCTGGCCATCCCCTTCCGCGCCGTGGCCACCGACATCGCCACCGGCGAGAAGGTGGTGTTCGACCGCGGCCACCTGCCCCAGGCGATCCGCGCCAGCATGTCGATCCCGGCGGTGTTCGCCCCGGTGGAGGTCGACGGCAAGCTGCTGGTGGACGGCGGCATGGTCGACAACATCCCGGTGGACGTGGCGCGCAGGATGGGCGTCGACGTGGTCATCGTGGTCGACATCGGCAACCCGCTGCTCGAACGCAAGCAGTTGACCACGGTGGTCGACATGCTCAACCAGTCGGTCACCCTGATGACGCGCAAGAATTCCGAGGCGCAGCTGGCCACCCTCAAGCCCGACGACGTGCTCATCCAGCCGCCGCTCAGCGGCTACAGCTCCACCGACTTCGGCCGCGTGCCGCAGCTGATCGACGCCGGCTACCGCGCCACCAGCATCCTCGCCACGCGCCTGGCGGCCCTGCGCAAGCCCCGCGACCAGGAGGCCGTGGCCCTGGCCGAGGCGCGCACGCCGGACGAGCGCACCCCGGTGATCGGCAGCATCCGCGTGGAGAACGACTCCAAGGTCGGCGACGAGGTGATCCGCCACTACATCCGCCAGCCGCTGGGCCAGCCGCTGGACCTGGAGCGCCTGCAGAGCGACATGAGCACCCTCTACGGCCTGGACTACTTCGACCAGGTGCAGTACCGCGTGGTCCGCGAGAAGGACGGCAACGCCCTGGTCATCCATGCCCTGGGCAAGCGCAGCGGCACCGACTACCTGCGCCTGGGCCTGAACCTGTCGGACGACCTGCGCGGCGACAGCACCTTCAACGTCGGCGCCAGCTATCGCGTCAACGGCATCAACCGCCTGGGCGCGGAATGGCTGACGCGCCTGCAGATCGGCGACCAGCAGGAACTCTACAGCGAGTTCTACCAGCCGCTGGACGCCGGCTCGCGCTACTTCGTGGCGCCCTACCTGTTCAACGAGGCGCGCAACGTCGAGGCCACCGACAACGACGACCCCATCGCCGAATACCGCCTGGAGCGCTACGGCTACGGCCTCAACCTCGGCCGGCAGATCGCCAACAACGGCGAGATCCGCCTGGGCGTGGCCCAGGCCTTCGGCAAGGCCGACGTGCGCGTGGGCCAGCAGGACCTGCCGGACTTCCACTTCAACGAAGGCTACGCCGAGCTGAAGTACTCCTTCGACACCATGGACAACGTCGACTTCCCCCGCGAGGGCGAGGACATCCAGGCCAGCTACCGCGAGCACACGCCGTCGCTGGGCGACGACGACCGCTACCGCCAGTGGGAACTGCGCCTGGACAAGGCCTTGAGCAGCGGGCCGAACACCTGGGTGCTCGGCGGCGGCTACGGGCGCACCCTGGACGACGCCGAGGTGGTGGTGTCGAGCTTCCTGCTCGGCGGCGCGCGCGAACTCTCCGGCTTCCGCCAGGACGCCCTAGCCGGGCAGAACTACAGCCTCGGCCGGGTGATCTACTACCGACGCATGACCGAGCGTTCGTTCCTGCCCCTGGACTTCCCCTTCTACCTCGGCGGCAGCCTGGAACGCGGACGGGTGTGGAACAACGACAACAGCTACGACACCGGCTATATCAACGCCATGAGCATCATGCTCGGCTTCGAGACGCCGCTGGGGCCGTTGTCGTTCAGCTATGGGCTAAACGATGCCGACGAGCATGCGGTGTACCTGAACCTGGGGCGGAATTTCTGAGGGAGCCCTGCCGTCCTCGGGCGCAGGTATTCCGGCTGGCGGCGGATAACCGCGAACGGTTATTCGCCCTACGGTCGGACGCGGGTGTAGGAGCGACTGTCTTGCCGACTGCGCCAGGGCGCTCTTCGTAGGATGGGCTGAGCCTGCGAAACCCATGCGGCCACAGTGATGGGTATCGCTTCGCTCAACCCATCCTACGGGGTGTGTGGTGGTGTAGGAGCGCGCCCTGCGCGCGATATCGCGGGCAGGGCCCGCTCCTACAGGTCGCCGGGAGGCACGGTATTCCTCCCCCTGTAGGAGCGGACCTTGTCCGCGATAGCCGGACATCCCAGCGCGATTCGCGGATAAGATCCGCTCCTACCGTACGGGCGGGCACGGCTCGCTCCTACGAAGAGCCCTCCGGCATGGCCTGCAAGACAGTTGCGCCTACCGCGCCATTCCCCTCGGGATTGAGGGAGCAGGCCTGCGGCTCCCTCACCCTAACCCTCTCCCGGAGGGAGAGGGGACCGTTCGGCGTGCTCGGGGAGATTGGAGTTAGCCGGAGAGTAAGGATTCTCCGGCTGAAACCTCACTCCCAGCCGGCACGTACTGCCCCCTCTCCCTCCGGGAGAGGGCTGGGGTGAGGGGAAAGCCCGAGCGCCGAGCCTCACCGGCTTCAGGCAACAAAAAGCCCGGCGCAAGGCCGGGCTCCAAGTGAATCGGGGATGCTTCAGGCAATCCGCGCCAACAGCTCGCGGGCCTCTTCCTGTTCCTGCTTGTCGCCCTTCTGCAGCACTTGTTCGAGGATCCGGTAGGCCTCGTCGAGGTCGCCGCGGTCGATGCAGGCGCGGGCCTGGTCGAGGCTGGCCAGCAGCTTGTCCTGCTCGCCGCCGGAACGGCTCGGCAGGCCGAAGGCGCCGGCCTGCTCGTCGTCCAGGTCGAACTCGGTGACCTCGGGCAGCTCGCGCAGGTTGCTGCGGAAGTCCTTCAGCAGATCGTCGGTGTCGTCCTTGCCGACCTTGGCCGACGCACCCTTGGGCGAATCGAAGGCGTCCAGGCTGTTCCAGTCCAGGTCCAGGGACAGTTCGCCCAGGTTCAGGTCGCCGGCGTCGCTCAGCGGCGGCTGTGCCGGCGCGGGGTGCTCGCCGATGTCGCCCAGCTCCAGCCCGTCCCATTCGCCGAGGCCGTCGCTGATGGCCTGCTCGTCTTCGCGCTCGAGCATGGCGGGGTAGCGGGCCTTGAGCTGGTCGATCTGCTTCTGGTCGCCGCCCATCGCCTGCAACGCCCGCTCCTGCTCGCGGAAGGCGGCCCGGTCGCCGAGCTCGGCGAGCACCAGCAGTAGCTTCAGGCGCAGGTCGCGGCGCTGCGGTTCGGCGGCGACGGACTTGACCAGCATGTCGCGGGCCTGGCCGAAGCGGCCGTAGGCGATGTAGATGTTCGCCCCTTCCAGGCTGTCGCTGCTGGCAGCCGGCAGCCGTGCCAGGGAGGCTTCGTTGACACTGGCCAGCGGCTCGACGGCGGAAGCCACCACCGGCCTGGCCGGTGCTGCCGGGCGGGCCGGCGCCAGCGGCGGCAGGCTGACGGCCTCGGGCTGCGCCTGGGGCGGCTCGTCGCCGCTGGGCTTGCGCCGGCGCTTGTAGACCAGGCCCAGGGCCAGCACCAGGGCTGCCAGGGCGGCCCACGGCCAGTAGCGGCTCAGGGAAGCGTTTTCTTCATCCTGCGCGGCGGGCGCCTGGGGCGCCGGCTTGGCGGCTTCCGCCGTCGGCGCAGGCGCAGCAGCCGGTGCAGCCACAGGTGCAGCAGGCGCGGCTTCAGGCACCTGAGCGCTGGCCGGCGCGGCCGCTTGCTCGGCCTGGCGCCGGGCCAGTTCGGCCTGCAGGCTCTGCACCTGCTGGTCGCGGCTTTCCAGGGCCTTCTGCAGGGTGTCGAGCTGCTGTTGCAGGGTGTCCATGCGCTGGTTCAGGCGCTCGCGCTCGGCGGTCAGGTCGGCCAGTTGCCCCTGAGCCTGGACCACAGTCGCCTCGCTCGGCGCCGGCGCGGCAGGCGCGGCGCTGGTCGGCGCGGCGGCAGCAGCGGTGTTCGTGGCAGCCGCAGGCGCGGCCTGGCCGGCGGGCAGCACCAACTGGTAGCCGAGGCGCAGGCGGTGCGGGTTGCCGCCGATGAACGCCTGCGGGTTGAGCTGCTGCAGCTGGGTCATCAGCGCCTGGCGGGCGGCGCCCTTGGCGCCCAGGCGGCCGGAGATGCTCCACAGGGTGTCGCCCGCGGCGGTGGTGTAGCGCCCCTCGCCCGCGGCAATGGGCGCGCTCGGAACGGGGGCTGGGCGCGCTGCCGCACTGCGCTTGGCCGGGCGGCTGGCTACCGGGCCGCTGTCGGCGCCGCGCGCGGGAGCGCTCTGGGCATAGCTGCCATCGGCATAGCCCGGCGGGTCGATCAGCAGCGTGTACTCGCGCAGCAGGCGGCCGTTGGGACGCTCCAGTTCGAGGAGGAAATTCAGGTAGGGCTCGTGCACCGGCTGGGTGGAAACCACACGGATGTAACCGCGACCGTTACGGATCACCGGGGTGAAGCGCAGGTTCTGCAGGAAGGCGGTGCGGTCCACGCCCATGCGCTCGAAGGTGGCCATGTCGGCCAGGCGGGCGATGAGTTCGTCACTGCTCAGGTCGCCGGGCTGCAGCAGTTCGATCTCCGCATCCAGCGGCTGGTTCAGCGCCGAGCGCACGGTGATGTCGCCGAGCCCCAGAGCATGGGCCTGGGAAGTCATGAGTGCCGAGAGTACGGCCATTGCCAGCGGCAAGCGATTGAGTCGAGCCATAGGTCCCATCCCAGTTGTGTCCAGGTCTGCAGGCCATCCTTGACCTCGCTGTGCGATCGGTCGTGCTGTCCATGCAATATAGACGCCCATCCGGGACGTGGGTTGGCCCGGCAACGCCATAAAGGCTCATTGCCATCACGATTAGGCGCAGGCCCCGTCTAGGTCAAGACAATTCGTCGGAAACCCGGCGAAAGGTCTGGGTACCACTCCGAACGGATGACGGCCCCCGTAGGAGCCGTCAGAAGTTTGGCAATTCTACTCGAAAAAGTGTGAAGAATCGCTCAGTTCTTTTCCAGGTTGGAGAGGATGCGAGAGAGGATTTTCTGACAGACTGCTATGTCCGACTCATCGATGCCGGCCAATACGTCATTGCGTACGCTGGCGGCGATGTTCTCGATGTCGGCGATCAGCACGTCGGCCTTGGGCGTCAGGCAGATGCGCTTGGCGCGGCGGTCCTCGGCCACCGCCTGGCGGCGCACCAGGCCCTGGGATTCGAGGCCGTCGAGCAGGCGCGCGAGGGTCGGGCCTTCGACGCCGACCGATTGCGCGAGCTCACGCTGGGTGGGGATGCCGGAATTGCGCGCCAGGTGCAACAGCACCAGCCAACGGGCCTGGGAAAGCCCCAGGTGGCTGAGGCGGCGGTCGAGTTCGGCGCGCCATGCACGCGAGGCCTGGGCCAGTTGGGTGCCGAAGTAGTGCTTGTCTTTATCTGTCATTGTGCTGCAGCAGTTTCAGGCTAATTGATTTGGCTAATTATTAGTCGGCTAATCAAGCCCGTACAATGACATTTTGTCGCAGGGCTTTACCCGTTCACCATTTGGCGTACTGGTCCTCGACGAAACCCCAGAGGTCGTCGATGACCAGCGGCGCGCGGCCATGGGGGCGCAGCTCGCCGCGGAAGCGCCCGAAGATCTGCTTGAAGTTGCTCGCCAGCAGGCCCAGGTTCAGGCGTTCGCGATGCAGGCCGCGGGCCTCGAAGGTGAGGTCCACCTGGCCGTCGAAGGAGCGGATGCGCCAGGGGCCCAGCTCCCGGTCGCGGTCGAACTCGAAACGCACGCTGTCGACCTTGCACAGCTCGCCGTCGAGCCAGAAGCAGTTCTCGGTGAAGCTGGTCTCGTTGACCCCGCACGACAGGTTCAGCCCCACCCGCCTCCCCTGCGCTTCGCCGGACAGGCAGGCCCAGTTCCAGAAGGTCTCGCGGCGCATGTAGCCGGCCGACCAGTCGTGGTGGGCGAAGGCGTCGATGGCGCGCAGGTCGAAATCGCCCAGGGCGCTGCGCACCTGGCCCTCGCAGCGCACCCCAGCGACCTTGCGCGCGTATACCCAGCCGTTCACCGCCGCGGGCGTGCACAGGCTCATGGGCTGGAAGGCCGGCTCAGTCTCGTCGAAACAGGCGTCGATGCGCGTGCCGTCGTCCAGTTCCACCAGCAGGCGCTTGCGCAGCGGCCCGGCAGAGTTCTCCAGGCGCAGCCGGTTGCGCCCCTGGCGCAGTTCGCAGGCACCGTCGTCCGGGCGCTGCGAGAAGCGCGTGCCCATCCCCAGCGGGCACTTGAAGCGGCGCTCGAGCATGCGCCCGCTGCTCGGTTCATAGAGGTAGACGAAGCCGACGGCCACCAGGCTCAGTTCGGCCAGGGCGCAGCCGCCGATCAGCTGCGGGCTGATCAGGCCGAAGTACTGGAACTGGTGGAAGTTGCGCCACTTGCTCAGCGCGCCCAGCTTGCGCCCCATGGGCGAGCGGTAGTCGAAGTCGCGGTGGTTGACGTCCTGCGGGGTATCGGCGAACACCCCGTAGTGGGGCTGGCCGTTGGCCTGGATCAGTCGCTGCATGGCGGGCGCTCGGCTGCGGGGTCGGCGGCATCCTAGCACCGGCGTGCCGGCGGACGCAGTCACCGGCGGCGCCAGGACGGGGGACCGAATGGGTCAGGCCACCACCTGGTTGCGGCCGAACGCCTTGGCCTCGTAGAGGGCGCGGTCGGCATGGGCGTAGATCGCCTGCAGGGCCGAGGCGGCGCCGGGCTGCAGGCAGGAAACGCCGATGGACAGCGTCACCTCCGCGGCGGTGCTCGAACCCTCGTGGCTGATGCCCAGGCTCTGCACCGCCTGGCGCAACACCTCGGCGCGCTGCCGGGCCTCGTCCAGGTCGGTGCCATAGAGCAGCACGGCGAACTCCTCGCCGCCCAGGCGCACGGCCATGTCCAGCGGCCGCCGCGCGCTGGCCGCCAGGGCCCTGCCTATGCTGCGCAGCACCTCGTCGCCGGCCTGGTGGCCGTAGCGGTCGTTGTAGGCCTTGAAGTGGTCGACGTCGCAGAGCAGCAGCGACAGCGGCGTGCCGTCGCGCTGGGCCTGGCGCCACAGGCGCTCCAGCTGGCGGTCGAAGCTGCGCCGGTTGTGCAGGCCGGTGAGGGCGTCGTGGTCGGCCATCTGGCGCATCAGCCGGCTGACCAGGAAGTGCTCGCGGGACTTGTACTCCAGCAGGTAGCAGCCCACCGCGCCGACCAGGTTGCCCAGCAGCAGGAACACCAGGTTGTTCAGCAGCTTGGCCGGCGCCAGGCCGGCGTAGAGCTCGCAGCCCAGGTAGGCCAGGAGGATCAGCGAGGCCGAGCCCAACGCCTCGGAAAAGCGCAGGCCGACCAGGAAGTAGGCGGCCATGCTGACCAGCAGCAGGCCCTCGTAGGGATAGCCGGGGTCGACGCGGTGGGCGATGCCCACCACCACGGCGGCGCCGATGCCCACGGCGAGGATGCAGGCGAGGCTCAGCGGCACCACCAGGCGCACGAAGCGCCGTTGCAGGATCAGCCCGCCGCAGACCACCAGCAGCACCAGCACCGCGGCACGCACGGCGAGCATGCTCCAGTGCTCCGGCCCCGGGATCAGCAGCAGGTCGATGGCCGCCAGCGCCAGCCAGGCCAGCACGGCGAAGCCGAGGGCGCTGCACTTGAGGGCGAAGTTGTCTTCCAGCAGGTAGGCGCGGTACTCGCCTTCCACGGGCGCGTCGAAGCGCAGGCGTCGGAAACCGCGGGCGAGCTGTTCGGCGTAGGGGTTGGCGCGCACGTCGTCGAGCCAGGCATGGTGTGGCACGTCCGCCTCTTCTGGTGGAGGTCTTGGGCACACCTTAGCCCGTTGCGAAGCGCGTCACAAGTTTGTCGCCTCGAAACGCCACTTTTCTGTCAGCCATCAGAGCGCCAGCATGGCCGGCGCCGGCCTCAGGCTTCCAGTTCGGCCTGCAGCGCGGCGCGCACGCAATGCAGCACGCCTTGCGGCACGCGGCCCTCGAAGCGCTCGGCCAGGGCCGCTACCGGCGGCAGCTCGCCGTCCTCTTCGAGGAAGGCGTCCTGCACTTCGGCCAGCAGCTCCTCGGGCAGGTCCAGGGCCTGTTCCAGGCTCAGCTGCTGCGCGGCGATGGCCTCGGCCAGCAGGTTGTAGACGTTCTTCTCGGTGCAATCGAGCTGGCGGGCGATCTGCGCCGGGGTCATGCCGGCGCGGGCCAGGCTGACCAGTTCGTGGCTGAGGTCGACCACCGGCGCCGGCGTGGCGGGCGCCGCCTCGGACTCGGTGAGCACGTCGAGGAAGGCCTGGCCGTAGCGCTCCAGCTTGCGCGCGCCGACGCCGCTGACCTGGGCCATGGCGGTGAGCGTGGTCGGCTGGCTGCGCAGCATTTCCAGCAGGGTGGCGTCGGGGAAGATGACGTAGGGCGGCACCGAATGTTCCTGCGCCAGCTTGCGCCGCAGGGTGCGCAGGGCTTCCCACATTTCGCGCTCTTCCTGGCGCACCAGCTGGCTGGCCGGGCTGGCGCCGCCGGAGGACGAGGACTTGCTGCGCTGCGGCTTGGGATCGCGGCGCAGGGCCAGCGTCTCCTCGCCACGCAGCAGCGGCCGGCAGGCCTCGGTCAGGCGCAGGCTGCCGTAGCCGTCGAGGTCGACGTCGGCCAGGCCGCGCGCCACCAACTGGCGGAACAGGGTGCGCCACTCGTCCTCGGGGCGGCCCTTGCCGATGCCGAACACCGCCAGGTGCTGGTGGCCGAGGCTGCGCACCTTCTCGGTTTCCTTGCCCATCAGGATGTCCACCAGGTGGCCGACGCCGTAGCGCTGGCCGCTGCGGTAGATGGCCGACAGCGCCTGGCGCGCGGGCTCGGTGGCGTCCCAGGTCTCGACGCCGTCGACGCAGTTGTCGCAATGCCCGCAGGGGTTGGGCATGACCTCGTCGAAGTAGGCCAGCAGCGCCTGGCGCCGGCAGCGCGGCTCCTCGCACAGGGCCAGCATGGCTTCGAGCTTGTGCCGTTCGACGCGCTTGTGGCGCTCGTCGCCCTCGGAGTTCTGCATCATCTGCCGCAGCAACAGCACGTCCTGCAGGCCGTAGGCCATCCAGGCGTCCGCCGGCAGGCCGTCGCGGCCGGCGCGGCCGGTTTCCTGGTAGTAGGCCTCCAGGCTCTTGGGCAGGTCGAGGTGGGCGACGAAGCGCACGTTGGGCTTGTCGATGCCCATGCCGAAGGCGATGGTCGCCACCATGATCAGCCCTTCCTCGTTGAGGAAGCGCTTCTGGTGGAAGGCGCGCAGCTCGTTGGACAGCCCGGCGTGATACGGCAGCGCCGGGAAGCCCTGGTTGGAGAGGAACTCGGCGACCTCCTCGACCTTCTTGCGCGACAGGCAGTAGACGATGCCTGCGTCGCCGCGGCGCTCGGCGAGGAAGCCCAGCAGCTGCTTGCGTGGCTGCTCCTTGGGCACGATGCGGTAGAAGATGTTCGGCCGGTCGAAGCTGGAGAGGAACTGCTCGGCGTTCTGCAGGTGCAGGCGCTGGATCATCTCCTCGCGGGTGCGCATGTCCGCGGTGGCGGTCAGGGCGATGCGCGGCACGTCGGGGAACAGTTCGGCGAGCTGGCCCAACTGCAGGTATTCCGGGCGGAAGTCATGGCCCCACTGCGACACGCAGTGCGCCTCGTCGATGGCGAACAGGCCGACGTTCAGGCGCTGCAGGAAGTCCAGCATGCGCGGCTGCACCAGGCGCTCCGGGGCGAGGTAGAGCAGCTTGATCTCGCCGCGCTGCAGGCGCGCGGCGATGTCCCGCTGCGCCTCGGGGCTGAGCGAGGAATTCAGCGCGGCGACCGGCACGCCCAGCTCGTCGAGGGTGGCGACCTGGTCTTCCATCAGCGCGATCAGCGGCGAAACCACCACCGTCAGGCCCTCGCGCAGCAGCGCCGGCACCTGGAAGCACAGCGACTTGCCGCCGCCGGTGGGCATCAGCACCAGGGCGTCGCCGCCGCTGGCCACGCGTTCGATGATGCGCGCCTGGTTGCCACGGAAGGCGTCGTAGCCGAATACGTCTTTGAGGATGCGCTGGGCCTGGTCGAGCATGGGGGACTCCGTTTCGAGCCGGGCATTATACGCAAGCGGGGCGATGGGGGTGGGTCAGCCGTCGCAATGGATTGGAGGCACCTGCTCTATTAGAGCGCCCTCCCCCTGACGGAAGAGAGCGCCGTTCGTGCCACCGGGGCGTCCGGCGTGGCCGGTGAATCCAATCGCGGACAGAGTCCGCTCCTACGCCCGGCCTTCCCGGAACTGTAGGAGCGGGCCCTGCCCGCGATTTCGCGCGCAGGGCGCGCTCCTACATGGGAATGGTGCGGGTGGGCGGCGTAGGAGCGGCTCTCACCCGCGAATCGCGCCGATATGTCCGGCTATCGCGAACAGGGTCCGCTCCTACGAAGAGCCCCACGGCGTGGCCGGCAAGGCAATCCCGTAGGATGGGTTGAGCGAAGCGATACCCATCGCCGCCACCGCATGGGTTTCACAAGCTCAACCCATCCTACGAAGAGCACCTCGGCGCAAGACAGTTACGCCTAAGGTTCAGGCGTAGGAGCGGACTCCGTCCGCGATTCGGCGGATAACGCCGTAGGCGTTATCCGCCCTACGATGAAACATCCGAGCGCACCGAAACGCCCCTTCAGAAGGCCGAACGAAACCCCCGCTCAGGAGGTTCGCGAATGGCGTTCTGCCGGGTGGGGTCGGTGCGAGTCCTGAAGAGCGCCCTCTCCCTAACCCTCTCCCTGAAGGGAGAGGGGACCGTTCGGAGCGCGCTGATGTTTCGGCGTTAGCCGGCTACTCCGCGCCATCAGGATGAAACCACACCACCTCTCGGCACGGACTAGCCCCCTCTCCCTTCAGGGAGAGGGCTGGGGAGAGGGAACGGAGTCAATCCAAGGCTCCGTTGCAACCGGGGAACTCCGTTCGCGAGCAAGCTCGCTCCCGAAAAGCAGAACCCCACGCCGGCCACCAAGCCCCGTGGCTGGCCCGCGGGCCGCGGAAAGACTACAATTCAGGCCCGCATCCCCGCCGAGGTAGTAACCGATGTCCTTCGCCGACCAACTGGCCCGCCTGCAAGCCTTTCTCGATGCCGACGACCTGCACGAGGAAGCCTTGGACTATGTCGCGGCCCACGGCTACCTGACCGCCTTGGCGATCTGCCCCGACCAGGTGCCCGACCGCGAGTGGATCGACGCGCTCTTCGCCGAGCCGCCGCACTATCGCAGCGACGCCGAGCGCGAGGAAATCGAGGGCTCCCTGCTGCTGCTCAAGGCGCACATCACCCGCCAGTTGGCCGGCGACGAGGAGCTGGAGCTGCCCTGCGAGCCCTACCTGGGCGACGAGCCGGACGATTCCGACATCCGCGGCTGGTGCATCGGCTTCATGGAAGGCGTGTTCCTGCGCGAAGCCGTGTGGTTCGAGCAGGCCGAGGAAGAAGTCAGCGAGCTGCTGCTGCCGATCATGGTCGGTTCCGGGCTGTTCGACGAGCAGCCGGAGTTCGACGAGATCGCCCGCGACCGCCATCTGGTGGACGACATGGTCGCGCAGATTCCCGAGCTGCTGACCAACCTGTTCCTGCTCTGCCAGGCCCCGGAAGAGAAGCCGGCGCTGCTCAAGCCCCGCCAACACTGATCCGGCGCCTATGGCAACGCGGGAAATCCGCCATAGCCGTCACGCCTGGGTGCGCTACCTGCTGCTGGCCGTCGGCTGGCTCAGCGTGGCGCTCGGCGTGGCCGGGATCTTCCTGCCGCTGCTGCCCACCACGCCCTTCCTGCTGCTCGCCGCGGCCTGCTTCATGCGCAGTTCGCAGCGCTTCTACGACTGGCTGGTGAGCCACCCCAGGCTGGGCCCGTGGATCGGCGACTACCTGGAAGGCAACGGCATCCCGCTCAAGGGCAAACTCTACACCGTGGGGCTGATGTGGATCAGCATCGGCTTCTCCTGTTACCTGGTCCCACACCTCTGGGCCAGGGTGTTCATGCTCGCCAGCGCGGTGCTGGTCAGCCTGTACATCCTGCTGAAAGTGAAGACCCGCCGTCTCTGAGGCGGCATCGACAGCCGGCGAACAGCGCCTAGACTTGCCACATCTCCCCCTGGAGCACTGGCGATGCAGCCATTGCGAGGAGCCCGTCGGCTGTTCGTCTGCCTGCCCCACCTCCGGGCCGGCCTGGCGCTGCTCCTCGTCCTGGCCCTGGGCATCCAGGCGCAGTGGGACTTCGACGCCATCCTGCGCAGCGCCGAGCAACGCTGGGGCGACCTGGGCCCGGCGCGCCAGCGCATCCGCGACTGGGGCGAGCTGCTGCAAAGCGCCCGGGGCCAGGACGAGGCCGGCAAGCTCAAGGCCGCCAACGACTTCTTCAACGCCAGCCTGGCGTTCCGCGACGACCGCAGCGTGTGGGGCCAGGAAGACTACTGGGCGACGCCCGTCGAGGCCCTGTACAAGGGCGCCGGCGACTGCGAGGACTACGCCATCGCCAAGTACGTCACCCTGCGCCAGCTCGGCATCCCCAGCGACAAGCTGCGCATCACCTACGTCAAGGCGCTGCGCCTGAACCAGGCGCACATGGTGCTGACCTGGTACGCCAGCCCCGACGCCGAGCCGCTGGTGCTCGACAACCTCATCCCGCAGATCCGCCCCGCCTCGCAGCGCCAGGACCTGCTCCCGGTCTACGCCTTCAACGCCGAGGGGCTGTGGTTGCCAGGCCCCGGCGGCGGCAAGCGCAGCGGCAGCAGCAAGCAGCTGTCGCGCTGGCAGGACCTGTTGACCAAGATGCGCGGCGAGGGGCTGATCCTCGACGAGACGCGCTAGGAGGCATGCATGTCGCTACTCAAGCAACTCTTCCTGGCCATCTGCCTGTTCCTGGTGGTGGCCTTCGCCGGCAGCTTCGCCACCAGCCTGGAGAGTTCCCGCGAGCAGCTCATAAGCCAGTTGCGCTCCCACGCCCAGGACGCCGCCACCGCCCTGGGCCTGTCGCTGACGCCCCACGTCGACGACCCGGCGATGATCGAACTGATGGTCAGCTCGATCTTCGACAGCGGCTACTTCGCCAGCATCCGCGTGGTGCGCATCGCCGACGGCCAGGTGCTGGTGGAACGCAAGGCCGCCCCCGGCAACGGCGAGGTGCCCGGTTGGTTCGCCCGCCTGGTCAACCTCAAGGCCGAAGGCGGCGACGCCCTGATCATGCGCGGCTGGGAACAGGCGGCGCGGGTCGAGGTGGTCAGCCACCCGCAGTTCGCCCTGGCGCGGCTGTGGGACAGCGCCCTGGGCAGCCTGGCCTGGCTGCTCGGTTGCGGGGTGGTCAGCGCGATCCTCGGCGGCTGGCTGCTGCGCACCCAGCTGCGCCCGCTGGACCAGATGGTGCAACAGGCCCGGGCCATCACCCGCCGCGAATTCCTCACCCTGCCCCGCGAGCCGCGCACCCCGGAACTGCGCCGGGTGGTGCAGGCGATGAACCAGATGGTCGAGAAGCTCAAGGCGCTGTTCGCCGAGGAGGCCTCGCGCAGCGAGAAGCTGCGCGAGGAGGCCTACCAGGACAGCCTCTCCGGCCTGGCCAACCGGCGCCTGTTCGACGCCCGCCTGGAAGCCCAGCTGACCCCCGGCGAGCAGAGCGCCGCCGGCTACCTGCTGCTGCTACGCCTGAACGACCTGGCCGGGCTCAACCAGCGCCTGGGCGGCCAGCGCACCGACGCGCTGATCCGCGAAGTCGCCGGCCTGCTGCAGGGCGCCCAGGCCCAGCACGGCAAGCCCGACTGGCTGGCCGCGCGCAGCCGCGGCGGCGAGTTCACCCTGCTCGCCCCGGGGCTGGATGGCAGCGGCGCCGAGCGCCTGGCCGAAGCCCTCAGCGACCAGCTGGAAAGCCTCCAGCGCACCGGCGCCAGCGACGTCCAGCCGGTGGCGCACCTGGGCCTGGCCGCGTTCCGCCCGGGGGAAGCGGCGGCCAGCGTCCTGGCCCGCGCCGACCAGGCCCTGGCCAGCGCCCAGGCCAACGCCGAACGGCCCTGGCAGCGCCTGGACGAATCCAATGGCCAGCCTGCCCAGGATAGCCACGCCTGGCACGCCTGGATCGACAGCGCGCTGCAGAAGAGCCAGCTGCAACTGTGGTTCCAGCCGGTGCGCGCCTGCGCCGACGGCGCCCTGCTGCAGCAGAAGCTGCTGGCGCGCCTGCTCGACCCGCAGGGCCAGGCGGTGGCCGCCGGGCAGTTCTTGCCCTGGGTGGAACGCTTCGGCTGGGCGGCGCGCCTGGACCGGGCCATGCTCGAACACGCCCTGGCCCATCTGGCCCAGCACCCCGAGCCCGTGGCGCTGAGCCTGTCGGCCGCCAGCGTGCGCGAGCCCCGGGAGCTGCGGCAACTGCTCGAAGCCATCAAGGCCAACCCGCAGCAGGCCGCCCTGCTGACCCTGGAACTGGACGAGCGCTACCTGCCGCCGCCGGCCGAACTGGAACAACTCGGCCAGGCCGTGCGCGAAACCGGCGCCAGCCTCGGCCTGCAGCACTTCGGCGGGCGCTTCAGCCTGATCGGCAACCTCACCCATCTGGGCCTGGCCTACCTGAAGCTCGACGGTAGCTACATCCGCGCCATCGACCAGGACCAGGCCAAGCGCCTGTTCATCGAGGCGGTGTTCCGCGCCACCAACAGCATCGACCTGCCGCTGATCGCGGAGATGGTGGAGAGCGAGGGGGAACTGCGGGTGTTGCGGGAGATGGGGATCAAGGGGGCTATGGGGCGGTTGATCGGGGCGCCGGCGCCCTGGGGTGAGAGGGGATAGAGGGGCGCCGAATCGCGGACAGAGTCCGCTCCGGTTACAGGGGCGCACGGACGTAGGAGCAACTGTCTGCGCCGAGGGCGCTCTTCGTAGGATGGGTTGAGCTTGCGAAACCCATGCGGTTGCGCTGATGGGTATCGCTTCGCTCAACAGCATCCTACGAAAAGCCATGCTCGTTCATGCTGTAGGAGACTCTGTCCGCGATTGGATTCACCACCCTCAGAACAACCGCTCGTCCTCCTCCTCGACCAAAGCGCCCAGCCCATCCAGCCCCGCGCGGGTGGTGGCGCGGTCCTCCAGCTTGCGCCGGGCCGCCTCGGGCAGGTCGGTGTAGCGGATCAGGCCGCGGCCCACCAGTACGCCCACCAGGTCCTCGATCACCCGCACCAGTTCCAGGTCCGAGCGCTGCAGGGATTGCAGGCGCGCGTCCAGGGCGCCGCTCATCCAGGCCAGCACCTCGGGGTCGTCGGCCGGGGCGCCCTGGCCGCCGGCGAAGGGTTCGCGTTCGACCCGCACCAGGCGGCCGTTCTCATTGCGCTGCACGTAGACCATCGCCGTCTCCTTCACTTGTCCTTGTCGAACGCCGCCTCCAGCGCATCGTTGAGGGTGCGCAGCACCTTGACCCGGGCGAAGCGCTTGTCGTTGGCCTCGACCAGGGTCCAGGGCGCGATCTCGGTGCTGGTGCGGTCCACCATGTCGCCCACCGCGTCGACGTACTGGTCCCACTTGTCGCGGTTGCGCCAGTCTTCCTCGGTGATCTTGTAGCGCTTGAAGGGAATGCTCTCGCGCTCCTTGAAGCGCTCGTACTGGGTGTCCTTGTCGATGGCCAGCCAGAACTTCACTACCACTATGCCGAACTCCACCAGTTGCTCCTCGAAGTCGTTGATCTCCGAGTAGGCGCGCAGCCAGTCGGCCGGCGGGCAGAAGCCCTCGACGCGCTCCACCAGCACCCGGCCGTACCAGGAACGGTCGAAGATGGTGAACTGCCGGCGCGCCGGCATGTGCCGCCAGAAGCGCCACAGGTAGGGCTGGGCGCGCTCCTCCTCGGTGGGCGCGGCGATGGGCACGATGTGGTACTGGCGCGGGTCCAGGGCGTCAGTGACACGGCGGATGGCGCCGCCCTTGCCGGCGGCGTCGTTGCCCTCGAACACGGCCAGCAGCGAATGCTGGCGGAAGCGCTTGTCGCGGATCAGCGTGGCCAGGCGCGCCTGCTCCCGGGCCAGTTGCGTCTTGTACTGGTCCTTGCTCAGCGCCAGGCTCAGGTCGAGGCTGTCGAGCAGGCCGCGGTTGTCCAGGCTGGCCACCAGCGGCGCGGCGTGGGGCTGCCGGCGCGGCCGGTCCTTGACATCGAGCGCCGCCTGCAGGCCTTCGAGGATGGTGCGGCCGACGGTCAGGCTGCGGTAGCGCTCGTCCGCGCCTTCGACTATGTACCAGGGCGCGTAGTCGCGGCTGGTGCGGCGCAGCACGCGCTCGCCGTAGCGCACGAACTTGTCGTAGACCTCGCTCTGCAGCCAGTCGATCTCGCTCAGTTGCCAGGAGCGCTGGGGGTCCTTCTCCAGTGTCTTCAGGCGCTCCTTGAGCTGCTTCTTGGACAGGTGGAACCAGAACTTGAAGATCAACGCGCCCTCGTCGCAGAGCATGCGTTCGAAACGCTCGGCGGCGTCGATGGCCACGTCCAGGCGGCTGCTCTTGATGTCGCCGTTGACCCGCGCGTGGAGCATCTGGCTGTACCAGTTGCCGAAGAAGATCGCCGTGCGCCCCTTGGGCGGCAGGCGCCGCCAGAAGCGCCACTGCGGCGGGCGGGCGAGTTCCTCGTCGGTGGGCCAGAGGAAGCTGTCCACCTGGATCAGCCGCGGGTCCATCCACTCGTTGAGCAGCTTGACCGTCTCGCCCTTGCCGGCCCCCTCGATGCCGTTGATCAGGATGATCACCGGGAACCGCGCCTGCCGCTTGAGCTCGTACTGGGCCTCCAGCAAGGCTTCGCGCAGCTCTATGACTTCCCTTTCGTAGGTTTCCTTGTCGATGGAATGGCCGATCTCGGCGGACTCGAACATGCACTGCCTCCTGACTGCGGGTTGCATTGAAGGTAGCGGATGTGACGCAGGCTGTCTGCGCGGGGGATCGGCTAAAATGCGCGCTTCGCTTTCCTGCCGGTAGCCCCATGCCCGACCACCACAGCGCCCAGCTCGACTGGGACGAAAACGGCCAGCCCCTGTCGCGCGCCTACGGCGACGTGTACTTCTCCCGCGCCTCGGGCCTGTCGGAAACCCACCATGTGTTCCTCGACGGCAACCAGCTGCCGCGACGCTTCGCCGCACTGCCGGCGGGCGGGCGCCTGTGCATCGGCGAGACCGGCTTCGGCACCGGCCTGAACTTCCTCTGCGCCTGGCGCCAGTTCCAGGCCCTGGCCCCGGCGGATGCACGCCTGCACTTCGTCAGCGTGGAGAAGTACCCGCTGCGCCGCGACGACCTGGCGCGCGCCCTGGCCCTGTGGGACGAACTGCGGCCCTGGAGCGAGCAGTTGCTGGCGCAGTACCAGGCCATCCACCCCGGCTTCCAGCGCCTGCTGTTCGATGGTGGCCGGGTGGTGCTCACCCTGCTGGTAGGCGACGTGCTGGAAACCCTGCCGGAGCTGGACGCACGCATCGACGCCTGGTTCCTCGACGGCTTCTCGCCGGCGAAGAACCCGGAGATGTGGACCGAGCCGCTGTTCGCCGAATTGGCGCGGCTGGCCGTCCCCGGCGCGACGCTGGCCACCTTCACCAGCGCCGGCTTCGTCCGCCGCGGGCTGATCGCCGCCGGCTTCGCCATGCAGCGGGTCAAGGGCTTCGGGCAGAAGCGCGAGATGCTGGTGGGCGAGTTCCAGGGCCAGCCGCAGGGCGCCGCCAAGCCCTGGTATGCGCGCCCGCCGGCGCCCGTGGGCGAGCGCCGCGCGCTGGTCGTCGGCGGCGGCCTGGCCGGCTGCGCCACCGCCGCCAGCCTGGCTGTGCGCGGCTGGAAGGTGAGCCTGGTGGAACGCCATGGCGAACTGGCCGCGGAGGCCTCGGGCAATCCCCAGGGCGTGCTCTACCTCAAGCTCTCGGCCCACGGCACGGCGCTGTCGCGCCTGGTGGTGGCCGGCTTCGGCCATACCCGCCGGCTGCTGGAACGCCTGCAGCGCGGCCGCGACTGGGACGCCTGCGGCGTGCTGCAGTTGGCCTTCGACGAAGCCGAGGGCAAGCGCCAGGCGAAGCTGGCCGAAGCCTTCCCCGAGGACCTGCTGCAAGCCTTGTCGAAGGAAGACGCCGAGGCCCGTGCGGGTGTCGCCCTGCCCGCCGGCGGATTGTTCTTCCCCGAAGCCGGCTGGGCGCATCCGCCGGCACTGTGCCGGGCCCTGGCCGAACACCCGAACATCGAGCTGCTGAGCGGCCACGAGGTGCGCCTGGAGCGCGACGGCGGGCAGTGGCATGCCCTCGACGGCGAGCAGCGCCTGGCCTCGGCGCCGGTGGCAGTCCTGGCCACCGCAGCCGAGGTACGCGCCTTCCCCGGCGCGGCCAGCCTGCCGCTCAAGCGCATCCGCGGGCAGATCAGCCGCCTTCCGGCCACCGACGCCAGCGCGGCGCTGCGTACCGTGGTCTGCGCCGAGGGCTACGTCGCCCCGCCGCGCCTGGGCGAGCACACCCTGGGCGCCAGCTTCGACTTTCACAGCGACGACCTGCAGCCCACCGTCGCCGAACACCTGGGCAACCTCGAACTGCTGCGGGAAATCTCCCCGGACCTGCTGCAGCGCCTGGGCCCCCAGGACCCGGCAGCCCTCGAAGGCCGCGCCGCGTTCCGTTGCACCACCCCGGACTACCTGCCGCTGATCGGCCCGCTGGCCGCGCGCGAAGCCTTCGCCGAGGCCTACGCCGTGCTGGCCAAGGACGCCCGCCAGGTGCCCGAAGCGCCCTGCCCCTGGCTCGACGGCCTGTACCTGAACAGCGCCCACGGCTCCCGCGGGCTGATCAGCGCGCCGCTGTCCGGCGAACTGCTGGCAGCCTGGCTGGACGACGAACCGCTACCCCTGCCCCGCGCCGTGGCCGAGGCCTGCCATCCCAACCGGTTCTTCCTGCGCGAGTTGGTGCGGGGGCAGAAGAAGGCTGAAGGCTGAAGGCTGAACGGATTGTCACCGGGGCGTCCGGCGTGGCCGGCAAACCACCCCGTAGGATGGTGTTGAGCGAAGCGATACCCATGTAGGGCGCATAACGCCTACGGCGTTATCCGCCGTTTGGCCTTGGTTCCCGGCGGCGTCTGGGTTGACCTTGGCGTGGGCTGTGGCTTCGGTGCATCGGCGGATAATCGCGAACGGTTATTCGCCCTACGCTGAGGCACGGTCGTACCGCGATTGGCATTGCGTGGCCCCCTCACTCCTCTTCCTCCTCCTCCGGCAACTCGAACAACTCCGCCGCCCGCAGCAACCCCGCCAACACCGCATGCCGCTCCCACTCGGGCAATTCGGCGAAGCGCGCCAGCACATACTCCGGCAACAGCGGCGGCGCCGACTGCAGCGCATCACGGCCAGCGTCCTCCAGCAGCAACCACTGCTTGCGCCTGTCCTGCTCGTCACGCCGACGCGCCAGCAGGCCGCGGCTTTCCAGACGGTCGAGCACGCCCGAGAGCGAAGCCTGGGACAGGCTCACGCGCTTGGCCAGGCGGCTGGCAGTGATCTCCCGCTCCACCAGCATCACCTGCAGGATCAGCAGTTGCAGCGGCGTCAGCCCGCCGAAGCGGCTCAGGCGCTTGGCATGCACCTCGCTGCCCTGCTGCAGCCGCCGCAGGGCCTGGAACATGGACAGCGCATAGGCATCCTCCAAGGCATTTTTCCTTTCAACCATAATCAATCGTCCGTTCAAAAACCGCATTAATTCATAAAAAAATCATAGAACTACTTTCACATGAAAGAGTCTTTCTGTTAACACAAAAAAAGGCCCCGGCCTGAACCCCATTCATCCCCAACGGAGAACCGGTAAGGAAAATGTGCGGCTTAGCAGGAGAACTACGCTTCGACAATCAACCGGCCGACCTCGCGGCGGTCGAACGCATCACCCACCATCTCGCCCCCCGCGGCCCGGACGCCTGGGGCTTCCACAGCGAAGGGCCAGTGGCCCTCGGCCACCGGCGGCTGAAGATCATGGACCTGGCCGAAGCCTCCGGCCAGCCGATGATCGACACCACCCTGGGCCTGTCCCTGGTGTTCAACGGCGCCATCTACAACTACCCCGAGCTGCGCAAGGAGCTGGAAGCCCTCGGCTACCGTTTCTTCTCCGGCGGCGACACCGAGGTGCTGCTCAAGGGGTACCACGCCTGGGGCAAGGACCTGTTGCCCAGGCTCAATGGCATGTTCGCCTTCGCCATCTGGGAGCGCGACGCCCGCCGGCTGTTCATCGCCCGCGACCGCCTGGGCATCAAGCCGCTGTACCTGGCCCGGGACGACAAGCGCCTGCGCTTCGCCTCCAGTCTGCCGGCGCTGCTGCAGGGCGGCGGCGTCGACACCAGCCTGGACGCCGAGGCGCTCAACCTCTACCTGAACTTCCACGCCGTGGTGCCCGCGCCGCGCACCATCCTCAACGGCGTGCGCAAGCTGCCGCCAGCGACCTGGATGAGCATCGACGCCGATGGCCGCAGCGAGCAGCACTGCTGGTGGCGCCTGGACTACGGCTGCCGCGAGGACGAGCGCGAACTGCGCCTGGAGGACTGGGAAGACCGCGTGCTGGACAGCCTGCGCGAGGCCGTGGCCATCCGCCAGCGCGCCGCCCGCGAGGTGGGCGTGCTGCTCTCCGGCGGGGTGGACTCCAGCCTGCTGGTCGGCCTGCTGCACGAGGCCGGGGTGGACGACCTGCTGACCTTCTCCATCGGCTTCGAGGATGCCGGCGGCGAGCGCGGCGACGAGTTCCGCTACTCCGACCTCATCGCCCGCCGCTACGGCACGCGCCACCACCAGCTGCGCATCGGCGAGAACGAGGTGATCGAGCAGTTGCCGGCGGCCTTCCGCGCCATGAGCGAGCCCATGGTCAGCCACGACTGCATCGCCTTCTACCTGCTCGCCCGCGAGGTGTCGAAGCACTGCAAGGTGGTGCAGAGCGGCCAGGGCGCCGACGAACTCTTCGCCGGCTACCACTGGTACCCGCCCATGGTCGACGCCGCCTCGCCGCTGCACGCCTACCGCGCGGCCTTCTTCGACCGCAGCCACGGCGAGTACGAGGCCACGGTGCGCCCGGCCCTGCGCGTGGAGGACGTAGCCCAGGCCTTCGTCGCCGAGCACTTCGCCATGCCCGGCGCCAGCGACGCGGTGGACAAGGCGCTGCGCCTGGACAGCACCATCATGCTGGTGGACGACCCGGTCAAGCGCGTCGACAACATGACCATGGCCTGGGGCCTGGAGGCCCGCGTGCCGTTCCTCGACTACCGCCTGGCCGAACTCTCGGCGCGCATCCCGGCGCGCTTCAAGCTCGGCGACGGCGGCAAGCAGGTGCTCAAGGCCGCGGCGCGGCGGGTGATCCCGGCCGAGGTGATCGACCGGCCCAAGGGCTACTTCCCGGTGCCGGGCCTCAAGCACCTGCAGGGCAACACCCGGGCCTGGGTCAGCGAACTGCTGCTGGACCCGAGCCAGGACCGCGGCCTGTTCGAGCCGGCGCAGATCGACCGCCTGCTCGGCAGCCCGCAGGACGACCTCACCCCGTTGCGCGGCTCCAAGCTCTGGCAGCTGGCCGCCCTCAACCTCTGGCTGACCGAACAGGGACTCTGACCCAGCCAGCAGCACGGGCCGCCGGCACCGTACCGGCGGCCCGCCCTCCAGGGAGCGAACCATGAAAAGCCATTTCAACCTGCCCCATCCGCACAACCAGCGCCTGCTGCGCGGCCAGGTGCCGACCTACCAGCGCCTACAGGCGCGCTTCGCCGAGGACCACGAGCGGCCCGGCTGCGAGCCCCACAGCCTGCACTGCGGCTGGGGCCGGCTGCTGATCGGGCACACCTTCGCCGAACCCGACGCGCTGGCCGGCGAGCTGCTCAACGAGCGCCCTGGCGAGCGCGACATCGCCCTCTACGTGGCGGCGCCGCAGCAGGTGCTGGCCCACGCGCCGCAGCAACTGTTCCTCGACCCCTCCGACACCCTGCGCCTGTGGTTCACCGACTACCGCCCGGCGCGCCGCTCGTTCCGCGGCTTCCGCATCCGCCGGGTGCACGGCGAGGACGACTGGGCGGCGGTCAACCGCCTGTACCTGGCGCGCGGCATGCTGCCGGTGGACGCGCAGCGGCTCACCCCGCACTACCAGGGCGGCCCCACCTACTGGCTGGCCGAGGACAGCGAGACCGGCAATGCGGTCGGCGCGGTCATGGGCCTGAACCACGCCAAGGCCTTCCACGACCCGGAAGGCGGCTCCAGCCTCTGGTGCCTGGCGGTGGACCCGCAATGCAGCCGGCCCGGCGTCGGCGAGGCGCTGGTGCGCCACCTGATCGAGCACTTCATGAGCCGCGAACTGGCCTACCTCGACCTGTCGGTGCTGCACAGCAACAAGCAGGCGAAGGCGCTGTACCGCAAGCTGGGCTTCCGCGAGCTGGCGACCTTCGCCATCAAGCGCAAGAACGGCATCAACCAGCCGCTGTTCCTCGGCCCCGGCCCCGAGCAGGGCCTGAACCCCTACGCCCGGATCATCGTCGACGAGGCCCATCGCCGCGGCATCGAAGTGCAGGTGCAGGACGCCGAGGCCGGCATCTTCAGCCTGACCCAGGGCGGCCGGCGCATCCGTTGCCGCGAGTCGCTGTGCGACCTGACCAGCGCGGTGAGCATGACCCTCTGCCAGGACAAGCGCCTGACCCACCGGGCGCTGGAACGCGCCGGCCTGAAGCAGCCGCAGCAGCGCCTGGCCGCCAGCGCCGCGGACAACGCCGCGTTCCTCGCCGAGCACGGCGCGCTGGTGGTCAAGCCGGTGGACGGCGAGCAGGGCCAGGGCGTGGCGGTGAACCTGACGAACAGCGAAGAGGTCGAGGCCGCCATCGAACACGCCCGCCAGTTCGACGGCCGCGTGCTGCTGGAGAGCTACCACCCCGGCCAGGACCTGCGCGTGCTGGTGATCGGCTACGAAGTGGTGGCCGCCGCGGTGCGCCACCCGGCCACGGTGATCGGCGACGGCCGCCACAGCATCCGCCAGCTGATCGAGGCGCAGAGCCGCCGGCGCCAGGCCGCCACCGGCGGCGAAAGCCGCATCCCGCTGGACGGCGAGACCGAGCGTACCCTGCAGGCCGCCGGCTTCGGCTACGACGACGTGCTACCCGAAGGCCGCCGCCTGGCCGTGCGCGGCACCGCCAACCTGCACACCGGCGGCACCCTAGAAGACGTCACCGACAAGCTCCACCCGGCCCTGCGCGAGGCCGCCATCCGCGCCGCGCGGGCGCTGGAAATCCCGGTCACCGGGCTGGACCTGCTGGTGCCCGACGTGGAGGGCGAGGACTACGTGATCATCGAAGCCAACGAGCGCCCGGGCCTGGCCAACCACGAGCCGCAGCCCACCGCCGAACGCTTCCTCGACCTGCTCTTCCCGCTCAGCCGCGAACCCCTGGACCGCGAGGTGCCCGCATGAGCCGATTGCCGCAACCGGACCTCAACTACCTGCAGCGGGTGCTGCTGGAAATGCTCGCCATCCCCAGCCCCACCGGCTTCACCGACACCATCGTGCGCTACGTCGCCGAGCGCCTGGAGGAGATCGGCATCCCCTTCGAGATGACCCGCCGCGGGACCATCCGCGCGACCCTCGCCGGCCGCCGCAACAGCCCGGACCGCGCGGTCTCGGCGCACCTGGACACCATCGGCGCCATCGTCCGCGAGATCAAGCCCAACGGCCGCCTGGCGCTGGCCCCGGTGGGCTGCTGGTCGAGCCGCTTCGCCGAGGGCAGCCGCGTCACCGTGTTCTGCGACAACGGCGTGCTGCGCGGCAGCGTGCTACCGCTGATGGCCTCGGGGCACGCCTTCAACACCGCGGTGGACAGCCTGCCGATCAGCTGGGACCACGTCGAGCTGCGCCTGGACGCCTACACCGTGAGCCCGGCCGACAGCGCCTCGCTGGGTGTGTCCATCGGCGACTTCGTGGCCTTCGACCCGCTGCCGGAGTTCACCGACAGCGGCCACATCAGCGCCCGCCACCTGGACGACAAGGCCGGCGTGGCGGCGCTGCTGGCGGC
>Ga0182743_1001157_pt1 | contig 26815 bp, 22 predicted proteins | sample eDN3rd30CKraftOP_FD_128522 | JGI IMG/M metagenome (GOLD analysis project Ga0182743, IMG submission 128522) | Enriched Organic Plus compost microbial communities from Emeryville, California, USA - eDNA 3rd pass 30_C Kraft OP (version 2) (version 2) ... | reverse complement strand
TGCGCCTGCGCCACCTGCCACGTCTATGTCGATCCGCAATGGCTGGACCAGCTCCCGGCGCCCCTGGAGGAGGAGACCGATCGGCTCGATGAAGCCTTCGATGTCGAGCCGAATTCGCGGCTCGCCTGCCAGATTCTGATGTCCCGCGAGATCAGCGGGCTGCGGCTGCGCCTCGCCCCGGGCTCGGAGAAAGAGTGAGCGCCCATGGACCGTCTCGACGCCCTTGAAGCACAAAGCATCTTCATCTTCCGCGAGGCTTTCGCCCGCCTGAAGAATCTCGCGCTGCTATGGTCGCTCGGGAAAGACTCCAACGTGATGATCTGGCTCGCCCGCAAAGCCTTCTTCGGGCGCGTCCCCTTCCCCGTGCTCCATGTCGATACGGCGCGTAAATTCCCGGAAATGTATGCGTTCCGCGACCGCTACGCCGCCGAATGGGGGCTGACGCTGCTGGTGGAGCATTGTCCGCCGATCGAGGCGGTCGATCCCTCCCTGCCTCCGGCCGCGCGCTCGGCCGCCCGCAAGACCGAGGGGCTCAAGCGCGCCCTCGCCAAGCACTGCTTCGACGGCCTCATCGCCGGCATCCGGCGCGACGAGGAACCGACCCGCGCCAAGGAACGGGTGTTCTCGCCACGGGCGCTCGACGGCAACTGGGACGTCCGCAGCCAGCCGCCGGAATTCTGGGACCATTTCAACGCCACGCTGCCCGATGGCGCGCATCTGCGCATCCATCCGATCCTGCATTGGACCGAGGCGGACATCTGGGCTTACACCAAGCGCGAGGCGATCCCGATCATTCCGCTTTATCTGGCCCGCGACGGCAAGCGCTATCGCTCGCTCGGCGACATGGACATCACCTTTCCCGTGGTGTCGGACGCGGCCACCATCGACGAGATCCTGGCCGAGCTGCACGAGACCAAGGTGCCGGAGCGCTCCGGCCGCGCCATGGACCATGAGGCTGAGGATGCGTTCGAGCGGCTGCGCACCGCCGGATATCTCTGACCGTTGAAGGCGCGCCAATGACCACCGCCACCGACCTCGATCTGACGCATCTCCAAGAGCGGCCGCTCGTGCGGATCGTCATCATCGGCCATGTCGACCATGGCAAGTCGACCCTGATCGGCCGCCTGCTCCACGAGACCGACAGCCTGCCGGCCGGCAAGCTCGAAGCGCTCAAGGCGGTCAGCGCGCGGCGCGGCATGCCGTTCGAGTGGTCCTTCATCCTCGATTCCCTTCAGACGGAACGCGACCAGGGCATCACCATCGACACCAGCCAGATCCGCTTCCGGACGGCCTCGCGGGATTTCGTGCTGATCGACGCGCCCGGCCATGCGCAATTCCTGCGCAACATGATCACCGGCGCCGCCCAGGCCGACGCCGCCCTGCTGGTGGTCGACGCGGTGGACGGCATCCGTGATCAGACCCGGCGCCATGCCTATCTCCTGCATCTGCTCGACGTCCGGCAGATCGTCGTCGCCATCAACAAGATGGACAGCGTAGGCTACGACCCGGCGCGCTTTGCAGCCCTCTCGGCGGACATCCGCAGCTATCTCGGCGAGCTCGGCCTGTCGGCGGCGGCCATCGTCCCGGTCTCGGCCCGCGAAGGCGACGGCATCGCTGCCCGCACTCCGGCGATCTCCTGGCATGACGGGCCGACGATCAGCGAAGCGCTGGACCGTTTCGTTGCTGTCGCGGCGACGACGGAGCGGCCGCTGCGGCTGCCGGTTCAGGCGGTCTACAAATTCGACGAACGGCGCATCGTCGCCGGCCGGCTCGAAAGCGGCCGCATCTGCGTCGGCGACGAGATCGTCGTGGGGCCCGCGGGCGTCACGGCGCGCATCCGCAGCATCGAGGCCTGGCCCGCGCCGTCCGGCCGCGACGCTCCGCGCACGGCCCATGCCGGCCAATCCGTCGGCGTGACGCTGGACCGCGACCTCTTCGTGAGCCGCGGCGACGTGCTGGCGCCGGCGGCGCAGCCGGCGGGCGTGGCTGCCGTCTTGCGCAGCCGTATCTTCTGGCTGCACCCGCAGCCGCTGCGGCCGGGCGCCGCCCTGACGCTGCGGGTCGGCACCGCCGAGACCCGGGCGACCGTCTCCGCCATCACCGAGACCCTCGATCCGGGCGAGCTCGCGCGCCGCCAGGACGGCCTGCTCGCGGCCAACCAGATCGGCGACGTCACTTTCGTTCTTGCCCGGCCGGTCGCGCTCGACCTCCATAGCGACAACCCGCGGACCGGGCGGATCGCGCTCGAATATGACGGCGCGATCATGGGCGGGGGCCTGGTGACATCGTTCGATCCCCCGCCGCGGACCGCAGCGTCGGACATCGTGCCCAACATCCCGGAAATCTCCCTGGAAGCCCGCGCGCGGCGCCTCGGCCATCGCGGCGCCGTGGTCTGGCTCACCGGCCTGCCTGGCTCCGGCAAATCCACCATCGCCAATGCGCTGGAGCGCCGCCTGCTCGACCGCGCCATGGTGCCCGTGGTGCTGGACGGCGACACGCTGCGCGCCGGCCTCAATTCAGACCTCGGCTTCAGCGACGCCGACCGCACTGAAAATCTGCGTCGCATCGCCGAGGTGGCGGCGCTGCTCGCGCGGCAGGGGCTCATGGCCATCGTGGCGGCCGTCTCGCCCCTGGCCGCGGCGCGTGCCCATGCGCGCCGCGTCGTTGGCGACGGCTTCATCGAGGTCTATCTCGCGCCGCCCGCGGAGGTGTGTGAGCAGCGCGACCCGAAGGGGCATTACCGCAAGGCCCGCGCGGGCGGCATCGCGGATTTCACGGGCATCACGGGACAATATGAGGTTCCGCAGTTCGCCGAGCTCGTGATCGACACGAGCCAGCGCACGGTGCAAGCCTCTGTCGATGCCATTCTGGAGAAGCTTCTCGTCGCCGCGGGCGCGCCGTCCTCACCGGCGGCGCAGCGCTAGGAGGGCCGATGCTGTCCGCCGGCTGCATCCTGACCTGCATTGGCGTGACGGCGGCCGGCTTGAGCGTTCAAGGGAGCGCCGATGCCTATGGTGCCATCCAGGCGGCGAGCGACAGCCGGTACATTGTCGGCCCCCTGATTTCGCTGCTGATCTTCGGTGCTCTCCTCGTCATCACCTTCCGGAATCGCTCGGACCGGTGACATGCGGGCCACCGAGGACAACGAGCGGCCCCTATTGCTCGGGCCTCCGGCCGGGAATGGACCCCGGCAGCTTCCAACAAGCGAACCCCGGCCGGGTGGATCGCATCATCGTCCGGATACGGAATGACCTACGTCGTCGGCGAGAACTGCATCAAGTGCAAGTATATGGATTGCGTGGAGGTGTGTCCGGTGGACTGCTTCTACGAGGGCGAGAACATGCTCGTCATCCACCCCGACGAATGCATCGATTGCGGCGTCTGCGAGCCGGAATGCCCGGCCGAGGCGATAAAGCCCGACTCCGAGCCGGGCCTTGAGAAATGGCTGAAGCTCAACGCCGAGTTCGCCAAGGTCTGGCCCAACATCACGATGAAGCGGGAGCCGCCGGAGGACGCCAAGGACTGGGACGGCAAGCCGGGCAAGGAGGCGCTGCTCTCCCCCGAGCCTGGGCAGGGCGACTGAGCATCGGGCGCCCTCGCGCCGCACGGCCCGCCCTGGGCGCCGGGGGGCAGTCCAACACGTCCGACCGGAGAGACCTACGCCACGCCGCATGGGCACCACACCGGCCGCACTGGTGGGTGGTGAGGGACTCGAACCCCCGACATCCTGCGTGTAAAGCAGGCGCTCTACCAACTGAGCTAACCACCCGGCCGGGGACGGCGCTTTCCGCGCGTGTATCGCCCGCGCGGCGGCGCGATGCAAGAGCGCGCCAGACCGGCAAAGGCTACCGGGTTTCGAGCAAGTAGACGCCGGTTCGCTCGGGAGAAGCCGCGTCACAACAAACCATTCAGAGCCCAGGCTGTGAGCCCGTCAAGACCGAGCCCGCTAAGGCATGATCCCGAAAAGGCCACCACCGGACCTGGGTCCGGGGGTGGAAACCGGCTTTCGGAAACCGCCTGCCTTCGGGCCTGACCCGAGGGATCATGCGCAAACAACAAGATCAGCGAAGGCCGGACAACAGAGCTGGATCCGACCCGAAAGAAAAGGCGCGCCCTTGGGAGGCGCGCCTTCCGGAAGCGATGCAGGCGCGGTCAGTGCGCCGTCAGCGCGGTGCCGGCGTCGTCGTCGACGCCGTCGCGCTGGGGCGCCTTGGCGGCATCCTCGTCCCAGACGATGGGCTCCGGCTTGCGGGTCAGCGCCACTGCCAGAACCTCGTCCATCCGCGACACCGGGATGATCTCCAGCCCCTTCTTGATGCTGTCGGAAATCTCGACGAGATCCTTGGCATTCTCCTCGGGGATGAGGACCGTCTTGATGCCGCCGCGGGCGGCCGCCAGCAGCTTCTCCTTCAGGCCGCCGATCGGCAGCACGCGGCCGCGCAGGGTGATCTCACCCGTCATGGCGACGTCCTTCCGCACCGGGATGCCGGTCATCATCGAGGTGATGGCCGTCACCATGGCGACGCCGGCGGACGGGCCGTCCTTCGGGGTCGCCCCCTCCGGCACATGCACGTGGATGTCGCGGCGGTCGAACAGCGGCGGCTCGATGCCGAAATCGAGCGCGCGCGAGCGGACATAGGAGGCCGCCGCCGAGATCGATTCCTTCATCACGTCGCGCAGATTGCCGGTCACGGTCATGCGGCCGCGGCCGGGCATCATCACGCCCTCGATGGTGAGGAGTTCGCCGCCGACTTCCGTCCACGCCAGGCCCGTGACGACGCCGACCTGGTCCTCCAGCTCGGCCTCGCCATAGCGGTGGCGCGGCACACCGAGATAATCCTCGATGTTCTCGTCGGTGACGCGGACTTCCTTCTTGCCCTTGTTGCCGACCAGCTCCTTGACCGCCTTGCGCATCAGGTTCGCGATCTCGCGCTCCAGGTTACGCACGCCGGCTTCCCGGGTGTAGCGGCGGATGATGGTCTTCAACGCGTCGTCGTCGATGGCCCATTCGCCCTCGTGCAGACCGTGCTTCTTGGTCTGCTCGGGGATCAGGTGCCGCCGGGCGATCTCGACCTTCTCGTCCTCGGTGTAGCCGGCGATACGGATGATCTCCATGCGGTCCATCAGCGGACCGGGGATGTTCAGCGTGTTCGCCGTCGTGATGAACATGACGTTCGAGAGGTCGTAGTCCACCTCGAGGTAGTGGTCGTTGAAGCTCTTGTTCTGCTCGGGGTCGAGCACCTCCAGCAGGGCCGATGCCGGGTCGCCGCGGAAGTCCATGCCCATCTTGTCGATCTCGTCGAGCAGGAAGAGCGGGTTGGACTTCTTGGCCTTGCGCATGGACTGGATGACCTTGCCGGGCATCGAGCCGATATAGGTGCGCCGGTGGCCGCGGATCTCGGCCTCGTCACGCACGCCGCCGAGCGACATGCGCACATATTCGCGGCCCGTCGCCTTGGCGATGGACTTGGCGAGCGAGGTCTTGCCCACGCCGGGCGGGCCGACGAGGCACAGGATCGGGCCGGCCAGCGTGTTGGCGCGGCTCTGCACGGCGAGATATTCGACGATGCGCTCCTTCACCTTGTCCAGGCCGTAGTGCTCGGAATCCAGCACCTGCTCGGCGAAGGAGAGGTCCTTGCGCACCTTGCTCTTGTTGCCCCACGGGATCGAGAGCAGCCAGTCGAGATAGTTGCGCACGACGGTCGCTTCCGCGGACTGCGGGCTCATCTGCTTGAGCTTCTTCAGCTCGTTCTGGGCCTTGTCGCGGGCTTCCTTGGAGAACTTGGTGGTGCGGATCTTCTCCTCGAGCTCGGCGATGTCGTCCCGGCCCTCGTCGTCGCCGAGTTCCTTCTGGATCGCCTTCATCTGCTCGTTGAGGTAGTACTCGCGCTGCGTCTTCTCCATCTGGCGCTTGACGCGCGTGCGGATGCGCTTCTCGACCTGGAGGACACTGATCTCGCTCTCCATCAGGCCAAGCACGCGCTCCAGGCGCTCGCCGACATTCAGGAGCTCCAGCACCGCCTGCTTCTCGGGTATCTTCACCGAGAGGTGCGAGGCGACCGAATCCGCCAGCTTCGAGGAATCCTCGATCTGCGTGATCGCCGAGACCACGTCGGACGAGATCTTCTTGTTGAGCTTCACATAGTTCTCGAACTCGCCGATCACCGAGCGGGCGAGCGCCAGCGTCTCGACCTTCTCCGCGTCGGCATCCTCCAGCGCCTCGGCGCTGGCTTCATAGAAGTCCTCGCGGCTGTTGAAGTTCGAGACGCGCGCGCGGCCCAGCCCCTCGACCAGCACCTTCACGGTGCCGTCGGGCAGCTTGAGGAGCTGCAGGACGGAGGCCAGCGTGCCGACCTTGTAGATCGCCTCGGGCGCCGGATCGTCGTCGGCGGGGTTGAGCTGGGTCGCGAGCAGGATCGGCTTTTCCGCCTGCATCACCGTTTCCAGCGCCTTGATGCTCTTCTCGCGGCCGACGAAGAGCGGAACGATCATATGCGGGAAGACCACGATGTCACGCAGGGGGAGCACCGCATAGGTGTCGGTCTCTCCGGGATGGAAAGATGCGTGCGTCTTCTGGGTCATCAACGGATTCCTTTCACGATGCGCGCTTTGCGCCGCATCTCATGACCGCCCTCGCTGTTTGCCCGACTGGGTACGTGCACATGCGGAAGGCGGATCGTCGGCTCCTGAAGCGGCTGCCGACCAAGGGGGACACCGCTTAATTGGTCGCATCCAGGAGCCGTTTCAAGGCGTCCATGCCGCCCTGAAAGGAACGGGGCCGGCGCCAGGGCGCCGGCCTCATCGGTTGCGTCAGGCGCTGGCGCCACCGGCGTCACTGGCTCGCTCGGAATAGATATAGAGCGGACGTGCCTGACCCTCGACCACATCGGCCGAAATGACCACTTCCTCGACACCCTCCAGACCCGGCAGGTCGTACATGGTGTCGAGCAGGATCGCCTCGAGGATGGAGCGCAGGCCACGGGCGCCGGTCTTGCGCTGGATGGCCTTGCGGGCCACCGCGCCAAGGGCGTCCTCGTGCATCGACAGTTCCACACCCTCCATCTCGAAGAGGCGCTGGTACTGCTTGACCAGGGCGTTCTTCGGCTCGGAGAGGATCTTCACCAGCGCCGCCTCGTCGAGGTCTTCGAGCGTGGCGATGACCGGCAGACGGCCGACGAATTCGGGGATCAGGCCGAACTTCAGCAGATCCTCGGGCTCCACCTCGCGGAACACCTCGCCGGTGCGCCGCTCCTCCGGGCTCGCCACATGGGCGCCGAAGCCGATCGAGGTGGCCTTGCCGCGGCTGGAGATGATCTTCTCCAGGCCGGCGAAGGCGCCGCCGCAGATGAACAGGATATTGGTCGTGTCCACCTGCAGGAATTCCTGCTGCGGGTGCTTGCGGCCGCCCTGCGGCGGCACGGAGGCAACCGTGCCTTCCATGATCTTGAGCAGGGCCTGCTGCACGCCCTCGCCCGACACGTCCCGCGTGATCGAGGGGTTGTCGGACTTGCGCGAGATCTTGTCGATCTCGTCGATGTAGACGATGCCGCGCTGCGCCCGCTCGACATTGTAGTCGGAGGCCTGGAGCAGCTTGAGGATGATGTTCTCGACGTCCTCGCCGACATAGCCGGCCTCGGTCAGCGTCGTGGCATCAGCCATGGTGAAGGGCACATCGAGGATGCGCGCCAGCGTCTGCGCCAGCAACGTCTTGCCCGAGCCGGTCGGACCGACGAGCAGGATGTTGGACTTCGCCAGCTCGACATCGTTGTGCTTGGTGGCGTGGTTCAGCCGCTTGTAGTGGTTGTGCACCGCGACCGAGAGCACCTTCTTCGCCTGGTCCTGGCCGATGACATAGTCGTCGAGGACCTTGCGGATCTCCTTCGGGGTGGGCACGCCGTCGCGCGACTTCACGAGCGAGGACTTGTTCTCCTCGCGGATGATGTCCATGCACAGTTCGACGCATTCATCGCAGATGAAGACCGTCGGCCCCGCAATGAGCTTGCGGACCTCGTGCTGGCTCTTTCCGCAGAAGGAGCAGTAGAGCGTGTTCTTGGAGTCGCTGCCGACCTTGCTCATTGTACCTCATTCCTTCCAACGGCGGTGCGGACCATTGCCGCTGATTCTGCACCGCTGGACCTAACAATCCGTAGCACTCGTACGTCCCGGGCCTTAAATCCCGCCCGGCCTTCGAGGCTACATCAGGAACAGCCATTGTGACCAAGCAAAGGCCGCCATCCACAGTCTAGGGCCGCAAACCCCGGCGCAACCGCCAAAGCCGCGGAACGTATCAGGATATTTAAGATCAATTCGCCGTTTCGACACCATCCCGCGCCGGGAAAGGCGCGGGACCGGTGCGTTTTCCGTAAACGGCCTCAGACTTCGGGATTCAAGCCGCCTGGATCTTGGCGGCGCCCTCGCCGTCGGTCGGGCGCGTCTCGAACACCTGGTCGATGATCCCGAAATCCTTGGCATCCGACGCGGTCATGAAATGGTCGCGATCAAGCGTGCGCTCGATGCGCTCATATTCCTGGCCGGTGTGCTTGACGTAGATCTCGTTGAGCCGGCGCTTCAGCTTCACGATGTCCTCGGCGTGGCGCTCGATGTCGGAGGCCTGGCCGCGGAAGCCACCGGAGGGCTGGTGCACCATGACGCGGGCGTTGGGTGTTGCGAAGCGCATGCCCGGCGCGCCGGCCGCAAGCAGGAGCGAGCCCATGCTGGCCGCCTGGCCGACGCACAGCGTCGACACCTGCGGGCGGATGTACTGCATGGTGTCGTAGATCGCGAGGCCCGACGTCACCACCCCGCCCGGCGAGTTGATGTACATCGAGATTTCCTTGGTCGGATTCTCGGATTCAAGGAACAGCAGCTGCGCCACGATCAGGGAAGACATGCCGTCCTCCACCGGGCCGGTGACGAAGATGATGCGTTCCTTCAGGAGCCTCGAAAAAATGTCATAGGCCCGTTCCCCACGGTTGGTCTGCTCGACCACCATGGGGACCAGGTTCATGTAGGTTTCAATCGGATCACGCATTTCGGCTCCTCAGAGGGGAAACAGGGTTGAGGAACCTCTAGGCGCCCCTCACCCCTTCGCTGTGTCTTCCGGGTCCGCGAACAGCTCGTCGCGGAAGACCTTCTTTTCGGTCACATTCGCCAGTTCGGCAATATAGTCGACGACCTTCTCCTCGAAGATCGGCGCACGCAGCTCGGCCAGCGCTTCCGGGTTCTTCTGGTAGAGTTCCCAGACCTGCTGTTCCTGGCCCGGGAACTGGCGGGCACGCTCGACGACGGCGCGAGTCACCTCGTCGTTCGTGACCTCGATATTGTTCTGCTCACCGATCTGCGCAAGGAGCAGGCCGAGGCGGACGCGACGCTCGGAGATCTTGCGGTATTCCGCCTTCAGCTCGTCGTCGGTCTTGCCTTCCTTGGCCTCGTCGCCGCGCTGCTCGATCTCGCGCTCGACCTGGGCCCAGATCTGGGCGAACTCCTGCTCGACCAGGGTCGGCGGCAGCTCGAACTGGTGCAGGTCGTCCAGCGCGTCGAGCAGCGAGCGCTTCATGCGCTGGCGCGATGCCTGGGTGTAGCCCTGCTGGACCTGCTCGCGGATGGCCGTGCGCAGCTTCTCCATGTCGTCGAAGCCGAGGCTCTTGGCCAGTTCGTCGTTGATCTCGGTCTTCGACGGGGCGGCGATCTCCTTCACCGTGACGGCGAAGCTGGCTTCCTTGCCGGCGAGATCGGTCGCCCGGTAGTCCTCGGGGAAGGTCGCGGTGATGGTCTTCTCCTCGCCGGCCTTCGCGCCGACGAGCTGCTCCTCGAAGCCCGGGATGAAGCCCTTGGCGCCGATGACCACCGGAATGTCGTTGCCGGAACCGCCCTGGAACTCGACGCCGTCGATGGAGCCGACGAAATCGATGGTGACGCGGTCACCCTCGGCGGCCTTGGCCGTCTTGGCCTTCTTCGGCTCGAAGGTGGCGTTCTGGCGGGCCAGGCGCTCGACGGTCTCGTCGATCTCGCTCTCGGGCACTTCGGCGACCGGCTTCTCGACCTTGATGCTCTTGATGTCGCCGACGACGATCTCCGGCAGCACTTCCACGGCCACGGTGTAGGCCAGGTCCTGCTTGCCCTCGAAGACGCCCTCGATCTCGGCCTCATCCTCGGGGAACGAAACCTGGGGCTGCATCGCGAACTTGATCTTGTTGTCCTCGGCAATCTGCTGGTTGGCCTCGGTGACCACTTCCTGCAGCACCTCGCCCAGCACCGAGCGGCCATAGAGGCGCTTCAGGTGGCCGGTGGGCACCTTGCCCGGACGGAAGCCATTGATCCGCACCCGGTCCTTCAGCTCGTCGAGGCGGCTGGACACGCGCTGGTCGAGGTCGGTGGCGGGAATGGTGATGCGGAATTCGCGCTTCAGACCCTCGGCGGAGGTTTGGGTGACCTGCATATCGTCTTCTTTCGGATTTCGCGGCTGTGCTTTCGGCACGGGATCGCTGGGTCGATCCACGGCTCGGTCCGGCGTTCATGGTGCGGGCGGAGGGACTCGAACCCCCACGACTTTCGCCACTGGAACCTAAATCCAGCGCGTCTACCAATTCCGCCACGCCCGCGCCGGGCGTTGCCCCTCGCGAGGCGTTGGCGTCTATAACATGCCCTTTCCGTGATGCTACCGAAAAATGCGCGCAGGTGCACGGCACGGTTCGGGGAACGGCCTTTCCCGTCGGTTTCTCGGCATCACGATGGAGGGATCGGGGCTTCAGGCGCCCGGCACGTTCCAGTCGTGGAAAAGGCGACGGATTACCGGACGCAGCGCGTCCGGCAGGTCCTCGGCAATGAGGCCCGGCCCGGCTTCCCTGCCCGCCTCGCCATGCAGCCACACCGCCGCGCAGGCCGCCTCGAAGGGCGGCATGTGCTGGGACAGCAGCGCCAGCACGATTCCGGCCAGCACGTCGCCGGAGCCGGCGGTGGCCAGCCAGGGCGGCGCGTTGTCGGCGAAGGCGACGCGGCCGTCGGGCGCGGCAATCACGGTGTCGCCGCCCTTGATCAGCACCACCGCGCCGGAACGTTCGGCCGCGATCCGGGCGCGGCGCCATTTCGGCTCGTCGCCGGAAATGTCGGGAAAGACACGCCGGAACTCGCCCTCGTGCGGGGTGAACACCGCCGGGTTGCGCTCGTCCCGGATCAGCGTGAACAGCGTGTCGGGATCGCCGGAAAAACTCGTCAGCGCGTCAGCGTCGAGCACCAGCGCCCGCGCTCCGCCTTCTTCCGTTCCACTGGCCGCGGCGGCGACCATCCCGCAGGTGCCCGGACCGACCCCGGCGCCTGGGCCGATGAGGACGGCGTTGCAGCGCGGGTCCTGCAGGAAGGCGGAGACATCGCCCGCCGTATCGGCCTGGCGCACCATGACCGCCTCCAGCGCCGTGGCCTGGATCGGCCGCGTATGACGGTCGGCAAGCAGCGTGACGAGGCCGGCGCCGCCGCGCAGCGCGGCGCGCGAAGCCATGCGCGCCGCTCCGGGCGATTCCGCGCCGGACAGCACCACGGCGTGGCCGCGATCGTATTTATGCCCCTCGGGCGCTGGCACCGGGTAACGCTCCCGCCAGAGCTCCGGCACGTTGCGGCGCCCTTCCGGCTGGATGGCGTCGAGCACGCCCGCGCGAATGCCGATCTGCGCCACCTCGACCTCGCCGCAGAGCGCGCGGCCGGGCAGCAGGAGATGGCCGGGCTTGGGGCGAAAGAAGGTCACGGTGGCGCTGGCGCGCACGCAGGTGCCGAGCGGCCGGCCGCTGTCGCCGTCGAGCCCGCTCGGCACGTCGACCGCGAGGATCGGCTTGCGGGAGGCGTTGGCGGCCTCCACCGCGGCATGGGCCTCGCCATCGAGCGGCCGCGCCAGCCCGGCGCCGAACAGCGCGTCGATGACGACGTCGCAGGCAGCCAGCCTGTCGGCGGAAAAGGCGGGAAGCACCCTGCCCATCCAGCTCGCGGCAGTCAGGGCCGCATCGCCGCGCAGGGAGTCGCGTTCGCCAAAAAGGACGAGGTCTACGGACAGGCCCGAAGCTTCGAGATGCCGCGCGGCGACAAAGCCGTCGCCGCCATTATTGCCCGGGCCGCAGAGCACGAGCACGCGCCGCGCATCTGGCCAGCGCCGCGAAAGGCACTCGGCCACCGCCTGCCCGGCCCGCTCCATCAGTTCGATTCCGGGCACACCGCCCGCTGTGGTCCTGGCATCGGCGGCGCGCATCTCCGCCGTGCTCAAAACCTCGATCATTGCGGGTCTTCGTACTCGGCGAGTTCGACCAGATTGCCGTCGGGATCGCGCACATAGAGGGAGAGCAGCGGGCCGAGCGTGCCGTTGCGGCGCACGGGCCCCTTCTCCACTTCGACTCCGGCGGTGTTCAGGCGCTGCGTAACCGCATCGAGGTCGCGGACCACGAAGCAGAATTCCGCCGAGCCGGCCGTGGGAGCCTTGGCGCCGAGATCGCCCCTGCCGGCTTCGCGCAGGCTGATGCGCTGCTCGCCGACAACGAGAGCGGTGAGGCCTTCCCCGAACCGGGCCGACGCCAGCCCCAGCACCCCTTCATAGAAGGCGACGCTGTCGGCAACCGAGCGGACGGGAAGGACGATGTGGTCGAGGTGCAGGATTTTCATGGGGTGAGGCTAGCCAAAGCTTGCGGCCTTGGCCAGCGGCCTGCACCCCAGGGCTGGCGGGCGCCTGCCACAGAGGCGCTCACAGATACGCCTTGGGCAGATGCCCAAGCTTTGGGCGCAGCCTCGCCCGCGATCGGGCCGGAACTGTGCCTAAAAAGGCATCATTTGACTAAAGAATGGGCCGAGGCGGTACCGCTTTTGCGGGATTCATGAATAGTGTCACCCGCCGCGCCGTGAGGCCGCGCCGCAGATCGGACTTGGCATGAATGCTGCTTTTGGCGTTACGGTCACGCCCAAAGCGCTGACCGGGAGATTGAGGACCAATGAAGAAGATCGAGGCCATCATCAAACCCTTCAAGCTCGACGAGGTGAAGGAGGCCCTGCAGCAGGTGGGCGTCCAGGGCATCACCGTCACCGAAGCCAAGGGCTTCGGCCGCCAGAAGGGCCACACCGAGCTTTACCGCGGCGCCGAATATGTCGTGGATTTCCTGCCCAAGGTGAAGATCGAGGTTGTGCTCGGCGACGACATGGTCGAAGGCGCCGTGGACGCGATCCGCAAGGCGGCCCAGACCGGACGCATCGGCGACGGCAAGATCTTCATCTCCAGCGTCGAGGAAGTCATCCGCATCCGCACCGGCGAAACCGGCGTCGACGCCATCTGATCTCTTGAATACCGCGTGCCCCTCTTTTCCCCTCTCTTCGCAAATTCGCACACTTAAGGAAGCGACATGAAGACCGCCAGTGAAGTCCTGAAGTTCATCAAGGACAACGACGTCAAATACGTCGACCTCCGCTTCACCGATCCGCGCGGCAAGTGGCAGCACGTCACCTTCGACATCTGCATGGTGGACGACGATTTCTTCGCGGAAGGCCAGATGTTCGACGGCTCCTCGATTGCCGGCTGGAAGGCGATCAACGAGTCCGACATGCTTCTCATGCCGGTTCCGGAGACGGCCTGCATCGACCCCTTCTTCGCGGCCCCGACGCTCTCGATCGTCTGCGACGTGCTCGAGCCGACCACCAACCAGCCCTATGACCGCGACCCGCGCGGCATGGCCAAGAAGGCCGAGGCCTATCTGAAGTCGACCGGCATCGGCGACACCATCTATCTCGGCCCGGAAGCCGAATTCTTCATCTTCGACGACGTGCGCTTCTCGGCGACGCCCTACAACACGGGCTTCAAGCTCGATCAGGTCGAGCTGCCGGTTAACAGCGACACCGAATATGAGGGCGGCAATCTCGGCTACCGCATCCCCACCAAGGGCGGCTACTTCCCGGTGCCCCCGGTCGATTCCGGCCAGGACATCCGCGGCGAGATGCTGGCGGCCATGGCGGCGATGGGCGTCACGGTCGAGAAGCACCACCACGAGGTCGCCTCGGCGCAGCACGAACTCGGCATGAAGTTCGACACGCTGACCCGCATGGCCGACCAGATGATGGTCTACAAGTACTGCATCCACAACGTCGCGCATGCCTATGGCAAGACAGCGACTTTCATGCCCAAGCCCGTCTATGGCGACAACGGCTCGGGCATGCATGTCCACCAGTCTATCTGGAAGAACGGCAAGCCGGTGTTCGCCGGCAATCTCTATGCCGATCTCAGTCAGGAATGCCTGTGGTACATCGGCGGCATCATCAAGCACGCCAAGGCCATCAACGCCTTCACCAACCCGTCGACGAACTCCTACAAGCGTCTCGTCCCGGGCTTCGAGGCGCCGGTCCTGCTGGCCTATTCGGCCCGCAACCGCTCGGCCTCCTGCCGCATCCCCTACACCTCCTCGCCCAAGGCCAAGCGCGTCGAAGTGCGCTTCCCCGACCCGACGGCGAACCCCTATCTGGCGTTTGCGGCGCTGACCATGGCCGGTCTCGACGGCATCACCAACAAGATCGACCCGGGCCAGGCGATGGACAAGGATCTCTACGACCTGCCCCCGCGCGAGCTGAAGAAGATCCCGACCGTCTGCGCCTCGCTGCGCGAAGCGCTGCAGTCGCTCGACAAGGACCGCGAGTTCCTCAAGAAGGGCGGCGTGTTCAACGACGACTTCATCAACTCGTTCATCGAGCTGAAGATGCAGGAAGTGATCCGCTTCGAGCACACCCCGCATCCGGTCGAGTTCGACATGTACTATTCGCTCTGAGCCTTTCGCTCACAGCCAATCGAGAAGCCGGGGCATGCCCCGGCTTCTTTGCTTTTCGCCGACGCCGCACCGTTTTCCGCCGGTCCTGACTGAACCTCCCGCTCCGCGCCGAATTCTCCCCTGAAGAATGGGCGCCAAGGCGCCAGTCATTCGGGCCAACCACAGGGAAGGAGCGAGCCATGGCAGGATGGGCGTGGGTAGCCGTTGCTGTCGGTCTCGTCATCGTGGCCGCGGCTATCGTCTATGGCATGTTGAACAGCCGCCGCCAGAGTGCGCGGGATCTCCACGATCAGGTCGAAGGCACCAAACGCCTCTACCGCGAAGGCGATAGCAGCGACTGACGAGCGGCTTTGCCATCCCCACAAGGGCATACGGGCGAATTCCGTCACCAAGTCGAGCCTCAAGCCCGCACCTTCCAGCGGGAGTAAAGGATTCGTCAGGCCGATTACGCTTGACGAACAGATTTCACGGTAGCAGAGTTGGCGTGTCGAAGAGCTGACATTGGAGGCCTAAGAAAATGACGCCGCCGGAGCAGCAGGGACGTCCTGAGGAGTAAGGTTGCACAAACCGGTTTCTAGGGACGCGAAAAAGACAACTGAATTTCCTTCAACAGAGATCGCAACAAGACGCATTCCTCAACACGCGAGTGCTGGAGGTTACCTGACGCAATCAGGAAGACTTTTGTTCCGATCCGAAAACAGAGACCGACCTCTCACCGGGTAATTGCCTGGCTTACAGAAAAGCCGGCAAAGCTCCCTTAGGCAGCAACCCACCAGGTCGAGCGCCCCTTGCCTTCCAGCAAGGGGCGCTTCTCGTTTGGGCGCCCTTACGCGTCCGCGCCCTGCCCGGCCGCCGAGAAGGCTTCCCGGAGGCAGCGCATCACGGCACGTATGGCTGCCGCGCCCCTGATGTCCGAATGCACCACCATCCAGATGTCCCGCAGCAGCGGCGGTGCGTCCGGCGTGACGCGGACGAGGCCGGGATCGGCCGCGGCCATGAAGTCCGGCAGGATGGCTATTCCACCGCCGGCGCGAGCGGCCGCCTGCTGGATCTCGGGGGCGTTGGCGCGGAACACGAAGGCGCGGCCGGCCGCCAGTTCGTTCAGGGCCAGTTGCTGGGGCGAGCGATCCATCGGCGCGTCGTAGCCGATGAAGCTCCACTGCGCCTCAGGCGTCGCGGCGAGATAGGCCGGGCTCGCGCATGGGCGGAACGGCATGGCGGCGAGCTTCGTCACGATCAGGTCACCCGACTCCGGCCGGCTCAGGCGGATCGCGATATCCGCCTCCCGCCGCTCCAGCGAGGCGGTGCGGGCCTCGCCGACGACACGGATGGTGAGCGCCGGATGGCGGGCGCGCAGGGCAATCAGCGGCTCCACGAGCCACGCCGCGGCAAGCGCGGGCGGTGCGCTGATGGTCACTTCCCCCGCAAGGTCAGGCCGCGCCCCGTCGGCCACGCGCGCGACGGCCTGGGCTTCCCGCTCGATGCGCTCGGCGATGGCGGCGATGCGCTCGCCGCCCTGAGTGAGGGTCAGTCTTCGCCCGCGCCGGTCGACCAGCTTCAGCCCCAGCTCGGCTTCCAGCGCCGCCACGCGGCGGGCAATGGTGGCATGCTCCACCCCAAGCTGGCGGGCCGCCGCCGTCAGGGTTCCGCCGGCCGCAAGCGCGGCGAAATGGCGAAGGTTCTCCCAATTCATATGGGAATTATCGCACAGCCATTGTCGAGAAACAGGGAATTTCCGCACGGAGCGGAGCGCGCGACACTCTCCCCGCGATCAATCGGAGTGCGGATCATGGATATTGCCGTTGAGATGGCCAGCACCGGCGCCGCGGAGGTGTTGCGCCCGGTGGAGCGTTCGCCCCAGGAACCCGGATCGGGCGAGATCCGGCTGCGCCACGAGGCCGTCGGCATCAATTTCGTCGACGTCTATCAGAGGATCGGCCGCTATCCCCTGCCGTTGCCGGCGGTTCTCGGCCTGGAAGGCGCGGGCGTGGTCGAGGCGGTCGGCGAAGCGGTGGAGGGACTCTCCGTCGGCGATCGCGTCACCTATGGCGGGGCGCTGGGCGCCTATGCGGCGACCCGCCTCCTGCCGGCCTGGCGCGCCGTGCGGCTGCCCGACACGATTTCGGCGCCCATTGCGGCGGCCACCATGCTCAAGGGCCTCACGGCCCATATGCTGCTGACCCTGACCTTTCCGGTCGGGCCCGGAGACCTGTTGCTGGTCCATGCCGCCGCCGGCGGCCTCGGCTCCATCCTCACGCGCTGGGCAACGCATCTCGGCGCCAGGGTGATCGGCACCGTGGGATCCGAGGCCAAGGCAAAGATCGCCCGCGCGAACGGCGCCGCGCACGTCATCGTCGGCCGTGACGCCGACTTCGCCGGCGAGGTCGCGAAGCTCACGGACGGCCGGGGCGTCGATTTCGCCGTGGATGGCATCGGCGGCGAGACGCTGCGCAAGACCTTCGCCAGCGTACGCCGCTTCGGCACCGTGGCCAGCATCGGCCAGGCCGGCGGGCCGATTCCCCGGCTCGACGTGGACGAGCTTGGCCCTGCGCGGGCGCTGACCCTGGCGCGGCCGAGCGTCATTGCCTACTCGGCCGACAGAAGCCTCTATCCGGCCGCCGCCAGCGCCGTTCTGGAGATGATGGGCCACGGGGTCGTTGCCGATGTCGGCGGCGAATATGCGCTCAAGGACGCGGCGCAGGCGCATGCCGATCTCGAAGCCGGCCGCACCACCGGGAGCCTGCTGCTCATTCCGTGATGGAGCGCTAATCCCGAAAACACCTGTGGCCTGCGGGGATAGTGGCTTCGCCGCACTCGCCTCGTGGCGCCGCGTGCCATAATGCAAGAGAACGAATCAGGTATTTTGGCCCCTATGGCGAATTCCAAGGACCTTTTTGCGGCAATCCCGGCGCCCGCTCCCCAGAGCCGCCCGAGCCCTCTTGCCGGTACCGCCGGCACAACAGGCGACGCCAGCTACACCGCCGCCGACATCGAGGTCCTGGAGGGTCTGGAGCCGGTGCGCCGGCGGCCGGGCATGTATATCGGCGGCACCGACGAGAAGGCGCTGCATCACCTCTTCGCCGAAGTCATCGACAACGCCATGGACGAGGCGGTGGCCGGCCATGCCAGCTTCATCTCCGTGGAGATGGAGCCGGACGGCTTCGTCTCGGTGATCGACAATGGCCGCGGCATCCCCATCGACCCGCATCCGCGCTTTCCCGACAAGTCGGCGCTGGAAGTGATCCTCACCACGCTGCATTCGGGCGGCAAGTTCGGCGGAAAAGCCTATTCCACCTCGGGCGGCCTGCACGGCGTCGGCGTCTCGGTGGTCAACGCGCTGTCCGAGCGGCTGGAGATCGAGGTGGCGCGCGGGCAGCGGCTCTATCGGCAGGTCTATTCGCGCGGCCATGCCGAAACGGCGCTGGAAGAGGTCGGCCCGGTGCACAACCGGCGCGGCACGCGGGTGCGCTTCCGGCCGGATGCGCAGATCTTCGGCGAGGGCGCGCACCTCAAGCCGGCGCGCATCTTCGCCATGACCCGCGCCAAGGCCTATCTCTTCGCCGGCATCGAGGTGCGCTGGGCCTGCGCCAGCGAGCTCCTCGCGGGCGTGGAGGACATTCCCGAGCGCGAGACCTTCCGCTTCCCCGGCGGCCTCAAGGATTATCTGGCCGCCACCATCGCCGGCCAGCCGCTGCTGACCGACGATCTCTTCGCCGGCCGTGTGGAGACCGAGAACGGTCCCGGCGCGGTGGAATGGGCGCTGTCGTGGACGGACGACGGCGACGCCTTCACCCGCTCCTACTGCAACACCATTCCCACCCCCGACGGCGGCACCCACGAGGCCGGCCTGCGCATGGCGCTGCTGCGCGGCCTGCGCTCCTATGCCGAGCTCGTCGGCAACAAGAAGTTCAAGGACGTCACCACCGATGACATCGCCGCGGGCTGCGTGGCGCTGCTCTCGGTGTTCGTGAGCGAACCCGAGTTCCAGGGCCAGACCAAGGAGAAGCTGGCTTCCAGCGAAGCCACGCGCCTGGTCGAGACGGCGATGCGCGATCCCTTCGACCACTGGCTGGCAGCCTCGCCCGCGCAGGCCAAGAGGCTGCTGGAGCGCGTCATCGAGCGCGCCGAGGAGCGGCTGCGCCGCCGCTCCGAGCGCGAGACTTTGCGCAAGACCGCGACCCGCAAGCTGCGGCTGCCCGGCAAGCTGGCGGACTGCAGCCAGAACGGCGCGGCCGGCGCCGAACTCTTCATCGTGGAGGGCGACTCGGCCGGCGGCTCGGCCAAACAGGCGCGCCACCGCGCCACCCAGGCCGTGCTGCCGCTGCGCGGCAAGATCCTCAACGTCGCCAGCGCCGGCGCCGACAAGCTGGCGCAGAACCAGCAGCTCGCCGATCTCCTGCTGGCGCTCGGCTGCGGCACGCGGAAAACCTATCGCGAGGAAGACTTGCGCTACGAGCGCGTCATCGTGATGACCGACGCCGACGTCGACGGCGCCCACATCGCCTCGCTGCTGGTCACCTTCTTCTACCGCGAAATGCCCCAGCTCATCCGCGGCGGGCATCTCTTCCTCGCCGTGCCGCCGCTCTACCGCATTACGCAGGGCGCAACGACGATCTACGCCCGCGACGACGCCGAGCGCGAACGGCTGATGGAGACCACTTTCAAGGGCAAGAAGGTCGATATCGGCCGCTTCAAGGGCCTTGGCGAGATGATGCCGGCGCAGCTGCGCGAAACGACCATGGACCCGGCGCGGCGCACGTTGCTGCGAGTCGAGATCGCCGAGGACGACGAGATTGAAACCCGGGCGGCGGTCGAACGGTTGATGGGAACGAAGGCCGAGGCGCGCTTCCGTTTCATCCAGGAAAACGCCGCCTTCGCCGAGGACATCGACCTCTAGCCCTTTCAGGGAGGGAGACTGAATCCATGCAGGCCCGCCGCCTTAGCTGCGTTCTCGCCCTTCCGCTCGCGCTCGCCCTCCCCGCGCCCGCCGCCTTTGCCCAGGGCACGACGCCCGCTGCCAAGACGGAGTCGCCACGGCCCGGCGAAGCCGCCAAGGCCGTGCAGAAGATGCAGAAGGAAGAGCAGAAGGCCGAGCAGAAGAAGGCGGTCGAAAAGGCGCTTTCCGATGACGGCAAGGCGGCGGAGAAGACCGCGCCGGAGGCATCCGGCGATCAGGCTTCCGATCGATCGAGTGATGCGGCGCCACCGGCTCTCGCCGCCCTGCCCTCCGAGCTTCTGATGCTGCGCGCCATCGGCCCGTGGAAGACCGCCGACGCCAAGGGCTTCGTGCGCCTCGTCGCGCTGGCCGAGGACAACAAGCTGAACTTCTACGTGCAGTGGATCGACGACAGCGGAAAGGTGGTCGAGACCAAGAAGCTGGAAGGCGCCGATCAGGCGCCGCAGCTCGCCCTTGCCGATATCCGCGTCGAAACCGGAGAGGAGGAATCCTCGGTCTATCTCGACACGCCCAAGGACGCGCAGGGCTTCAGCCAGACCTATGTGCTGGTGCTGGGCGAGCCCGGCAAGGCGCAGTTCGGCCCCGCCACCAATTGAGGCGCCGACAATTGAGGCAACGGGGCCGTTTCGTTCACCCGGTCAATAGTCGGAGGTGATGATGCCCCGGGTGGTCATCACCGCCCAGCCGGTCGGCAGGCGGCGGATCGAGGTGATGCGCCCGCCGCCATTCGGCAGTTCATCGCCCGGTTGCACCCGGATCATGCCCAGGCCATCCGCGGTCTGCAGCAGCGCCATGCCCTGGTAGACATCGCGCACCGACCAGCCGTGCAGCACCACATTGGGCTGCCGCTGCTGCGGCGGCGGGTAGCGGTTGCCATAGGGCTGGTCGTAGGGCCGGTCATAGGTGGCGCGGCTTGTCGGCGGCGGCTGCAGGAAGCCGTTGCCGTTATCCAGGCTGCGCGCCGCGAATTGCGGCCGCGGCTGCGGCAGCGCCGGCGGCACCGGGCTCGACGGCGCGAGGCTGGCCGGCTGCGTGTTCTCCTCGATCGAGGCCGTCTCCGGCTGTGACGCGTCGGGAGCGGCATCGGCCTGGTCGCTGGGAGCCGGAATCGTCTCGACCGCATTTCCGTTCGCCGGCGGATTGACGCTGGCATCCGGCGTCACGTTGCGGATCGCCGGCTTGGCGTCGGCGGGCGGTGCAGAGGCGTTCGCATCCGTGGATGCCGTCTCGGCAGGCTTGGGCGCCGACTCGGCCCTCGCGGCGTCGGCGGCCTTGGCCGCGTTGGCCTTGTCCTCGAGATTGCCGACGCGGCCATCGAGCGCCTTCACCTGGTCCTCGTTCGAGGCGTTGTCCGGCGTGGCGGGCGTCTGCTCGCCCAAGCGCTGCTCGAGCGCGGCGACGCGCTTTTCGAGATCGCCGATCTGCGAGCGCAGGGCATCGCCGTTGCCGGCGTCCGCGTTGGCCGCTTCGGCCGGCGGTTCGCTCGACGCGGTCTCGGTGCCGGCCGGCAGCAACTGCCCGCCGTTCAGCGCCCAGGCGGTGCCGAGCGCGATCAGCACCATGGCCGCCGCGACGAAGAACCAGCCGGCGCGCGAGCGGCGCCGCGGCGGCACCGGCCGCTCGGTAGCGGCGATGCCGGCAAGCTCCGGCTCCTCGCGGACATCGGCGTGCTGGATGGTCGGCTCCTCGAAGACCGGCGTCTCCGGATAGGACGGTTGCTCCGGCTGGGGCTCCTCCGCCCGGTGGGGCTGCTCTTCCGGCTCGTGGGTTCGAAGCCCTCCGTCTCCGCCGCTCTGGGCCATAGCCGGCTCAGGCTCGAACTCGATCCGGGGCTCAGGCGCGTGCTCGGGCTCCGGCTCCGAGGGGAAAATCGTCGGCTCGACGAAGGCTGCCGGCGACGGGTCCGGCTCAGGCTCGTGACGCGGCTCGGGCTCGATGCGCGGCTCCGGCGCGGGAGTAGCCGGGACGTCGCCGAACACCGGCTCCAGCCGTGCGGACTCGACCTCTTCCGAAGACCGGCGCGGCTCGCGCGAGACGGCGGCGAACAGGTCCTCGTCGTCGCGCAGGCCAAGCTCCACCGGCGGCGCGCTGGCCACCTCGGAAACCGGCGGGAATCCCGGAACGGGTTCAACGGACGGCGCGGCATTGCCGGGCTCCCCGTGCGGCATCGGCGGGCGCACTTCCGGCGCCGCGGCCGCGCCATGCGGAATCGTTGCGTCGATCGGAGGGACATGGCGGCGGCTGCGCGGATCGTGCCGAGGCTTCGCCTGCGGACCGTTTGCCACGCTCTTGTCGTCTTCGCTCATGGTCAAAAGAATTCCTGCCCTGTCGGTAAAGTCATGGATGAACTTCGCCCTGAATCTTGGCGGTACGACGGCAGCCCGTGTTGACCACCAGAATTCCCTCAGCTCTGAACTTGTTTCGGACCACGTCAGGCACGCATCATTTCACACGGATCGACGTTTCGCTGCCCTATAAAGAGCGCTCGTTGTTGACAATCGCGTCGCGCTGCCTACTTTGCGCTCAGCGCAGACCCTGTGCTCTGCCGCAGAAGTACGCCCGCGATATTTCGCGGATCGACATGCGGCCCGGCCTCAAGCCTACCGCCCCAGCGGGCGAAATTTCGGACACATGATCGAATGTCTTTTGCAGAACTGGGGCTGAGCCCCAAAGTCCTCGCGGCGGTTGAAGCTGCGGGATACAGCGAGCCTACGCCTATCCAGGCCCAGGCCATCCCCCATATTCTGCAGCGCCGCGATGTGCTCGGCATCGCGCAGACCGGCACCGGCAAGACGGCCTCCTTCACCCTGCCCATGCTGACGCGCCTCGAACAGGGCCGCGCCCGGGCGCGGATGCCGCGCACGCTGATCCTGGAGCCGACGCGCGAACTCGCCGCCCAGGTGGAAGAGAGCTTCAACCGCTATGGCGCCAACAGCCGGCTTTCGGTGGCGCTGCTGATCGGCGGCCTCTCCTTCGGAGACCAGGACGCGAAGCTCACCCGCGGCGTCGACGTGCTGATCGCCACCCCCGGCCGCCTGCTCGACCATTTCGAGCGCGGCCGCCTGCTTCTCACCGGCATCGACATCCTCGTCATCGACGAGGCCGACCGCATGCTGGACATGGGCTTCATCCCGGACATCGAGCGCATCTGCAAGCTCATCCCGCAGACCCGCCAGACCCTGTTCTTCTCGGCCACCATGCCGGGCGAGATCCAGCGCCTGGTCGATCAGTTTCTGCGCGATCCGGTCAAGATCGAGGTCGCCCGCCCGGCCACCACGGCCAGCACCGTGACGCAGAACCTCATCGCCGCCCCCGGCGATCCGCAGGCCAAGCGCGACATCCTGCGCACCGTCATCCGGTCCGAGGACCCGTTCAAGAACGCCATCGTCTTCTGCAACCGCAAGCGCGATGTCTCGGTGCTGCAGCGCTCGCTGGCCAAGCACGGCTTCAAGGCCGTGGCTCTGCACGGCGACATGGATCAGCGCGCCCGCATGGCCGCACTCGACAGCTTCAAGACCGGCGAATCCGAAATCCTCGTGGCGAGCGATGTCGCCGCCCGCGGCCTCGACATTCCGAAGGTCAGCCACGTCTTCAATTTCGACGTGCCGACCCACCCCGAGGACTATGTCCACCGCATCGGCCGCACGGGCCGCGCCGGACAGTCGGGCACCGCCATCACCATCGTCGCCCCGTCCGACCGCCGTTATCTCTCCGCCATCGAGAAGATGACCGGCCAGTCGATCGAATGGCGCGGCGCCCCCGTCGACGAAGCCAGCGACGAGGACAAGTCGGACGGCCGCGGTCGTCGTGGCGGCAGCAGCAGCCGCGGACGCCGCGGCGGTTCCTCCGGCGAGCGCCGCAGCGGCGGCAACAGCGCTTCAGCCGCGCCGCGCAGCGCAGAGCCCAAGGCCGCGGCGGAATCGAAGCCGGCGGCAGAGCCGCGCCGCGGCCGCCCCGAGCCTGTGCGCCAGGGTGAGCCCCGCCGCAAGGAAGCCCCGCGCAACCGCTCCCGGGAAGACCGTGATGATGCCCCAGTGGTCGGCCTCGGCGATCACGTGCCGAATTTTCTTCTCCGGCCGGTGAAAATCCGCTGAGAATCTCGGCCTGAGGCGGCGTTTCGACAGCCGCCTTAACCCACCTTAAAGGGCTTTTCGCGGTATCATGGGCCAAGCCTGCCAGCGATTCCACCACGCTGACGGGCCCTTCCTATTGGGGACCTCATGGCTACCAGCACGGCGGGTGATGTTGGTCGCGTACACGCCTTCAGTCTGAAGGCGCTTGAGCGCGTCCAGCAGTATGGCCTGCCGCCGACGCCCCGGGTCTACCAGGTGCTCTACGCCTATGTCAGCGAAAGCCACCGGGCGCTCTGCCTCGACCTGGATGCCTGCCTTTTCCGCGCCGACACGCTCACCGAAGCCGATATCGACGAGATCTACGACCGCCATTTCGGCGCCGAGCACCTGACCCAGAGCGTGGACGAGGTCGGCACGCGCATCAGCGACGAGCTGCAGCAGGTCATGGCAATGATGGATGCCGCCCGTGGCACCGCCGACGCCTACACCGAAGCCCTTATCGATATTGCCGAGCGCACCGGCGAAAACATCGACCGCGACCAGTTCCGCCTGGTGCTGGACGCGCTGATGCGCTCCACCCGCGAAATGCAGAGCGCCAATTCCGAGCTGGAGAACCGCCTCAAGGCCTCGGTCAAGCAGATGGCGACGCTGCAGAACAACCTCGAAGCCATCCGCGTCGAGTCGCTGACCGACCCGCTCACCCTGCTTGCCAACCGCAAATCGCTGGAAACGGCGATGGACAAGCTCTTCCGCGAGAACCGCATGTTCTCGCTGCTGGTCACCGACATCGATCACTTCAAGAGCTTCAACGACCGCTATGGCCATCTCACCGGCGACCGCGTCCTGCGCCTCGTCGCCGGCACGCTGAAGCAGAGCGTGAAGGGCCGTGACACCGCCGCGCGCTATGGCGGCGAGGAATTCGTCATCCTCCTGCCCGGGACCGGCCTGCGTTCGGCCATGAGCGTTGCCGAGGGCATCCGCCAGTCGGTGATGAACAAGGAACTGGTGAAGCGTTCGACCGGCGAAAATCTCGGCTGCGTCACGCTTTCCATCGGCGTGGCCACCCGCCGCGAGGACGACACGGCCGAAAGCCTGATCGGCCGCGCGGACGCCTGCCTCTATGCGGCCAAGCGCTCCGGCCGCAACCGCGTTGTCGGGGAAACCGATCCTGAAATGGCCAAGGTGGCCTGAGGAAGAGACGCTTCGTTCAAGCGCCTTGGTCAGGCGCCGCCGGTCAGCGCCTCGGGCTTGGCCGGGGAAATCGCCACCGACTCGCCGCAGCCGCAGGCCGAGGTCTGGTTGGGATTGTTGAAGACGAAGCGCGACGACAGCTTCTCCGTCACATAATCCATCTCGGTGCCGAACAGGAAAAGCACGGCCTTGGGATCGATGAGGACGGTCACACCCTTGTCCTCGATCACTTCGTCGCCCGGCTCGGCCGCCTCGGCATAGGCCATGGTGTATTCCATACCCGCGCAGCCGCCGTTCTTCACGCCCACCCGCACGCCCATGATCGGCCGTTCCGATTGCGCGATGATCGCCTTCACCTGCTCCGCGGCGTTGTCCGTCAGGCGCATGATGGGAAAACGAGAGGCCATGACCTTTTCCTGGATAACTCGAAAGACTGCGTCGCTTGGGCACCCGGGGGAAATCCTTCCATGGAAAGCCCGGCGCCCGCAACGCATATGGCCCCTCCGGGACCCAAGCGCAATCTTACAGGGACGCCGCGCGTCCCGGCACCAATGGCAGGAAGCGCACTGCCAGCAGTTCGCGCTCGGTGAACCCGCTCTCCGTGCGCTCGACGCGCACCAGCTTCTGCGGACCGCCCTCGGGACCGATCGGCGCCACCAGCACGCCGCCCTCGCGAAGCTGCTCCAGCAGGGCCGGAGGCACTTGAGGCCCGGCGGCCGTGACGATGATGCGGTCGAAGGGCGCCTGCGCCGGCCACCCCAGCGTGCCGTCCGCGATCATGGAGGTGACATTGGTGATGCCGAGCGAGGCAAGCCGCCTCTCCGCCTCCGTCACCAGGGTGCGGTAGCGGTCGATGGTGTAGACGCGGCGCGCGAGGCAGGCCAGCACGGCCGTCTGGTAGCCGGACCCCATGCCGACCTCGAGCACCTTATGGCGGTCGTTCAGGCCTAGCTGCTCGGTCATGTAGGCGACGATGAAGGGCTGGCTGATGGTCTGGCCGCAAGCGATCGGCAGTGCCTGGTCGGCATAGGCGGCGCCTGCGAAGTTTTCCTGCACGAACAGGCTGCGCGGCACCATTTCCATGGCCCGCATGACGCCGCGGTCGCGGATGCCCTTCTGGCGCAGGCTGAGAATGAACTCGGCGCGCTTGAGGGCCTCGGCGTCGTCGCGGGGACCGCCCTTGATCATGGTTCAGCGTGTCCGCAGCACGGATGAAAGAGAACCGAGCATGCGCTCGTCGGTCATGTCCAGCGAGAGCGGCGTCACCGAGATGAAGCGCTCGCGCACAGCCCAGAGATCGGTATCGCGCGGAGGCTCGCCAAGCTCGTGGCCGAAGGTCAGCCAGAAATAAGGATTGCCGCGGCCATCGTTGCGGCCCTCGACCTGCGCGCGCCATTGCGAACGGCGGCCCTGCCGGGTGGCGAGCACGCCCTCCACCTCGTCGGGGCCGACGGGCGGAAAATTGATGTTGGCGACGCTGCCGGCCCGAAGGCCGCCCTCCAGCACCGAAGAAATCACGGCCGGGCCGTGGGCCTCGGCGCAGTCGTAGGAAACCTGCTCGCGGGTGCCGCGCGGATAGGCCTGGCTCAGCGCCATGGCCGGCACGCCCAGCAGCGCGCCCTCGATGGCGCCAGCGACCGTGCCGGAATAACTGACGTCCTCGGCCAGGTTGTGGCCCCGGTTGACGCCGGACAGCACCAGGTCGGGCGGCACATCGAGGATGTGGCGCGCGGCCAGGATCACGCAGTCTGTCGGCGTGCCGCGCACGGCGAAGCGGCGATCACCCAACTGGCGCAGGCGCAGCGGATCGTTCAGCG
>Ga0182743_1001152_pt1 | contig 26876 bp, 22 predicted proteins | sample eDN3rd30CKraftOP_FD_128522 | JGI IMG/M metagenome (GOLD analysis project Ga0182743, IMG submission 128522) | Enriched Organic Plus compost microbial communities from Emeryville, California, USA - eDNA 3rd pass 30_C Kraft OP (version 2) (version 2) ... | reverse complement strand
GCCTACGCGCCGGCTTTTGCGGTGCACTGCTGCACCACGCTGGATTTCGACGTGGCGGACTACCGCTACGTGTCCACTCAGCAATCCGCCGTCGACAACGCGCAACGTCTGCTCGATGCGTATCCTGACGCCTCGTGCGGCCTGATCGAGGGCACGCCGCAAGCCAACGAGTCCGGTTATTACGACCTGATCGTGCTGCATGCCGATGCCAGCAGCCCCGACGACGCCCTGCGGTCGTTGGAATATGCCCGTGCGCATTTGAAGACCGGCGGCACCTTGTTGCTGCTTGGCCATCATCCCGTTGCGTGGCTGGATTTCGTGGCAGGTGCGCAAGCCACATGGTGGACGCCGGCGGACGCCGAGGGACTGCAAGCCTCATGCCAGTATCCCGCCCGCCTGTGGCAGGACATGCTGACGCAACAGGGCTATACCTGCGGCCCGGTCCTGGAATTCGTGCCCGAGTCCTTGTCGGGTCCTTATCTGCTGAGCGCCGTTGCCACAACAGCATCCGCCGTCGCCCAGCCTGCGGCTGCCGCAGCGCAAACTGCTTCCCAACCCGAACAGCCAGGCTGGCTGGTGCTCATCGGATCCCGAGACACCGACGCCACGCTGGCCCAGGCCATCACCACGGCCCTGAATGCGGCAGGCCATCGCACGCTGATCCAACGCGAGGTCGATGACGCCCATCTGGACGCGCTGCTGGCGCAAGCCACCAGCCAGTTGGGCGCCATCCACGGCGTCATCCATCTGGACGGTCTGATTCCGAGCGCGGCCAGCCACACCACGGAGCTGCAAACCCAAGTCCGCCGTTGTGCTCTGGCCGCCTCTATCGCCCAGGCGCTCGAACGCAGTAATAGCAAAGCCACCCTCTGGCTCATCACCGTCGGCGCCGCGCAGCATCTGGCCACGCCCGACGCCGCCTCCACGGGCCTGAACGACACGCCGCTGTGGGGCTATGGCCGCACGATGATGAACGAGGCGGCCAACTACGGCGTACGCCTGCTGGATTTGCCACATGCCGAGCCCACTGAGGTGTTGATCGACGCCCTGGTGCGCGAGCTATGCCACCCTGATGCCGAGCAAGAGGCCGCCCTGACGGCCAATGGCGAGCGTTACGCGCCCCGCCTGCATACTCTGCCCCGCCCATCCAATGCCGCTGCGCTGGATCACACCGCCGACCAGATCAGCCTGGGCTTTGAGTTCCCAGGACAACTGCGCAACCTGCGCTGGCAGGCCGGCCCGGCGGCCGAACTGGCCGACGACCAGCTGGAAATCGAAGTCCACGCCACAGGCCTGAATTTCCGCGACGTGATGTACGCGCTGGGTCTGTTGTCGGACGAAGCCATCGAAAACGGCTTTGCCGGCCCCACCCTCGGCCTGGAATTCGCAGGCACCGTGCGACGCGTCGGCCCGCAGGCCGAAGGCGGCTATCAACCCGGAGATGCGGTCGTGGGCTTTGGCCCAGCCAGCTTCTCCAACCGCGTCTTTACCAAGGCCAGCGCCATCGCCCACATTCCCGAAGGCATCTCCTTCGAGGCGGCGGCGACGATTCCCAGCACTTTCTTTACTGTCTACTACGCGCTGCACCATCTGGCTCAGCTCGAAGAAGGCGAAAAGGTCCTGATCCATGGCGCGGCAGGCGGCGTCGGCATCGCCGCCATCCAGTTCGCACAAGCCCGCGGCGCCGAGATCTACGCCACCGCGGGCTCTGAAGAAAAACGCGACTTCCTGCGCCTGATGGGCGTGCAACACATCTACGATTCGCGATCACTGGCCTATGCCGACGACATCCTGGCTGATACCCAGGGCCAAGGCGTAGACGTGGTCCTGAACTCCCTGGCCGGCGAAGCCGTCAACCGCAACCTGCGTGTCCTGAAACCCTTTGGCCGGTTCCTCGAACTGGGCAAACGCGATTTCTACGAAAACACCCGCATCGGCCTGCGCCCATTCCGCAACAACATCAGCTACTTCGGCATCGACGCCGACCAACTGATGCACGAGCGCCCCGCCCTGACCCGCCGCCTGTTCGGCGAAATGATGGCGCTCTTTGCCCAGGGGGTGCTGCATCCTCTGCCCTATCAGGAATTCGACGCCAACGACATTGTCGACGCCTTCCGCTACATGCAGCAGGCGCGCCAGATCGGCAAAATCGTCATCACCTACCGCAACGGTATCCGCCACACGCACACGGCCGCCGCGACGACCGATGCCGCCGCACTGACCCTGCCCGAACAGGCCACCTACCTGATCACTGGCGGTCTCAGCGGCTTTGGCCTGCGCACCGCGCAATGGCTGGCCGACAAAGGCGCGCGTCATCTGGCGCTGGTCAGCCGCAGCGGCCCTGCGTCCGAGACGGCACAACAAGCCATCGCCGAGCTGCAAGCCCGCGGCGTCACCGTCCACGCCGCGTCTTGTGACGTCACCGATGCACAGGCCGTCAACGATCTGGTCGCGCATATCCAGGGCACCATGCCGCCACTGAAAGGCATTGTGCACGCCGCCATGGTCATCGACGACGGCCTCATCCGCAACGCTACCGCCGAACAAATCGAGCGTGTGCTCGCCCCCAAAGTCCTGGGCGGGCAGCATCTGGATGCCGCCACGCAGGACCTGACGCTGGATTTCTTTGTCATGTTCTCGTCGGGCACCACGCTGTTCGGCAACCCGGGGCAAGCCAACTACGTTGCCGCCAACATGTGGCTGGAGGGCCTGGCCCGCCAGCGCCGCGCCCAAGGCCGTCCGGCCACCTGCGTACGCTGGGGCGCCATCGACGACGTCGGTTACCTGGCGCGCAACAAGAAAATCAAGGATGCCTTGCAGAGCCGCATGGGTGGCGCAGCACTGGCCTCCGACGCAGCGCTGCACGCGTTGGAAGACATGCTGCTGGCCAACGCCAGCGGCCTGGGCGTCCTGGAACTGGACTGGCGCGCCCTGCGGCGGTTCCTGCCCAGCGCCAATACGCCTAAATTCAGCGTCCTGGCCCGCCGCAGCAGCGACAGCGGCGACGACGACGGCGACGCCCGCGACATCTCGCATCTGCTGGCTACCATGGACGACGCTGCCTTGCATCCGGTGTTCGTCGAGATGCTCAAGACCGAGGTCAGCGAAATCCTGCGCGTATCTGCCGACAAGATCGATCCCGACGTCTCGGTCTACGACATGGGTCTCGACTCCTTGATGGGCGTCGAGCTGGTCGTCGCGCTGGAGAACCGGTTTGGCATCCGCCTGCCGGTCATGGCGCTCAACGAAAGCCCCACCTTGTCCAAACTGGCTGGCCGCTTGATCCAACTGCTGCGCGGCGAGGGCGACCATGCCGAACAGGACACGGTATTGGCCCAAGTCGAGCAGGTGGTCTCACAACACACCGACGAAGTCCCGGCCGAAGCCATGGCCAAATTCGCCGATGAACTAAAATCAGGGAACATCAACAGCAAACGCATGATCCACTGACCGTGAGCCTCACTAAAAAAGGCCTGCCCGGCCTATCAGCCAGCATCAAAGACAAGCTGATCCAGCAAGCCCTGGAACGCAAGCTGCGCCAAGCCGGGCAAGAGCCGCCGTCGCGGACGCTATTCCAATCGTCCGCGCGCAAAAACGCCATTCCCGAAGAGTTCTATCGATTCGATCTGCACCCGGGATACCGTCAGCTGCAAATCATGAACGAAGGCGCCGCCCGCATGGGCGTGCGCAGCCCATTTTTCAAGCTGCACGAAGGCACCGCCGGGGCCGACACCCAGATTGGCGGCAAGTCCTACATCAACTACGCCAGCTACAACTACCTCGGCATGTCCGGCGACCCGGTGGTCCAGGCTGCCGCACGCCAGGCCATGGAGCGCTACGGCACCTCCGTATCCGCCAGCCGGCTGGTGTCGGGCGAACGCCCCGTCCATCGAGAGCTCGAGCGCGCCCTCGCCGATATCTACGAGGTCGACGAGGCCGTCGCATTCGTCAGCGGCCACGCGACCAATGTATCCACGATCGGATATCTGTTCGGCCCGCGCGACCTGATCCTGCATGACGAGTTCATCCACAACAGCATCCTGCAGGGCGCGCAGCTGTCGGGCGCACGCCGCCTGTCCTTTCCCCATAACGACTGGGCAGCCCTGGACGACATCCTGACCCAGCAACGCCATCAGTTCGAACGCGTCCTCATCGTGCTCGAGGGCATCTACAGCATGGACGGCGACTACCCCGACCTGCCCCGCTTCGTCGAGATCAAACGCCGCCATAAAGCCTTTTTGATGGTGGACGAGGCGCATTCGCTAGGTGTCATGGGCAAACGCGGCTACGGCATTCGCGAACACTTTGGCCTGGCCGGCAAAGACGTAGACATCTGGATGGGCACGCTCAGCAAAACGCTGGCGGGTTGCGGTGGCTACATTGCGGGCGAACATGCCCTCATCGAACACCTGAAATTCCTGGCGCCGGGTTTTCTATACAGCGTGGGCATGCCCCCCAGCGTCGCCGCCGCGTCGCTGGCCGCGTTGCGCCGCATGCAGGACCTGCCAGAACGCGTCGCCACGATGCAGGCGCGTGGCCGTTATTTCCTCGAAACCGCACAGGCCGCCGGCATCGACACCGGCAGCAGCACAGGTTATGCGGTGGTGCCTGCCATCACCGCCAGTTCGTTAAAAGCCGCGCGCCTATCCGCATCGCTGTTCGAACAAGGCATCAACGTACAGCCCATCCTGTATCCCGCCGTACCTGAAAAATCCGCGCGCTTGCGATTCTTTATCTCGTGCCTGCATACCGAAGCACAATTGACGCGTACGGTTGCGGCGTTGAGTGCGTTGTTGCAGAACGGGCATTAACGCTGACCGTCATGGCCGCGGCAATTCAGTCGCAGCCCTGGATCAACTGCGAATCCAGCAAAGCCTCGCGCGCCATGTCTGCAATGCTTTCCGATATACGTATGTCGCCGATGAGCGGGAACGACGCATAAATAGCCAGTGGCGGCACCGGCCGGTCAACCGTCAGGATATCGATGCTGTCATCGGCCAACTCGCGCTCCAGGATGGCTCGCGGCAAAATAGCGACTGCCGTGCCGGACACGACCAGACGCACCATGACTGCCAATGAATTGCACGAATTGATCCGTGGAGGCGAAACGCGTGCGCCAGCGAACCACGACATATTCAGTGCATGCAACGCAGACGGCGCCGGCACCGTCAGCACGGGCATGCGGGCAATATCGGCCGCTGTCAGAGGCGCAGTCTGGTTGACCTTTCCCTTTGCCGCGACCCAGCACATTTCAGAATCACCCAACAACACATCGCGGATATGCGGGTGAGCGCCGGGATCGGTGGAAATGGCGAAATCCAATCCCCCCGCACACAACCTGCCACGCAAAATAGAGCCGACATCGACGCTCAGCTCCACCTGCAACGAGGGATAGCGCTCGCTGAGCGCGGCGAGAAAAGTCCCTAATCCAGACAGCGCAGCGGACTCATTCGTGCCCAAGCGCAGCAGGCCGCGCATAGGCACGACGTCCTCGGTCAACACATCGTCGGCGAGCTTGAGCAGCTGCGTCGCCTTATTCAGAAACGATGCGCCTTTGGGCGTGAGGGCCGCGCCCTTTGCGTCGCGCTCGAAAAGCCGGTAGCCCACGACGCTTTCGAGTTCGTGAATACGCGTAGATACCGTCGGCTGCGTCAAATGCAGATGCCGGGAGGCTGCATGGAAACTCTTTAGCCGGGCAACCCAGTAAAAAGTTTCTATCTGGGTTAGGGAAATCATCATGATAGAAATTGACCGCAGCCCACATAGGAATTTTGATTACCCACGCACCTGGCATGCCATATAGGATGGAAGTGGCAGTGACATAAAAGTGTACCAAAGCGGTCACAACATAGATTCCGGGGAAAAAAGCATGCTTCCAAAGCGTATCGGTATTCTCATTCCGTCGACGAACACATCCGTCGAAGCCGATTTTCAGCGGCTGCTATCTGATGCGGTGACCGTGCACAGCGAACGTTTGTACATTCCTGATGGCACCATGACCGAGGCATCGCTGGACCTCATGAATCGGGATCTGCAGGAAAAAGCAGCGCTGCTGGCCACTGCAAAGATAGACGTCATCGCCTACGCTTGCACCTCGGGCAGCTTTTATCGCGGCGCAGATTGGGACAACCAGGTCAAGAACACCATCGAGCAGCGCACCGGCATCCCATGCGTGACTACCAGCACTGCAGTATCAAAAGCGTTCCAGTCGCTGAACGTGCGCTCCATCTCCGTGATGACCCCCTACCCCGATTGGACGAACCAGAAACTCGCCGAGTACTACATTGCCCATGGCATGGACGTCAAAGGCGTGCACGGTGACGCACGTTCCGCCGCAAGCGGCCATCGGGCCATCAATGATCAGGACCCCGCGGAAATCGCGCAGTTTGCGCTCGAACATTTCGACGGCAGCGCGCAGGCCTTGTTCTGCTCGTGTACCGCCTGGCGATCGCTGGAGTGCGTACCAACGCTAGAGGCCTCATTGAACGTGCCCGTCGTTACGTCAAACCAGGCCACGATATGGGCCGCTTTACACGCCATCGACAGTCTCGAACAGGCAACGCCGACAGGCCGTTTATTCTCGGAGCATCCCGTCCAATGACTTCCACCGATACGCAATCTCAACTGCCGCCATGGGCCGCCACACCAGCAGGTGTACGCGCGCAAGCACGCCAGGGCTTGTTCAACGGCAACACCAGCGGCATGGCGCCGGGCTATGGCCAGGGCAACCTGGTGATCCTGCCCAAAAGCTGGGCCGAGGATTTCTATGGTTACTGCCAGGCCAACCCCACACCCTGCCCCTTGATCGGGATGACTCAACCCGGCGACCCCGCAGTACCCATGCTGGGCACTGACATCGATCTCAGAACCGACCTGCCGCGCTACCGCGTCTGGCGCGATGGCCTGCTGGTGGATGAAGTCGATGATGTGTCCTCCTTGTGGCAAGACGACTTCGTAGGCTTTGTGCTGGGGTGCTCCCTGTCATTTGAGTACGCCCTGGAACAAGCAGGCCTGCGCGTCAGGCATGTGGACGAAGGCAAAATCGTCCCGATGTATCACAGCGCTATCCAGACCAAACGCGTCGGCGCTTTCCATGGCCCTATGGTGGTATCGATGCGGCCTTATACGCCTGAAGAGGCCCGAATCGCATACGAGGTCTGCGCCCACCTGCCCGGCGCACATGGCGCGCCCATACATATGGGCAATCCCGCCGAGATCGGCATCGCCGATGTCAATCGCCCCGATGAAGGCGAGCCCACTGACATCCTGCCCGGCGAAGTCCCCGTATTCTGGGGCTGCGGCGTCACGCCACAGGCTGCTGCGCTACTCGCAAAACCCCCGATCCTGATCACTCACGCCCCAGGGCACATGCTGATCGGCGATGTCCCGGTCGAACATTTACGTTTGATCTAGATTGCACACGGGCCCCTGGGCTCCTGCTGTTATTCACCTAGTTCCGCCGCCGCGCCTTGCGCACGCGGTCACACAACAGAGGGCTGACAACATGAAGCAGATCCATAAACAACTTCTTTCCGCCGTAGCGGTGCTGGTCACCGCAGTCGCTGCCACAACCGTGCGCGCACAGACCGATACCAAGGCAGAGCTGCTTTCTCTTGCACAGGAAATGAAGCCCTTTTCCATGCGCGTGCTGGGACCGCCTGTAGGTACGGCGGAATGGGTATTCGTGGTCAAGCCCTTCTGGAGCGAAACCGTCAAGGAACTGGGCGCCGGCAAAGTCACCGCAACACTTAACAGCGTCACCGACATCAACGCCCAACCATCGGATGCCCTGCAACTCATTTCTCAGGGCACTTTCGACATGGCCAACATGGTTGCCAACTATGGCTCGGGCGATGTGCCGACCCTGGACGGTTTCGATCTGGCTGGAGTAGCCACCTCAGTAGACACCATCAAGAAGGTCCTGGCCGCCTACGAGCCAGCCGCCGAAGCCGCGCTGCAAAAGCGCTACCGCCTCAATCTGCTGGGTGCAGGCATGTCCGGCGCGCAGACCTTTTTCTGCAGGGGCGACATCAAAACCATTGACGACCTGAAAGGCAAAAAAGTGCGCGTCAGCTCGAGCACACTATCCGAGCTGGTACAAGGCCTGGGCGCCGCGCCAGTCACGATGGCTTTCGGCGAACTGGTCCCAGCGCTGCAGCGCGGTGTCATCGATTGCGTGATCACGGGCACCATGTCCGGCAATACCGCAAAGCTCTACGAAGTCTCCGACACCATGTTCACGCTGATCGCAGGCTGGGCCCCCACCATCCAGGTCATCAACACCAAGAGCCTGGCCAAACTGGACGAGACCCAACGCGCATGGCTGACCAAAGCGATAGATTATTACTACCGCAACATCAGCGACACCATCCAGGCCAAGAACGTCCAGGAAGGCATCTGGTGCAACACCGCCGACAAACGCTGCACGATGATCGGTAAAGCCGGCGTCACGCCGGGCAATATGAAATTGGTCGAACCCAGCAAAGAAGACCTGGCCAAAGTACGCGAAGTCGTTCAGCAGAAAGTACTGCCCCAATATGCCAAGGCATGCGGCAAAGACTGCGCCACGGCCTGGAACGACACCGTCGGCAAGGTCGTCGACATGACGATTCCCGCACCGTAATCCAACCTACACGCCGCCCGCCAGTCCCTGAGGTACGCGGGACAGGCGGGCAGCACGGGAGAAAACATGTCCTATCTCACCAGTGCCCGAATGCTGTTCGAGCGCCTGTCTCGCATGGCAGCCTTGGCTGGACTCTACGTCCTGTTCGCCACGACGCTGTTAGTCAGCGCCGACGTCTTGGTTCGCAAAGTATTTGGCGTCGCCTTCGTCGGCGCCGACGAGCTTGGCGGCTATGCACTTGCCCTGGCTACCAGTTGGGCCTTGTCATACGCTTTTTTCCAAGGCAGCCACATACGAGTGAATGTTCTGCACATGACGCTGCCGCCACGCGCCAAAGCCTGGCTTGACGTATTGGCCGTGCTGACGACAGTCGTCTTGATCGGCATCCTGACATGGCAGATATGGGTTCTTGCGTTCGACTCATGGACGTTTGATGCAGTATCAAACACACCGTTGCGCGTACCTATGTGGATACCTCAATTCATTTTCCTGGCTGGCGTTCTGCTCTTTCTGATTTCCGCGGTACTGGTTCTGCTGGAGAGCCTCGGCCTCGCCCTGCAAGGCAAGTATGAAGAAACCATCGCACTCGTAGAAGAGGACGAGCAGGCTGGGGAGTACACACTATGACGATCGGCATTGCCTTCATCGTGGGCGCATTCATTCTTTTCTTTGCGGGCCTGCCCATTTTTTCAGTCATCGGCCTGGGCGCGCTCGCTGTCGGGCTGATCTCTCCGGCCCCCATCGTAGATTCACTCGGCATGACAGCCTGGGCCCAGTCGCAAAACTATGTGCTGATCTCGGTGCCCTTATTCATCATGCTGGGCGAGATCTTCGTGCGCAGCGGGATTGCCGGTGAAATGTACGATGCCGTCGCGCCATGGCTGAACAGGATGCCGGGTCGATTGATGCAAACCAATGTCGCCACCAGCGCCATCTTTGCTGCGACCTCGGGTTCCAGCCTCGCCACCGCTGCCACCATCGGCTCGATCGCCATCCCCCAGATCAAACTGCATGGCTATAACGAGCGGCTGTTTCTGGGCAGCATTGCTGCAGGCGGCACGCTGGGGATCCTGATTCCGCCCTCCATCAACCTGATCGTCTACGGCAGCATTACCAACACCTCCATTCCCGAGCTCTATCTGGCCGGCATTGTGCCGGGCCTGATCCTGACTGCACTGTTCATGCTGGTGACAACCATCCTGTGCATCCTGCGCCCGGAATGGAGCGGCAAGCCGATCGAGACCGACTGGAACATGCGCATTGCCACGCTGCCCAAACTGCTGCCGCCTCTGGGATTGTTCCTGGTCGTGGTGGGCTCCATTTATGCAGGCATTGCCACGCCGACCGAGGCCGCTGCGCTCGGTGTCATTGCGACCGTCGTTCTGGCACTCGTCAGGGGCCGCATGTCTTTCAGCATTCTGAACTCCGCGCTATTTGCCACGGCGAAGACCAATGCCATTCTGATGATCATCATCATCTTTGCCGCCTTGCTGAATTTTGCGCTGGGCATGATCGGTTTTTCGCGCCTGCTCGAGAGCTTTGTGCTCGACCTGAATCTCAGGACCTATGCGCTGGTCCTGCTGGTCGTGCTCATCTACCTGATCCTGGGCTGCTTTCTGGAGGGCCTGTCGCTGACGGTCCTGACCGTACCCGTACTCGCCCCCATCATGGCCAAACTGGGCTTTGATCCCGTCTGGTTCGGCATCATGGTGATCCTCGTCACCGAGGCCGGCCTCATCACGCCGCCCGTCGGCATGAACTGCTACGTCGTACAGGCAACGCGCGGACGCGACTCGCTCATGGACGTGTTCATCGGCGTGTCGCCCTATTTGCTCGCACTGCTGACCTTGGTCGGAATCATCATCGTCTGGCCCGAAGTCGCTCTCTGGTATCGCTAGACCGCCGCCTTATCAAAGCTCAGCCGAACCGAACATCGGCTCCCATACCTGAATCTGGAGACTGTTCTCATGTACCTGTTGAAATCGCTTCCCGAACCCATCGCCGCCGAACGTATTGACCTGCTCAGCCGCGCCGAGCCAGCCACGATCGGCCATTTTCTGCACACGGGTTTCATGGATAGCGGCATCCGCGCCATGCTGCCGCCCAAACGTATTGCCGGCACTGCCGTGACCGTGCGCTACCCCGGCCCCGATGGCGCGATGGCGCATTACGCCGTGGGTCAGGCCCGTCCAGGCGATATTCTGGTCATCGACCGCTGCGGCGATCAGCGCCACGCCAGCCTCGGCGGCGCACTGGCCTACGCCGCTCGCGCAGCCGGGGTCGCAGGCATCATCGTGGACGGCGTCGTCACCGATATCGAGGAATTGCGACGCTATGGCCTGCCGGTCTGGTCGCGGGGACTCACCACCATTACCGTAAAAACGTTGGGCATAGGCGGAGAATTCTGCATCCCCGTGTCCTGCGGCGGCGTAGCCGTATCCCCCGGGGACGCCATACTGGCCGACGAGAACGGTGTGCTCGTCCTGCGGCCCGAGCTGATCGAATATGCCGCCAACAAAGCCATCGGATTGCAAACCGCGGAAAAACAAACCCTGCAACGAGTAGACGCTGGCGAAAAATACCCTGATATTCTCGGTACCTCGGCAGTCATCGCACAGCACTTGGCGCAACATTGAACAGGGAAACCGTGCAATGTCATTACCCAATCCGTTCACGACCGTCACCGAACTCTCTGCCCAGCTCGAGGCAGGCACGCTATCATCCGCAACCCTGGTAGAGCACTATCTGCAACGCATCGCAAACCAGGACGATCGCCTGCACGCCTTTGTCGACACCTACGCGCAAGAAGCCCGTCAACTCGCACAAAGCGCCGACCTCGCCCGCCAAGCGGGCAGCTCCCTTGGTCCATTGCACGGCATTCCCATCGCCCTCAAAGACCTGATCGAGATCCAAGGGCGTATCACCATGGGAGGTTGCGCCGCCAACCAGAACCGTCGCAGCCCTGTCACGGCGGCCCTCGTGCACCGCCTGCGGCAACAAGGGATGATCGTCCTGGGCAAAACGCACACCGTCGAGTTTGCCACCGGCGGATGGGGTACCAATACCCGCTTGGGCACTCCACTGAACCCCTGGGATCTGGACATCCCGCGTACCCCCGGCGGTTCGAGCAGCGGCTCAGGCGTAGCGGTCGCGGCAGGCCTCGCGCCATGGGCCATCGGCACCGACACGGGCGGATCCGTGCGCCTACCCGCCTCGTGGTGCAATCTGACCGCCCTGAAAGTCTGCACGGGTCGAATCAGTACTGAGGGCGTACTGCCGCTGAGCACCACACTGGACACCCCAGGCCCCATGACTCGTACAGTGAGCGATGCCCGCCTGCTCTACCACGCGGTACGAGAGCGCGACGATTGCGGGCGCGCCAGCAGCCCCCACCATGCACAACGTATCGTGCAGGCACGACGGCACAACGGCCTGAAAGGACTGCGCCTGGCCCGCCTGCCAGACAGCGAGCGCGCCGTTGCAACGGCAGAAGTCCTGGCCGCCTATGATGCCTCTCTCGAGGTGTTGCGCGCAGCCGGTGCCGACATCGTGGACATCACACTGCCCTATGGCTTTGCCGAAGTTGCCGAGTTCAATAGCCTGATCATGAATGCCGAGGGCTATAGTTTCTACGCCGAACTCGTCGACGATCCCTCTCAACCTCTAGACGAGGACGTGCGCCCCCGTCTGCTAAAAGGCAGCACTGTGCGCGCGGCAGATTATCTGAATGCACTACGGCGCCGGCAAGCCATGCAGCGCGAACTCGAACCCATTTTCGAGCAGGTCGATGCGCTGCTGACCCCTACCACCGCCACCGCGCCATTGCCGCTGACGGAAGTCGACCAGAACTCCACCCCCGCCTATTACACGCGGTTTGCCAACTTCTTCAATTTAGCGGCTCTGGCTGTACCGAACGGCGCCACACAACACGGTCTGCCGCTGTCACTGCAGATCATAGGCCGCCCTTACAGCGAAGAAAGTATCCTCGACATCGGCGAAATTTATCAATCGCGTACACAGTGGCATCTGCGCACGCCAACGCTGCCCACATGACCCATCCTGCCGCTAAACCGATCTGCTCCAGGCAAGGCGAATACGCCATCCTGTGCGACCTCGGCATTCCCACCTCATCTACCGCGGACCTCACCGTGCAGCAGAAAGTCTGGGGCATGTCCGCCTGCCTGTCGGCTCGCGATGACGTGCTCGAAGTCGTGCCCGGCATGAACAACCTGCTGGTGATTTTCCGCAGCATCCAGCACGACTTCGATGCCTGCCAGGCTTTCATCCACGACGCTTGGGAAACGGCCGGGGCCAGCGCATCCCCTGGCCGTCAGATTATCGTGCCGGTGGTATACGGCGGACAGAATGGAGAAGATCTCGGCCTCGTGGCGCGTCACGCTGGATTGACGGCCCGAGACTATATCGACCTGCATGCGCAAGGTACCTATGTCGTCTATGCCTTGGGCAGCCAACCGGGATTCGCTTATCTAGGCGGCCTGGACCCCCGCCTGGCCGTGCCACGACGCGACGTACCCAGGCCTCGCGTGGAGGCCGGATCCGTCATCGTAGGCGGCAGCCAAGCCGCCATCCTTTCCCGCACCACACCGTGTGGTTGGCACATCATCGGCAGGACGACGCTCAACTGCTTTGATCATACGCAGGAGCGTCCCGCCCTGTTCACGCCCGGCGATACCGTACGCTTTGAAATCCAGGAGGTTCTGCCATGATTGAAATCAATCAGGCCGGCTTCTATACATCGGTGCAAGACCTGGGCCGCAAATCCTGGCGCCATCTAGGCGTCGGCTTGAGCGGCGCCATGGATCCCGTGGCGTTGTCAGTCGCGAATCTGATGCTGGGCAATGCCATTGACGCAGCGGGCCTGGAGGTCACCATGGGCCATGCATGCGTGACCTTTCACACCGACACTGAAATCGCGCTATCAGGCGCCACCGTCGAGGCTACCCTCGACGGTCGGCCATTACCCAACTGGTGGGCGCTGAGCGTGCGAGCCGGCCAGCAATTGAGATTGGGTACAGTCAACGCCGGCGTGCGCAGCTATCTGGCGTTTCGCGGCGGATTGGCGGTGCCCTCCGTAATGGGGTCTGCCTCCACCGATCTGAAAGGCGGATATGGCGGGATGCAAGGCCGTGCGCTCAAGAACGGCGACATGCTGGACCTCTGCCCCATGCCGGCCCTCACGCGCCGCAATACGGGCTTTGGCTTGCCGGTCATGCAACGCGCGCCCTACGCGCACCAGGGAGACCGTGCGGACCAGACCACCCCGGACGGCGAGACCGTCGTTCCGCTGGTGCATATTCTGCCGGCAGCGCAATGGCCGGACCTGACCCCAGCCGCACAGCAGCAATTAGTGAACGCCACCTGGCAAGTTTCCCCCCAAAGCAACCGCGTCGGCTGCCGGTTGGAAGGCCCCACCTTGCCAATGCAGAGACGGCATGAAATGCGCTCCCATGGCATCATGCCTGGCGTAGTGCAGTTGCCTCCCGCAGGCCTGCCCATCGTCCAACTCTGCGATGGCAACACCAGCGGCGGCTATCCCGTCATCGCCACCGTGATCGAGGCAGACTTGCACATGTTCGCGCAACTGCGCCCCGGCACGCCCGTGCGGTTTGCCCTCTGCGATATCGCCTATGCTGCGGCGATCACCACCCGCCATCAGAAATTCCTGGACGACATCGCGCTGCGTTGCGAGTTGACGCGCCGACGCTTTCACTGAAACCCATTATGAAAACCATCGACATCAATTCCGACCTGGGCGAAGGCTATGGCGACTATGCCAAGGCCGACGACGCTGCGATTCTGGGCCTCATCACATCGGCTAACGTCGCCTGCGGCTTTCATGCTGGCGACTACATGACGATGCATCAGACGGCAGTGCTGGCAAACAAGAACGGCGTCCGCATAGGCGCCCATGTCGGCTATCCAGACATCCAGGGCTTTGGACGCCGCCATATCGCCTATACCCCCAAGGAACTCGAGCTGATGACCATCTATCAGCTCGGTGCGCTGCGCGCCATCGCAGAACACGCTGGATCCCGGCTCACCCATGCCAATTTTCACGGGGCGCTGGGCAATCTGTCTTTCGTCGACGAGGACGTTTCCCTTGCCACATTGAGCGCGGTAAAGGCCTTTGACCCGACGCTCAAATTCGTCGCCCTGCCCCACACCGCTGCATACCTGGTGGCGCAGAAACTGGGCATCGACATTGTCGCGTCATTCCTGGCCGACCGTGCCTACACGCCCGACGGCGTCCTCGTCAGCCGCAAAACGCCAGGCGCAGTGATCCATGATCCAGCCGTGATCCGCGAACGGGTGCAACGCGTATTGCAGGACGGCAAAGTCCGCGCCATCGACGGAACGGAGCTCGACATGCCTGTAGACTCCATCCTCGTGCACAGCGACACACCGGACTCTATCGAAATCGCCCGCACCATACGCCAAGCTGCGCAGGATATTGGCTATCCGATCGCGGCTTTTGCCTGACTACGAGCGTCACAAATGGCTCGCTGCATGACCGAATCTTCTGTCACGCGCGCAGCAATGCCCGCACAGCCACATCAGGAACGCTCGCTACGATCTTCAAAAGCGCAACAGCAGGGCCCGTCGGATTGCGATGGCCTTGTTCCCAGTTTTGCAGTGTACGAACGCTGACCTGAATTGCCTTGGCGAACTCGGCCTGAGACAAATGGGTTTTCTCACGCGTCGCCTTTACATCGATCACATCGACCTTGAACACGCGCGACGGCTTCATCGCGCCTTTACGAATGGCAGCCGCCTGCTTCAGACTGGTTTGCAAATCGTCAAATACAGCGTTGTCCTTCTTCATTTTTACAGATCCTTGACTAATTCGCGCAGCACTGCAATGTCGAGCAATCTGTGGCCCGGCGTATTCCTCATCTAACAACAACGCGGTAATCAACCTAGTGAACCCCGGGTTTCCATAAATTCCATTTAATTATACGTCAATGACGTATATTCCAATCCACATGAAGTTAGACATATCATCACGTTGCTAGCGCTACCATGTTAGCGCCATCAAATCACGCATTAGGAACGCCAATCATCGGCCTGGCTGATAGAATGCGCATACTCTGTCATTGGCCCGATCATGAAAGTCAAAAAAACGAGAGAACAAAAAGCCGGCGGCGCAGTCACCATGTTCGACGTCGCCGAATATGCCGGCGTATCACCGCAAACGGTTTCACGCGTCGTCGCGAATTCCTCTCTCGTCGCTGACAAGACTCGCCGCCGGGTCGAGGCTGCGATCCAGGCGCTGCGATACATCCCCAATGCAGCTGCCCGGAGTCTGGCGTCGGCATCAAGCCGCGTCGTTGCGGTCATCATTCCGACATTGTCCAGTTCCGCCTTCGCCGCCGAAGTCAAAGGCGTGATCGACACGCTGGAGCCCCACAAAATCTCGGTCATCATTGGCAATACCGAGTATTCCGCCGAGCGAGAGGAATCCCTGGTGCGCAGCCTGCTCGAGCGGCGCCCCATGGGCATCATCCTCACGGGCCTGCAGCATAGCGAAAAGGTACGAACGCTGCTGCAGCAAAGCGGCGTGACCGTCATCGAAACCTGGGACACCGACGGCGATCCGATCGACATGGCGGTAGGCTTTTCCAACTTCACGGCCGGCTACGATGTGGGCCGCCTGCTCTGCCAGCGCGGCAGCAAGCGGATCGCATTTGTCGGCGGGTCGAGTTCCCAGGACTCTCGCGCACAAAGCCGCTATCTGGGCCTGTGCAAGGCCGTCAAAAAAGCCAGACTGCCCAATGTCTATCGCGTAGAACTGCAACTGCCCATGAGCAGCGCCGATGGCGTGCGAGGACTCGACGAAGTCCTGCGCAATGCGCCTGAGACAGATGCAATCTTCTTTTCAGCCGACACCATGGCGCTCGCCGCGATCCTGGAATGCAACCGACGCGGCATCAAGGTTCCGGATCAGCTCGCCATCTGCGGATTCGGCGACTATGAGCTGGCGACGATGGTTTCGCCTTCCTTGACCACAGTCCGCACCCGGCCCGAGGAAATGGGCGCTACCGCTGCACAAATGCTGCTCGCTCGAGCTGACGGCGCAGACAACCTCGAGTCGACCATACGCCTCGACCACCAGTTGATACAGCGCGAGAGCGCCTGATCACCCTGTAAGTGCAAACCAGGGAAAACCCTGATTCGAAATGAATTGATAGCGCAAACATGATAGCGCTATCATGTTTGCGCTATCATGTTTGCGCTATCAATCCTCTCAGGTGTCGTACTTTCATGTCGGAACAAGCTGCTAAATCCATCCTCTCGGGCTATACGGTCGTAGACTGCACTATTGCCATGGCAGGCCCCTTTGCCACCCAACGTCTTGGCGACCTCGGCGCTGACGTCATCAAGGTCGAGCCTACCAATGGCGAATGGCAACGGCACACGCCCGCCGGCGGCGCCACGGGCAACAAGATCAACGCATCCTTTCTGTCTCTGAACCGCAATAAACGCTCGCTTGCGGTGAACCTCAAAGACGAGGCGGGACACGCGATTCTGCTCGACCTCGTCAAATCCGCCGACGTCTTTGTGCAGAACTATCGGCCCGGCGTGGCCAAGCGGCTGGGTGTCGACTACGAATCATTGTCGAAACTCAATCCCTCGCTGATCTATGTATCGATGTCAGGCTATGGCGAGGACGGCCCCTACGCCCATCGGCCAGGCCAGGACTTGTTGCTGCAGGGGATGTCAGGCGCCATGCTGTCGACGGGACGCGAAGGTGATGCCCCCTCCCCCGCGGGCCAATATCTCGTAGACGCGGTCGCAGCATCGACGGCCTTTGAGGCCGTACTGGCCGCGCTTTTGCATCGCGAAAGAACCGGCGAAGGACAACTGGTCACCGTGAACATGCTGGATGCCATCACGACCCTGCAAATGCAGGAGCTGGCAGTATTCATGCAGGGTGGTCTGCCGCAGAAACGCTCCAACGAACCTCACGCACACGTCTATATCCGTGCGCCCTACGGCGCGTTCCCGACCCAAGACGGATTCGTCATCGTGGCCATGCCCTCGCTGAAAACATTCGGTGAAGTCATCGGCGAACCAACCTTTGTCGAGATGAACGATTCGACCGACCCATGGACCTATCGCGACGAAATCTACGCACGCACCAGAACCCGCCTCAAAGCGAAAACCACCGCCGAATGGCTGGCGCTATTCGATGCCCATGGCATCTGGGCCGGCCCGGTATATGGATACGGGGACTTGCTCAAAGACCCCCAGATCGCACACAACGGAACCTTCATCGAATACGATCATCCGACAGAAGGCCGCGTCAAAGCGCCTGGATTCCCTTATAAGTTCTCAAAGACGCCCGCCTCGGTGACACGCGGCGCGCCTCTGGTCGGACAACACACCCGTGCGGTGCTGGCTGGACTGGGCTACAGCGAAACGCAGATCGCGCAGCTCCTGGAAAAACACGTTATCGCCGAAACGGTGAACTAGATGTCCGAGCTTGCCATTAATGGTCTCACGTGGGATCACCCTCGCGGATTTACCGCCCTGGACGCGGCCTCCAGACTCCCCCAGGCGCAGGCACTGCATCTGCATTGGCGCACGCAACCGCTGGAGGGATTCGAATCCCATCCTTTGCGCGAGCTGTGCGACCAGTACGACTTGGTGGTGATCGATCATCCGCATATCGGCGAAGCAGTACAGGAGCAATGCCTGTGGCCGCTGGAGGATCTGTTTGCCCCAGACGAGCTGCGTGCGTGGGCGGCACAATCTGTCGGCCCCAGCTATGCCTCGTATTCCTGGCGAGGGAAACAATGGGCTATCCCCCTGGACGCAGCCACACAGGTTGCCGCCGCACGGACGGACCTGATCGACAGGTCCATGCCCGTCACCTGGCAGGACGTCGTGCAACTGTCGTCACAAGGCGGCGTGTGCCTGTCCGTCGCGGGGCCGCACGCCTTATTGAGTTTCTGCTCGATGATGGCTGCTCATGGGGCACCCGCCGAGGTCGATCCGGACCGCCCTTATTTCGTCAAGGAAAGTGTGGCGTTGGACGTCCTCGACATCATGGCGACGCTGTATAGCCGAATGCCGAAATCGGTCCATACCCTGAATCCGATCGGCATCCTCGAACTGATGGCTAATCACGATGAGGTGCGATATTGCCCATTGGTCTACGGCTATGTGAATTATTCGCTGCCAAGGGCCGGCCGGAAAATCGTCACATTCCATGACGCGCCCATCCTCGCCGCTGGCGGGCGCCGTGGGTCTACCTTGGGCGGTACAGGCATCGCATTGAGCAAGAGATCAAAGCCGTCCAAAGCACTGCTGGACCACCTGCGCCATCTCATGGCCGAGCATACACAAGTCTCGTTCATTCCCGCACACGAAGGGCAACCCAGTCATCGAACGGCATGGACCAGCCCAGACGTGAATGCCGCATCGAATAATTTCTATCAGAACACACTGCAGACAATGGAAGACGCCTATGTCCGTCCACGCTGTCCGGGGTATATCGAGTTTCAGACTCGAGCCTCGGCGGCGATACGTGCTGCGCTCGCCGATCAGACAGCGCATCGGCAGCTCATTGCAGAACTGAACCGGGAATTCACGCGGCTATCGCATTAACCGCCCGTCGCGCACGCAATAGAAATACCGGGCATCGTCCGCCCGGTATTACTCATACCTATCCCTATAAGGAGAAGACAGTGACCCAGCAGAACGCTATTCTGCCAACCCATTCGGGACAAGATTCCCGAGCTCACGAAAGCTCGGCCCTGTCCGATGCCAATGCGCGCAACTTGCGCAAGGCGACGACCTCGGCAGTGATCGGCACCGCGCTCGAGTGGTACGACTTTTACATCTACGCGACAGCGGCCGCGTTGATTTTCAATCGGCTCTTCTTTCCTGAGCTCTCGTCCTTCATGGGCACGCTGGCCGCCTTTGGCACTTATGCGGTGGGCTTTCTTGCACGGCCCTTGGGCGGCGTGGTGTTTGGCCGAATGGGTGACCTGTACGGCCGCAAGAAAGTATTGGTCGTCACATTGGTGTTGATGGGTGTCGCCACCATGGCCGTGGGATTCCTGCCCACCTATCATTCCATCGGCATCCTCGCCCCGATCTGCCTGATCGTGCTGCGCATTCTCCAAGGCCTGGCCGCAGGCGCAGAATATGGCGGCGCCGTCACGCTGGCGGCCGAATGCGCGCCGGCGGAAAAACGCGGGTTTTATGCCAGCCTGCCGACCTTGGGCGTATGTCTGGGCACCTTGCTATCGGCCGGCGTGTTCTTTCTGCTCAACAATGTCATGTCGGAAGACGATTTCATCGGCTATGGCTGGCGCATCCCCTTCCTGCTCAGCATATTCGCCATCATCGCCGGCGTATATATCCGCAAACAGGTGAATGAGTCTCCCGTATTCGAGCAGCTCAAAAAGACACGCAACGTCACCAAGAGCCCGATGAAAGACATGTTCCGTGACGCGGGACAAAAGTTCTGGATCGCCTTTGCCACGCGTTTCGCTGAAAACGTGTCGGGATACTTTTTCCAAGTCTGGACGCTCGCCTACATCACCAAGCAATTGGCCGTATCCAGGAGCGTGGGTTTGGCCGGCGTCCTGCTGGGCGCCAGCCTCGGGATACTGACCATTCCCTTTTTCGGATGGCTGTCGGATCGCGTGGGCAGAAAACCCGTGTACCTGTTCGGCTCACTGCTGTTCGGCCTGGGAACCCTGCCCTATTTCTGGCTGCTGAATTCCGGCAGTGATGCCGTGGTCATTGCCACGATCGCCATCGCGATCGGATTCTCGAACTACGCGATGCTGTCCGTCCAAGGCGCCTATTTCAATGAGCTCTTCAACGCGCGTACCCGCTTTACCGCTATTTCCACCGTACGCGAAATTTCCGCCGTATTTGCAGGCGGCATCGCGCCCTTTATCTGCACGGCACTGCTCGAGGCGGGCGGCGGCGCCTATACCTATGTCGCGATATACGCCATCGCCATGGCTGTCATCACCACGATAGGGTTGCTCGTCAGCCCAGAGACTCGTGGACGGTCGTTGTCCGATTGAGCTTTTCCGCCCTATTTTTTAGTAGTCATCCCTATGCATACCACTCAACTGAACAAATTTGACGATCTGTCGGTGGGCGACTCGTTCAAGACGCCCGGAATCACCATCAGCGAAAGCCAGATCCTGGGATTCGCAGGATTGACGGGCGATTTCATGCCTCACCACGTCGACGAAAAATTCGCCACTGATCTCGGCTTTCGAGGCAGGCTTGCACACGGACTGCTGGTGCTCAGCCTCGTCGATGGCTTAAAGAATCGCTCGCTCGTGCAATTTGACGTGATCGCTGCACTCAACTGGGAATCATGGCGTTTTGTCGGCCCCGTGTTTGTCGGCGATCGCATCGAGGCCGAGCTCACTGTGTCGGCAAAAAGGCTGACAACTTCGGGCAAGCGCGGCATCGTCACGCTGGACATCAAAGTCAAGAACCAGCACGGCGAGATCGTGCAAGAAGGCAGCAACCAACTGATGCTGGCCGTTTGACAACAAACGTCAGCTGAAATCGGACGCGATCAAACCCATCGAGAACACTCCAACAATGAATGCGAGAAACATACACGCCTGCCTGCCCATCGATCTGGATCGTGCATTGCTGGTCGGCAGAGCCTGGCGCAAAACGCCCTCCTTCGAGGGCCCCTGCGTCGTCCTGGTCCGTCATGGAAAAATGCTGGACATCACCCACATCGCTGCCACATCGGCCGATCTTTTCGACAAACCGGATCTCGCCGCGTTATTGAATCAATGCGACGGCGACGAATTGGGGGATGCTGCCGACATCCTGGCCAGCCAACTGCATGACGAACCGCCAGCATTGAAACTGTTGGCCCCTTGCGACGTACAGGCCATCAAGGCCTGCGGTGTCACCTTTGCCGTCAGCCTGATCGAACGCGTCATCGAAGAACAAGCCGGTGGCGACGCCAGCCGTGCGCAGGATGTGCGCGCAACCATTCAACAGCTCATCGGTGCCGATCTATCGCAGATCATTCCTGGCTCCGACGCCGCCATGCGCCTGAAGGCCGAGCTGCAAAAGCGCGGCCTATGGTCCCAATACCTGGAAGTCGGGATCGGGCCCGACGCCGAGGTCTTCACCAAGGCGCAGCCCATGTCGTCTGTCGCGTTCGGCGACGAGGTGGGCTTGCTGCCTGCCTCGAACTGGAATAATCCCGAGCCCGAAGTCGTACTGGCGGTCAATGCCCAAGGCGTCGCCGTCGGCGCCACGCTGGGCAACGATGTCAACTTGCGCGACATCGAAGGACGTTCGGCATTGCTGCTGGGTAAATGCAAAGACAATAATGCGTCGTGCGCGATTGGTCCCTTCGTCCGGATATTCGACGAGCGCTTCACGATCGATACGGTACGCACATTGTCGGTCAGGCTGCGTATCGAAGGGGAAGACAAATTTGAGTTGGATGGAGTCAGCCACATGCAATCGATCAGTCGTGACCCTCTTGACTTGCTCGCCCAGACATATGGCGCACACCATCAATATCCCGATGGCTTCATGCTGTTCCTCGGAACGATGTTCTCCCCCGTGAAAGATCGGGACCAAGTTGGAGGCGGATTCACGCATCACCTGGGCGACACGGTGACCATCTCGACTGACTCGCTCGGGGCGCTAGTGAATCGAGTTGGCTTGTGCACCGAGATAGCGCCCTGGCAATTCGGCACGCGCGCACTGTACCGGAATCTGGCCCAGCGCGGCTTGGTGTAGACGGCCGCCGACTCCACCATGAGGAAACAGCAGCGCCCACACTCGCCGCCTGGCCTACGCCCGCCCCTGATGCGGACGATTGAACGCCAGAAAATGGCGCACCACAGGCGGCTGCTCTCCTTGATGGAAACGCAGGACCTCTCCTTGAACGTCGGCGTCCGCCTTGGACACCCGCCTATGCTGGCGCAAATGCTCGGCCCACGACTCGACGTGGAACCATTCGAGCATCAGTTCGGGATTGGCAGAGTCCTCTGCCACGCCCCACGCATAGGCGCCATCGCGGCGGCGTTCTGCCGACAGCCGTGCCAAGGCCTTGAGAAAATCCGCACGATTCGCAGGTGCAATGCGGTACTCGATCTGGATCAGCACCGGCCCGCGGTCATGTTCGATAGGGGCAGCGGTCAGTGGCTCGGGCCAATGATTCGACGGCACCAAGTCGGCCTCGCCCGCTGGCAGCTTGATACGGTGCGCGATCAGGCCAACCACCACGAGCCCCGCCGCGCCGGTCAACAGCGCTATAGGTACCGACGTCCATTGCGCGACCGCGCCCCAGCTCAGGCTGCCCACGGTCATCGCGCCGTTGAACACAGTCAGGTACACCGCCAATGAACGCCCACGCACCCAGTTCGGCAAGATCGCCTGCGCCACCCCGTTGAGCGTCGTCAACGCAGTGATCCAAGCCATCCCTAGCACCAGCAACGCAGCCACCGCAGCCCATTGCGGCGGCGCGAAAGACAGGAACGTCATCACCGCCGCCGTGACCAACGCCGCCGCCAACAGCAATCCATCCGCATCCAGACGCGCACGCAGGCTCGGCATGACGACCGCGCCGCCGATCGCGCCCAAACCGACCGCTCCAAGCAAAATGCCATAAAAACCGGCGCCGCCGCCCAACAACTGGCGTGCGACCAAAGGCAGCAAAGCCCAGATCGAACTGGCGAGCGCGAAAAACAAGAACGCCCGAATCAACACCACATGCAACTCGCGGCTGGCGCGGACATAGCGCAATCCGGCACGAAAAGCCCCCACGAAACGCTCGGACAGCTCATCGTCTGCCGCCTGCGGGCGGCGCCACCACAGCAACGCGGCGACCACGAACACATAGCTGATCACATCCACGCCATAGGTGAAGGCCGCCCCGAAACTGGCCAGAATCAGCCCTCCCAGTGCGGGGCCAACCGCACGCGCGATATTGATGCCCAGCGAATTGAGCGCCACCGCGCTCTTGAGATCTTTCTTTTGAACCAGCTCAGGAACGATGGCCTGCCAAGTCGGCCCCATCAACGCCGCACCGACACCCCCCAGAAACGTCAAGGCCACCAGGGACGCCACCGATTGCAGACCCGCAGCCGACAACAGCATCAGGGTGACACTGACACCTGCCAACAGGAACTGGATACCGACTAGAAACTTGCGCCGATCCAGAACATCGGCCAGCACGCCCGCTGGAATTGCCAACAAAAACACAGGCAACGTGGCCGCAGCCTGCACCATCGCCACCGCGGTGGGCGATGAAGACAAGTCAGTCATCAACCACGCGCTGGCGACATCACGCACGAAACTGCCGGTGTTGCCTATGACCGTGGCCACCCACAACACCGCAAACAGCGTCTGCCGCAGCGGCGCAAAGCTGCCTGATGGGGATCCATCCGTATGCGTCATGCCCGCCGATCCCTCAAATCCAGCCAGGCCACCAGCAGAAAGCCGCCAACCAAGCCCACGTGTTCAAAAAACGAATTAGCGGCCATGAAACGCGCTTGCCCGGCCGGCAATTCCCAAAACCGCAGGGCCATACCGGTCGCCAGCACCGTAAACCCTGCCAGAGCCAGCGCCCCCAGCCACCGTAGCCGGCCTGTGAGAATCATCAGGGAAGCGCCCAGTTCAAGCACTATCACCGCCCCCGCAAACAGCGGGGCCGGCGACAGGCCAAAATGGTTCATCTCGTCGATAGCTCCCGAAAAATCGGTGAGCTTCACGAGTCCGCCTTGCAGATAAGCCGCGCACAAGGCCAGATAAGCGACAAAGCGTGCAGCACGGCTCCCAAATATCGGCCGGACAGCGGCAGTCAGCGCGTGATCCGTCGCAGCATCAGGTGCAGGCATGGAGGGTCCCTTGTCCACGACGGTCAGACGGCCCAGCAAGAGCAGCCCAGCGCACCGAAAAAGCCCTTCAGATCCGATACAGGCGCTTTCGATGCCCAGGCATTCGCATGGTCGTGTCCATGCAAGCCGCACGCACTGGCGCAACCACAACCTGCCACCGCCTGATAGCGCCGGTATGACGAAGACGACAGCGAGTTCTTGCCTGCGCCCTCGGGGTCCCCCCAGGCCGCATAGCCGCCAAACAAGCGCGTGGGCGACCAGTCGGGCATTGCTGGCGGCAACGGATTATCGTCGTGCTGGGCAAACTCGCCCTCGCCATACACCACCCTTCCGCCCACGACGGTCAGGTGCGACGTCAAAAACGAGATCTCATCCTCGGGCACGCTGAAGAAATCCTTGCTCGGCACAATAAAGTCTGCCAACTGACCGACCGAAATCCGGCCGCGCTTGCCTTCCTCGTTGGAAAACCAGGCCACATTCTCCGTCCACATGCGCAATGCCGTCTCACGATCCAGCAAATTGCGTTGGGGATACATCTGCGTGCCGCCCAAGGTCTTGCCCGTGATCATCCACGACAACGACACCCAAGGGTTATACGAGGCAACGCGTGTAGCGTCAGTGCCAGCCGACACCTTGACACCCTTTTCCAGAATACGCTTGACTGGCGGCGAGGTTTCGGCCGCCTTTGCGCCATAGCGTTCGATGAAATACTCGCCCTGGTAGGCCATACGATGCTGCACGGCGATACCACCGCCCAGCGCCGCAATACGGTCAATGGACTTGTCGGAAATCGTCTCCGCATGGTCAAAGAACCAGTTGATGCCCTCCAGCGGCGTATCCCGGTTGACCTTTTCAAACACATCCAGCGCGCGCGAGATCGTTTCGTCATATGTCGCGTGCAAACGCCATGGCCATTTGTTCTGTACCAATACGCGTACGACTTCTTCGAGCTCGCTTTCCATCTGCGGCGGCATATCCGGGCGCTCGACACGGAAATCCTCGAAATCCGCGGCCGAATACACCAGCATTTCTCCCGCCCCATTGTGACGGAAATAGTCATCGCCCTGCTTATACTTGACCGACTTGGTCCAGTTCAGAAAATCTTCCTTTTCCTGCTTGGGCTTCTGCGTAAACAGGTTATAGGCCAGCCGCACCGTGATCTGGTTCGCATCGGCCAGTTTCTGGATGACTTCGTAGTCCTCCGGATAGTTCTGAAAGCCTCCCCCCGCATCGATCACCCCCGTGACGCCCAGTCGATTCAGTTCGCGCATGAAATGGCGCGTCGAATTGATCTGATAGTCCAGCGGCAGCTTGGGGCCCTTGGCCAGCGTGGAATAGAGAATCGTGGCGTTGGGTTTTGCCAGCAGCAAACCCGTGGGGTTCCCATTGGCATCACGCACGATCTGCCCGCCCAACGGATCCGGCGTATCTTTGGTATAGCCCACCGCACGCAACGCCGCCCCATTGAGCAGCGCACGGTCGTACAGATGCAGCAGAAAGACCGGCGTATCAGGCGCGATCGCGTTGATCTCGTCTATCGTCGGCAGGCGTTTCTCGACGAATTGCTGCTCGGTGAACCCGCCCACCACACGCACCCATTGCGGCGCAGGCGTGATGGCCACCTGGCGCTTGAGCATCTCCAGCGCGTCGGCCAGCGAACGCACGCCATCCCAGCGCAGCTCCATGTTGTAGTTCAAACCGCCACGCACCACGTGCGTGTGGTTATCGAACAGCCCGGGCAGCACATGGCGGCGCTTCAAGTCGATCAGGCGGGTATTCGATCCCGCCAGCCGTGTGACCTCTTCGTTGGTGCCCACCGCGACAAAACGGCCAGACTTGATCGCGACGGCGCTGACCACCGGCTTGGCACGATCCAGCGTCGTGATCTGGCCGTTATGGAAAATGATGTCAGGACTAGCATCGGACACGGTCGACGTTCCTTTCCGGAGTGCCTCGGCCGCCGCATTGCGGCCCAATGCGCCATTGAACGCTGCCGTGGCAGCCAGCGTGGTGGCCGCGCCGAGAATTTTTCGACGAGTTGTCATTGTCACCCTTTTCTCCTCGTTGTGGAGCTTTTCTTGAGGCCTCCGGTTAACGCCGGCAGGCATGGCGGCGCCCCGGACCGCGCTGGCCAGGGGCTGGTCTCGGCAAGATTCAGCTTACTTGGCCGGATTCGGGCCAATGCGCTCGCCGTGCTTCACACGCTCCGGGGCCTTGTGCACCATCGTATAGGCGTAGTCCACACCCATGCCATAAGCGCCCGAGTGTTCTTTGACTATCTCCATCACCGCATCGTACGTATCACGGCGGGCCCAGTCGCGCTGCCATTCCAGCAACACCTGTTGCCACGTCACAGGCACAATACCCGCCTG
>Ga0182743_1001151_pt1 | contig 26880 bp, 26 predicted proteins | sample eDN3rd30CKraftOP_FD_128522 | JGI IMG/M metagenome (GOLD analysis project Ga0182743, IMG submission 128522) | Enriched Organic Plus compost microbial communities from Emeryville, California, USA - eDNA 3rd pass 30_C Kraft OP (version 2) (version 2) ... | reverse complement strand
CGCCATGCTCAATCCCAGCGATTCCGTGGCGGACTGGGTCGTATCGCAGCTACCGGGGATGGGCGCGGGATGGTGTCCGCCCGGCGTGCTGGGCTTGGGTATCGGCGGCACACCCGAACAAGCCGTATCGATGGCGAAGCGCGCACTGTTCAACCCCATCGACATGCAAGACCTGCTAAAACGGGGCGCACATGACGCCGAGGAGCAACTCAGGATAGAAGTCTTTCAGCGTGTCAACGCATTGGGCATCGGCGCGCAGGGCCTGGGCGGGGACACGACCGTCCTGGACGTCAAGGTCGCTACCTCAGCCTCGCACGCGGCGCTCTTGCCCGTCGCCCTCGTGCCAAACTGCGCGGCGACGCGTTTTGTTTCCTTTGAAATGCCCGCCAGTGGTCCTGCGCGCGTGCCGCAAACGGATCCTCATACCTGGGACGGTATCCCCGATGCACTCCCCCTACAAGAAGGCAAACGCGTTGATCTCAACACCCTGAAGCCGAGCGATGTCGCACAATGGACGGCAGGCGAGACACTCTTGTTGTCGGGGAAGCTCCTGACAGGCCGCGATGCGGCGCACAAGCGCATGGTAGATCTGCTCGCGAAAGGATTGCCCTTGCCGGTACCACTGCGCAACCGTGCGCTCTATTATGTCGGCCCCGTAGATCCCGTCGACGGAGAAGCTGTCGGTCCTGCTGGTCCCACCACCGCAACCCGCATGGACAAGTTCATGCCGAGGCTATTGGCCGAAACCGGATTGCTGGTGACCATAGGCAAGGCGGAGCGCGGTCCTATTGCGATAGAGGCCATCAAGGCGAATGGTGCCGCCTACCTGAGTGCGGTAGGCGGCGCCGCCTACCTCGTGGCGCGCGCGATCCGTGCGGCGCGTGTCGTCGCCTTCGAAGACCTGGGGATGGAGGCGATCTATGAATTCGAGGTGCGCGACATGCCTGTCACGGTGGCGATCGATGCCCGAGGCAATCGCGTTCACACTGTTTTTCCGCTGAAGGCCGTTAGCTGAGGCGTTGAAATCTGCTGTGTGGCGCACTCAAAGGAGACTATGCCCGCTCAATTTTCGGCGCTCGCCAACTGCCATACTTTTTCCGCAGATGGTGCCATTTCAAAGGGCTGCCGATACAGGCGAATATCCACCGGAACATATGCCGAAGATGGCGCAGCGGCCACCAATTCACCTTGGTCCATTTCCCGGCGAATGAGGCTTTCGGGCAGCCATGCCACCCCACGGCCGGCCTGAACCATGGACTTGAGCAACAAGGCATGATGCGCCGTGAACACGACAGACGCCCCAGGATGCGCAATCGCCTCGGAGCTGCCGCCATACCATTGGCGCATCTCCGCGCGCAGTATTCGTCCCAACCCAGCACCTTCGCTATAGGCTAACAAAGGGGGGACACGCGTTGCGTCCAGGTTATATCGGGCCTGGCCTTGCTCATCGGGTGCAGTTACCGGCATCAAGACGTCTTGTGCCAGGATCAATTTTGGATAATTTGCCTCATCCAATCGATTAACCATCCGGGCATGCCCATAGCACAGCATGAATTGCACCCGGCGCTGCAGCATGGCGTCCTCGCAGGTCTGCGCGCTGTCAGACATGGTCTGAATCGACCCGAGGTGCAACTGTCCCTCCAGGCGGCTCAACCAGGATGGAAAAAACGTCAACGACAGCACGTGCGTCGCAGCAAACCGCAGGCTGGCGGCGGCCACATCATGCGCAATCTGCGCCTTGATGCGCGCGGCCTGCAGACTGGCGAGGATATCCTCCAGCAGCGGATGAAAACGCTTGCCCGCCGCCGTCAACGCGGCAGGATGCGCACTGCGATCGAACAGATCCACCCCCACCCATTCCTCGAGCGCCCGAATATGCCGGCTGAACGCGGGTTGTGCAATGCGGCGAGCCTCGGCTGCCCGCGAGAAATTGCCGCATTCCGCCAGGGCCAGAAAGTCTTCTAGCCATTCGAGATCGAGAGGTCGGTTTCCGGGGCCCATCTTTGCGGTGAATAGTTCTATGCGATTCGAGTATTGGACGGACGGCAGGCGGATGAGAAACCATAGCGGCATCCGAGTTCGGACCGGAACTCGCTATCTACATCCGGAGATGACTATGCCTTCCATTAATAATTATCGGGGAATCATACCTGCTATTTCCTGCCCTTTTACCCCCGATCATCGCATCGACGAGCCAGCCCTGCGAAAGCTCGCTTCCTGGCTCGCCGGTCACGAAGGCGTCGTTGCCGTCATGACCAACGGCCATACCGGCGAAGTTTTCGCGCTGACGCCGCACGAGCGAGCCGAAGTCACCCGTATCGTCGCCGACGAACTCAAAGGCAAAACCCCCGTCATTTCGTCGATCGTGTGCGAAGGTCTCGCCGATGCCGCAGGCCACGCCCGTGCCGCCAAAGAAGCAGGCGCGGCCGCGCTGGACGTCATGCCGCCACATCATTGGCTGCGCTTTGGATTCACCTCCCGCCATGCGCTGCAATATTTCGAGGCGATTCACAATGCTGCACCGGGCCTGGACCTGGTCTGCCACGTCTATCCGGCCTGGACTCGCGCCTCGTATTCTTCTCAGTTATTGGCGGACCTGGCTCGTCTGCCCTATGTGCAGGCGTTCAAGGTCGGCCAGCGCGACATGAACAAATATGCCCGCGACATTCAGGCCATCCGCGAAGCCAACGCCAGCAAGGCCATTCTGACCTGCCACGATGAGTATCTGCTCGCGTCGATGGTTCAGGGCGTGGACGGTGCACTGGTCGGTTTTGCCACCTTTATCCCGCAACTGATCATTGATCTGTGGAATGCCGTCAAAGCAGGCGACCTCAAAAAAGCGGTAGAAATCCAGGCCATCATTACCCCCCTGAAAGACGCCGTCTATGGCGGCGGCGAGCCCACGGGTGAAGCCCACGCGCGCATGAAGGGTGGCATGTATCTCGCCGGCGTCATCGACGATGCCACTGTACGGCCGCCCACGGAGGCGCCGTCCGACATCGAACTCGACGCGTTGCGTGCCGCGGTCAAGCAAGCTGGGCTACTCGCCCGCTGATAACGTCACGGTCAACATAATAAGGAGGAAGACAATCATGCACATCAAAACCTTGCTCAGCGCGTGCTTGACGGCGATCACGCTGGCGGTGTCTGCTCACGCTGCAGCAGCGGACTATCCCACCCGCCCGATACGTATGATCATCCCCTTTCCGCCAGGCGGCACGCTGGATATTGTTGGCCGCATGCTCGCGGAAAAACTGGGCAGGCAGATGGGGCAATCCATCGTTGTGGAAAATCGTCCTGGCGGTAACGGCATCATTGGCGGAGACGCCGTTGCCCGGGCCAAGCCCGACGGCTATACCCTGTTGTTCAGCGCGTCGACCTTTACCACGACGCAGATGACGATGAAATCTGTTCCCTATCGCGTCGAAAAAGATTTCACTCCCATTGCGTTGGTCGCGAAGGCCCCGCTTTCCGTGGCCATCAATAAAGACCTGCCCATTACCGACATCAAGTCACTCATCAGTTATGCGCAGGCCAACCCCGGAAAAATGACGTTTGCGGTGGGATCGATAGGATCAGCCGGCCATCTGGCCACCGAATCGCTCAAGCTCGCCGGACATCTGGAATATTTGACGGTACCCTACAAAGGAACCGCGCCGGCATTCAACGACCTGATCGGCGGGCAAATCAATGGCTTCATTGATCCTATTCTGGGTTCACTGCAATATCATAGGACAGGCATGCTACGCGTCATCGCCGTCACATCCTCAGAGCGGGCAAGCAGTCTGCCCGATGTGCCGACCGTCGCCGAAACCATCCCTGGTTATGCGTTCTACAGTTGGTATGGACTATGGGGCCCTGCCAATCTACCCACGGATGTCACCGAGCGTTTGAATAAAGAAGTCAACATCGCGTTGGCCTCCGATATGCAGGCCAAACTCACCGAACAGGGCCTGACGTTCCAACCCGGTTCGGCCGCCGACTTCGCCAACTTTCAACGCGACGAAATGGCGCAAGCACAAAAAATCGTGACCGAGGCCAATATCCGTGTGCAATGATCGACATGCGAACAATGACGCCCCGCAGAAACACGCGGTTGTGACCGGCGCCAGCACGGGAATCGGACGAGCAATCGCGGAGTTTCTGTTGCGGGCCGGCTGGCGTGTAACGGGAGTGGACCGCACAGCACCGACACTGGAGTCCGAACACTTTCGCGCCGTCACGGCCGACTTGGGCATCGGCGCCGAAGTCGAAAGCATAGCCGCCCAATTGCGCGATGCCGATGCCTTGGTACATGCGGCAGGCGTGCTGCGGGTAGGACGCATCGGTGCGTTGGATCGCCACGCCGGCGAGCTGATGTGGCGTATTCACGTCGACGCTGCCGGCATTTTGTGCAATACCATCCTGCCAGCCATGGTGGACCGTCGTGACGGCAGGGTCGTGTTCATCGGCAGCCGCGTCGCACAAGGCATGCCGGGGCGCGGCCAGTACGCCGCGACCAAGGCCGCATTGATTGCACTGTCGCGCAGTTGGGCGGCAGAGGTCGCCGCACAGGGTGTCACAGTCAACGTCGTCTCGCCTGCTGCCACTGCAACAGGTATGGTGAATGATCCAACGCGATCCGCCAGCGCAGCACAACTGCCGCCGATTGGCAGATTGATCGAGCCTGGTGAAATTGCACACTTGGTTGGCTATCTGCTGTCTCCGGCGACCGCCGCGATTACCGGGCAGGATATAAGCATCTGTGGAGGCGCATCGCTGCAGCGTTAAATGGCACATTAGCGGAGATTCCTTTTCGATACGAGGTCGCCAATGCCGCGCCATTTCCGTAGTGTGGCGTCAGGGGATAGAGCCGGTCACGTATAGACATAGTGAGACGAATCTGTCATAGGGACAAATCCGTCACCTTGATCAGACGACTGCAGCGTACATATAATGTACGTTATTCTGTACAAATCCACACCAAAGGACCCGGGTCATGGCTATTTCCGTTCGCGACGTCGTCCCTCTCTCTCAAGCAAGGGCGAATCTGTCCGACTTGGCAGATCAAGCCAAGGCAGGTGCTGAAAAAATCATCACAAAAAATGGTGAAAGCTATGTCGCGCTGATTGATGTTCAACGACTGGATCACTATCACCGGCTGGAACGCGAGCATATTCATCTGCTGCTGATCGAAGACGCCAGTAAAGGCCTCGCGGACGTGTCGGCAGGCAGAGTCAAAGATGCTCAGAGCACGTTATCGGCGATGAAGCGAAAGCGCGCTGCCAAGCACCCCGGCTGAACGCTCGATCACTCACCCTCGCAGCACCATGAAAGCCAAATACACCGTCAAGTTGACGGCCAACTTCGAGCGAAACCTTGACGAGATCGAGTCATTTCTAGAGGAGTTCGATGCCCCCGGATCCTTTGATACATTACTGGACGACCTGACTGACGTCGTTATCCCTAATCTCATTCATTTTCCCAAGATCGGTCGATCATTCCTCGAACGTCCTGCAGGTTCATTAGAAACAACGAATTCCCTTAGAAACTTGGAAAAGAAATTTAGATCCATCTTGCGTCATGCCGATCTGCGTGAGTATGTCATGACAGACTATATCCTGCTCTACACGCAGCTCGAGGACACAATCCATCTACTTTCGATTCGACATCAGCGGCAGCTTTCGTTTGACTTTACGGCGTTGTGGGCAATGCCGCGATGACGTATCCAACACATGCCACACGGCAAGAACTGTTGCCCGGCTATCGCTTCCCCTGCAATGGCCCCGTTGCAGCTTGACCGCGCACCTTCTTCAACACGGCCTGACCGCTAGCGATCAGATCCGATCCCGCGGATATTTCCCCACGTACAAACACGAGGCTGTTCGTCATACGCAGCACCTGTCCACGTGCTTGCAGAAACTGCCCAACCTGTGCTGGCGCGAGGCAGTGCATATCCAGTTGAACAGTTACACATGGTGTACGGGATAACGCCTCCCACGCGGCAACACTGAGCACCTGATCCATGAGCGTCGCTATCAGTCCGCCATGCACAATGCCCATGACATTGGCATGCTGGTCACCCGTCAACACGCCCAGCATCCAGGCATCTTTTTCACGGCGAGACCAGATCGGCCCGACCAATGCGGAAAAGCCCTGGTTTGTGCGCTCCCGCCAACCGCCCTCGCGCAGCGTCTGTTCCGTTACGACCGCCGATGACATATTCAGGCCCTCCCGGCCAACAATGCCGACAAGGTTTCGGCTTCGTTTTGCAGCTCTTTAGCCAATGCCTGTGCTTTGGCCGCCACCAATTGATTCGACAAGGCTGCGGCAACCAGAGAATGCGAGAGCCTGCCCTGTCCATTGAATACCGGAACAGCAACGACAGTAACCCCGTCGATATAGTTTCCGCGATCGATGCTGTAGCCCTTCTTTCTCACACTCTCTACATCTTTACGCCACGCATCGATATCAGGCGGTTGATCCCAACGCAAGGCTTTAAAACGACGTTCCACATCAGCCTCATCCATGTTGGTGTAGGCCGCGACCAGTCTTCCAGTTGCACTGATCAGTGCAGGAAATCGGCTACCAACATCAACATGCAAGCGAAACGGTGCATGGGAACGAGAAAGTGCCAGTACCACCATATGGTCCTGGCTCGCGATCTCGACGCCGATCGCCGTGACATTCGCCTCTTTGGACAAGCGGTCCAGCACAGGCTGTGCCAATGCAGGAAAAGGACTGCTCTCGATCACGCTGCGTGCCAACGTCAGCATGCCTACGTCCAGGCTATATCGCTTGCTGCCCACATCGACTTTGACCAACCCCTCGCTTACCAGCGCCCGCAAGATATGCAGACACGTGCTGGTGACCATTCCGAGCTCTTCAGAAATGGTCTTGAGCGTCATCGGATCGCCTCCGCGCCCGAGTAATCGCAAGATCGCAAAAGCCCGTGTCACCGCAGGTACTTCCCGGATACGCGGCCCCGCTTTGGGGGCAACGCCATGTGCATCGTTCATACGTTCGTCTCCGTCTATGGCGCTAAGGATACGACGCTTTCGTCGCTTTGGTTTCCTTGACGCAAGGCCCACAATTGTACTAATACAATTAACAAACGCAATTGACAATTTATTTGCCGCTGCGTAAAGTGAAATCCAACAAGAACGAGGAGGCAAGGACGTCATGACAAAGTTGACGGAGTACGTCACGTACGCCGATGCGCAAGCGCATTGCTCGCCCGAAAAGCTATGGGAGCTGTTCGACGGCGATAGCCAATACATGAACATTGCGCATGAGTGCGTTGATCGCCATGCCGAGAGCGGTCGAGCAGCAGTGATCCTGGTCAAGGCGAACGGCGAAGACGAAATTCTGGGATTCGACGAACTTTCTCGCGACGCATCACGCTTTGCGCATGCCCTGGTCGCGCGCGGCGTCCAGCCGGGGGACCGGGTTGCCGTCATGCTCGAGCCTTCGCGCGAGTTCTATGTGTCGCTATTTGGCACGATCAAGATGGGGGCAATCGCCGTTCCCCTGTTCACCCTTTTTGGCCCGGATGGAATCCGTCTACGCATTGAAGACTGCTTGCCCCGTCTACTGATCACCAACGCGGAAAAGGCCACGCAGGTACCAAGCCTGCCGAATCTCGATGTGATCGTGACGGGTGACCGCTTCCTGGCTGACCTGATCGGCTATCCCGACCATTTCCAATGCCAAAGCCGTGCCGACGATCTCGCTATCTTCCAATACACCTCGGGTACAACACGAGAGCTGCCTGATGCGGTGAAGCACTCGCATCGTGCCATCGTCACGCTCATGCTGGCAGCACTGTACGGCAGCGGCATCCGCCCGGGCGACCGGTTTATGTGCCCTTCCTCACCCGCGTGGGGACATGGTTTGTGGCATGGCACGCTGGCACCGCTGGCCCTGGGCGTCACGATCGGAGCTTATAGCGGCAAATATCAAGCCGAGCGGCTGCTCAAGGCTCTGCAGGATCATCGATTCAATAATCTATCGGCGGCTGCCACGCATTACCGCATGATGCGAAATTCCGGTGTAGCGACGCACTACCAATACTATTTGGACAAGCTTTCCTTTACCGGCGAGCCTATTGACAGCGAGACCGCAGAATTCGTCGCGAGCGTATTCGGGCATCCCGCTGGCAGTATGTATGGCACTACCGAAATCGGTGTCTGCCTTGTCAATTATCCCGGTGCTCCAGATTTCCAGATCAAGCCTGGATCACTTGGCAAACCCGTACCAGGCTTGCGTGTCGAGGTGCAGGACGCCAATGGCTTTCCATGTCCGGCAGGCGTTACCGGAGAGCTCAAACTTTGGCGGCGAGGCGCCTGGGTCGCCACCAAGGACCTAGGTCGAATCGATGAGGATGGCTATTTCTGGCATGGAGGGCGCGCCGACGACGTCATCATTTCCGCCGGATGGACGATGAGCGCAGTCGAAATCGAGGATGCCATCCTCAAACATCCTGACGTCATTGAAGCCGCCGCGATTGGTGTGCCTGACACATTGCGCGGTCAGGTGGTCAAAGCGTTCGTTGTCACACGACGCCCTGGCGACGGCATATTCACTCAAGAGATCCAGGACACAGTACGCACGCAACTCAGCCAGCACGAATATCCGCGTCAAGTCGTTTTCGTGACGGAGTTGCCCAAGACTCCTGCAGGAAAGATCCATCGCAAAAAACTGCGCGAACAAGAAATCGCCAACCTCGCCGCGGCCGACGCCGTGCAATGACAATCAGAACCGGAGACATCATGCTGACTCAAGCTCAGATTCAAAGAAGCTTTCCCAAAATCACCGAACAGGGGCTGGACGAACTGCGTCAACGTATCGGCGTAAAAATCGGCTTTACGGCCGAACCGTGGTGCTACGAGGCAACCCGGGACAATATCCGTCATTACGCGCATGGCATTGGTGACGATAACCCTCTATGGTGCGATCCAGAATACGCCGCCAAGACGCGCTACGGCGGCATCATCGCTCTGCCCAGCTTTTTATTCTCGACCAGCCGCATCGTGTCTGGTTATGTAGGAGGGCTGCCAGGTGTACATGCGATGTGGTCGGGCGCGGACTGGACCTGGCACAAGCCCATACGCCGTAATGATGTGATCTCCACCGAGGCCTACCTGAAGGATCTCGTCGAACATGAGACCCGTTTTGCCGGACGCGCAGTACAGCAGATCTATCACGTCGATTTCTTTAACCAGGCAGGCGACAAGCTGGCCGAAGCCGATAGCTGGTGCTTTCGCACGGAGCGTGACCACGCCCGTGAACAAGGCAGTAAATACAAGGAAGTACGCGCACGCGAGCCACGCCGCTACAGCGAGGAAGAAATACGCGAGGCCTATAAACTCTACGCCCAGGAAGAAATTCGCGGCTCAAAGACACGCTATTGGGATGACGTCACAGAAGGGGAAAGCCTCCCCACCCTGTTCAAGGGTCCCATGACGGTGACCGGTTTCATTGCTTATGCGCAAGGATGGGGCGGCCTGTATATCCGGGCCAATAAACTTGCCTGGCAATTGATCGACGCCCACCCCGGCGTAGGCATCACCAACCGCTTTGGCATTCCCGACGTACCAGAACGGGTGCACTGGGAAGAGGACTTCGCCCTGGAAGTCGGCGCTCCAGGAGCCTATGACTATGGTCCGGAACGAAACTCGTGGCTCACGCACCATCTGACCAATTGGATGGGCGATGATGCTTTTCTGCGTAAATCGTATTGCAAGATCCGCCGTCATAATCCCGAGGGCGACATGCTTTTCTTTACAGGCAAGGTCAAGCGTAAATATGTCGAAGAGGGCAGGCATCTCGTTGAAATCGAGCAGGAGGCTCGAAATCAAGACAACGAACTGTCAGTGCTGGGCACCGGCGTAGTGGAGCTCCCCTCTCGCGGCTAACCACCGCCCACAGAGCCCGGCCTGCGGCCGGGCTCGCTGCATGTGAGGTAACGATCATGCTAGACCATCATCACAAGGGCTCACTGAGTGGCCTTAGGGTGATAGACCTATCCCGGGTATTGGCAGGCCCATTGTGCACCCAGATGCTGGCAGATAACGGCGCAGACGTTATCAAGGTCGAGCCGCCGGCGGGCGATGAAACACGGACGCTAGGACCTCCTTTCGACAGCAACGGCACTGCAGCCTATTTCAATGCCGTCAATCGCGGCAAGCGCGCCCTGGCACTCGACCTGGCCCAATCGGAGGGGCGGGAAGTCTTGCTGCGGTTGTTGGAAAACGCGGACGTGCTGGTCGAGAATTTCCTGCCGGGCACCATGGCGCGCTGGCAGCTGGACTACGACGCGGTGCTCGCCGAGAAATTTCCGCGCCTCATTTATTGTTCTATCTCAGGCTTTGGCGACAAAGGCCCTATGGGCGGAATGCCAGGTTACGACGCCATTCTGCAGGCGATGTGCGGCTTGATGAGTGTCAACGGAGAACCCGAGTCCGGCCCTACTCGCATCGGCATTCCGATCGTAGACCATTTGACTGCCTACACTGCCATGACTGGAATACTGATGGCGCTGGTAGAGCGCAGCCTCAGCAATCGTGGCCAGCGTGTCGAAGCGACTCTATTCGACACCGCCCTCAGCCTGCTTGTCCCGCACGCTGCCAACTGGATGTATTCCGGCCAGACCCCGCAGCTTCTGGGCAGCGCGCATCCTAATATCGCCCCTTACGACAAATACCACTGCAAGGACGGGCCGGTATTTTTGGGCATACTCAACGATCGGCAGTTTCGTCGATTCTGCGACCACCTCGAACTGATTGAGCTGATCGCTGATCCACGTTTTTCCAGCAATTCCGCGCGGCTTTCACATCGTGAGGCGCTGACCTCCGCCATCAGCGGTGCACTGGCAGACAAAAACCGTCTCACCTTGTGCCGGGAATTAATGCAACTAGGCGTGCCTGCCGGCCCTATTAACAGCGTGCCAGAAGCATTCGCGCAGGCTCAGGCAGCTGCCGCACGAGTCGACCGCGATGATTATCACGGTGTCGGCCTGCCTAACCACTTGTGCCGTACGCCCGGTACGCCGGGCGACGTGCCGCCCCGATTTGCTCAACACGCCGAAGAAATTCTGCTCGAAAGCGGTTTTGGGCTCAACGATATTGCGCAGTTGCGGGCGCGTGGGGTTTTGCCTTCCCCCTAGAAATTCAGACATAGCAAAAAAAACAGCAACACCTCATCCACCTGGAGACAAAGATGAAAAGATTGTTTGCTGCAGTAATGCTGTCCCTCAGCCAACTCGCCACCGCTGCTTCCTATCCGGAAAAACCAGTGCGCGTGATCGTGCCGTACCAAGCAGGCCAGGGCACCGATGTCGCCACGCGCTTGCTGGCAGAGCATCTGACCAAAGAACTGGGACAAGCGTTCGTCGTGGAGAACCGCCCTGGCGCCGGCGGCAACATCGGTGCGGCCGAAGCCGCGCGCGCCACCCCTGACGGATACACAATCCTGATGGGGACAAACGGCACCCACGTACTAAACCCGTATCTTTACAACAGCGTGCCGTTCGATCCCGATAGGGATTTCGAACCAGTGATTCTGGTCAGCACCTTTCCCATGGTTCTTCTGACCTCGCCAGGATCGTCGTATACCAGCATCAAGACGCTGCTCGACGCCGCCAAAGCCAAACCCGACAGTATTGATGCAGGCCTGCCCAGCACGACGGCACGCCTAGTACTGGAACTTTTTGAGAAACAGACAGGCACGCGTATTACCGGCATCCCTTATAAGGGTTCCAGTACCGTCATGACAGACCTCATCGGGGGCCGCGTCGCTCTCGCCATTGATACCGTCAGTGCGTCCCGGTCCCTGATAGACAGCGGCAAAATAAAACCTTTGGCAGTCACGTCTCTCAAGCCATCGGCACTCCTGCCCGGCGTGCCCTCCGTCGCCGGCGAAGGGATAGAAGGCTTTCAAGTGGTCGCATGGAATGGCATGTACGCCCCCCACGGGACACCGCCTGCCACTGTCAAAACGCTCAACCAGGCATTGGCCAAGATCCTGAAACGGCCTGATGTTCAAAAACGTCTGCTCGAGCTCGGCCATGAACCTGCTGGAGGCTCATCCCGCTCCCTGGCCGAGTTCGCTCAAAGCGAACGCCAGAAATGGGCGCCCGTCATCGAGGCTGCGGGATTGAAAGCGAACTGATTCTTTAGCCAAGAAACCATTCTCCATACAAAGGGCAACTCACGAGCACGGCAGGAAAGCGCTCACTAGCGAGTCATCCCTGGATGCCTCGGAGCCGGGGCGCTGATATGGCCGACACAGCCACGATCGGGCAGAATAGACATCGAATGTCGTAAAGTCTCCTTTTCCTTGCATTACCGGAGGCTATCTTGCCCCGCCCGATTGAACACCTGCTTGATCCCTTTCCCGCCGACTCCCCCGCCATCGCTCCCAAGGGATTGTTGCGGTTTCTGTGGGCGTGCTCCAAAGGCGCCCGCGGCTATCTGGCCCTGCTGGCGCTGTTCAGCGCCAGCGTATCGATCTATGAGGCATGGTTATTTGCCTTCCTCGGCCAGGTCGTGGATTTTCTGGCCGATTGGCAGACGGATGCGATATCCGTCGAGGAAACGCGCGTACTGTGGGGCATCGGCATCGTGCTGGTCGCCAGTATCGGCCTGGTTGCTGCACGGACCATCATCCAGCATCAGATATTGGCAATCAACCTGCCGTTGCGGCTGCGCTGGAATTTTCACCGCCTGATGCTGCAGCAAAGCCTGTCGTTCTTTGCCGACGAGTTTGCCGGACGTGTCACGACCAAGGTCATGCAGACCGCTCTCGCCGTACGCGAGGTGCTGTTTACGTTTTCCGAAATCGTGCTGGGCATCGGCATTTATTTTGTGACCATCATCGCTCTGGCGGGTGGTTTTGACAGCCGGCTGATGATCCCCTTTCTCGCCTGGATCGTCCTGTATGGGCTGACGATGCGATATTTCATTCCGCGATTGGGCAAGGTATCGCAGGAACAGGCACACGCGCGCTCGTCCATGACGGGCCGTGTGACAGATGCGTATTCCAATATCATCACGGTTAAGTTGTTCTCGCATACCAATCGCGAGGCGCATTTCGCGCGCGCCGCGATGGAGGACTTTAAGCTGACCGGTTATAGGCAGATGCGCCTGGTCAGCCAATTCGAAATTATTAATCAGGCCTTGGTGGTCGGGCTGATTCTATCTGCTGGCGGATATGCCTTGTATTTGTGGCATGCTGGTTCAGTGGGCCCCGGCGCGGTGGCCGCCGTGACGGCAATGGCCTTGCGGGTCAACGGCATGTCGCACTGGATCATGTGGCAGATGACATCGCTCTTTGAGGCTATCGGCACGGTGCAGGATGGCATCGGGACGTTTTCCCGCAAAGTCAAAGTCGAGGATCAACCTGGCGCAACGGCGCTGCAAATCACCAAGGGCGAAGTCGTATTCGACCAGATCTCGTTCAACTACAACGGCAACCGTCAGGTGCTGGATGGCCTGAGCCTGACCGTGAAACCGGGCGAGAAAATCGGTCTGGTCGGCCGGTCAGGCGCAGGCAAATCCACACTCGTCAATCTGCTGCTGCGCTTTTACGATGTCGATGCGGGCCGCATCTGCATTGATGGGCAAAACATTGCTCACGTCACGCAGGACAGTTTGCGGCAAGCCATTGGCATGGTCACCCAAGACACCTCATTGCTCCATCGCAGTATTCGCGACAACATTGCCTACGGTCTGCCCGAGGCTAGCGACGCGGATATACAAGCCGCCGCCATGCATGCCCAAGCCGATGATTTCATTCAACGCCTGAGCGACCCGCAGGGCCGCACAGGCTATGACACGCAAGTCGGCGAACGCGGGGCGAAGCTATCGGGCGGACAGCGCCAACGCATCGCGATTGCACGGGTCATGCTGAAAAATGCCCCAATCCTGTTGCTGGACGAGGCCACCAGCGCCCTCGACTCGGAAGTCGAAGCCGCAATACAGGAAAGCCTGAGCGAAATGATGCAAGGCAAGACGGTCATTGCGATCGCGCATCGCCTGTCCACGATCGCAGCGATGGACCGGCTGATCGTGATGGACCAAGGCCGTATCATCGAGCAAGGCACTCACGCTGAACTGCTGCAGCAGAATGGCGTCTACGCCAATCTGTGGCAGCACCAGAGCGGCGGCTTTCTGGGTCAGGACGACTTACCTGCGGCATAAGCGGTCTGAATCGTCGTGCGCACATGGTTCACGTGCGCACTGGCGGCCGCCTCGGCCTGGTCCGGCTTGGCATCCAGTACCGCCAAGGCAATGCGACGATAATCGTCAAGACGCATTTTCTGCAGGCTGGGCAAGCGATGCTGGGCGTGTACTACTGGCATGAGGATCGTGGGAAACAGGCGCTTGAGCTCCAGGTTTCCCCCCATATCCAGCAATACCCGGTAAAACCGCCGGCGGGCGCGGGCAAAAGCAACGCTGTCCTGCGTCTGATCGGCCTGTTCCAACTGCTGCAAAGTCTCTTGTAACGATGCGCGGACAGACGGCTCGCCAGCGCCTCGAACCGCCGTACGCGCCAACAGGCCCAGCATCCGCTCGGCCACGTCCAGCACATCCAGTGTTTCCTGCTGGCTCAACGACCGTATCGCCGCCCCCTTGTGCCGCGAGAGCTCGATGACCCCCTCTGCCGCCAGCCGCTGCAAGGCTTCGCGCACAGAATTGCGCCCCACCCCGAAATGGGCGGCCAGATCGACCTCGACCAGACGTTGGCCTGGCACCAAGGCGTGCGCCTCGAGCTCGCGCAAAATGCCTTGAAACACCACATCGGAGGCGCTTTTGGCTTTCTGTTGTAGCGACGGCAACTCGCCGGTTTCAGCAATCAGGGCAGATGGGCTCATAAGCAAGTTCCGGGCACACAAAACAAAGGTCTGGTCACGGGAAAAAAATCATCCTACAATTTTATGGAACAATTTTACCTTACGGGTGAAAAAACATTGTCCTTCCCCACGAATTAAGGCGGCAGGGCCCATAGAACCAGAGGAGACCAGCGCTATGGCGTCATCACTATCCGTCGCGAACAAACGGGTGCTCATCACGGGCGCCTCCAGCGGCCTGGGACAGCACTTTGCCAAGACCTTGGCCGCCGAAGGTGCCCAATTGATCCTCGCCGCCCGGCGTCTGGACCGGCTGCAGGCCTTTGCCGACACGCTATCGTGCAGCGTAGCCCCGCTGTGCCTGCCCTTTGATGTCACGGATGCCTCCAGCCATGGAGAGCTGGTCAAGCACATCGACACCCTCGATGTGCTGATCAATAACGCCGGCATCGTGCGCGAAAGTGCTGCAGCCAAGCACAGTTCAGAGGATTGGGATGCCGTGCTGGACACCAACCTCAAAGGGATGTTTTTTCTGGCTCAGTCCCTGCTGCCCGCGCTACAGGTCAATGGCGGCAGCATCATCAATGTGGCCTCCATTCTCGGCCTGCGCCAAGCAGGCGGCGTCGTGTCGTATGCCGTATCCAAGGCTGGGGTCATCCAACTGAGCAAGACGCTGGCGCTGGAATGGGCGCGCTATGGCATTCGCGTCAATGCCTTGGCGCCCGGTTATATCGAGACCGAGATCAATGCCGATTTTTGGCAGTCCGACGCGGGCAAAGCGTTGATCAAACGCATTCCGCAACGGCGCCTGGGCCAACTTGAGGATCTCGACGGCCCCTTGCTGCTGTTGTGCAGCGATGCGTCGCGCTACATGACAGGCTCGGTGCTGGTGGTCGATGGCGGCCATCTCGTCAACACGCTTTGAGGAAACAGGCATGTACACCCCCTATCCCAGTGAACGCAGCCGCGAAATGGGCGAACGCGTCGAGGCGTTTGTGCGTAACATCGTCGTCCCGTACGAGAACGATCCGCGCCGCGCCGCACATGGCCCGACACAGGAGCTCGTCGAAGAACTACGTGCCAAGGCTCGCGCGGCGGGCGTGATGACGCCGCACATCCTGTCCGATGGCAGTCACATGACGCAGTTGGAAACCGCAGCCGTGCTCAAGCGTTCAGGTCTGTCGCCATTGGGGCCGATAGCGGTCAACACCATGGCGCCTGACGAAGGCAATATGTTTTTGCTAGGCAAAGTCGCCACTCCGGCGCAAAAAGCCAAGTACCTGGACCGCCTGGTCAGCGGACATGCACGCTCGGCCTTTTACATGACCGAACCTGCTGTAGATGGCGGTGCAGGATCCGACCCCTCGATGTTGCAGACCACCGCCGTTCAACAAGGCGATCACTGGGTCATCAACGGCCGCAAGATGTTCATCACCGGCGCAGAAGGCGCCGAAGTCGGCATCGTGATGGCGCGCAGCAATACCGGCGACAAAGTCCAGGCCACGATGTTTCTGGTTTCACTGCCCCACCCTGCCATTCGTATCGAACGCATCCTCGATACCATCGACAGCTCGATGCCCGGCGGCCACGCCCTGATAGTCATCGATAACCTCATCGTTCCGCAGGAAGACGTCCTGGGCGAGGTGCACGAGGGATTTCGCTACGCGCAGATCCGCCTGTCTCCGGCGCGCCTGTCACACTGCATGCGCTGGTTCGGCGGCGCCGCGCGCGCGCACGAGATCGCGACCGCCTATGCGGTAAAACGCAAAGCCTTCGGCAAACCGCTGATCGACCACGAGGGCGTGGGCTTCATGCTGGCCGACAACCTGATCGATCTGCAGCAAGCCGCCTTGATGATCGATTGGTGCGCTGGCGTGTTGGATTCCGGATCTCAGGCCACGACTGAAAGCTCCATGGCCAAGGTCGCGGTATCGGACGCACTATTTCGCGTGGCAGACCGCTGCGTGCAGGTCATGGGCGGCACCGGTGTCTCGCGCGACACCATCGTCGAGCAGATATTCCGTGAAGTCCGCGCGTTCCGCATTTATGACGGCCCGACCGAAGTCCACAAATGGTCGCTGGCGAAAAAGATGAAACGCGATGCCTTGCACGGAGGCTCGCATGACTAAAGCGACGGGCAATTTCGCTGGCACTACCGCCGTCCGACCCGAACATCGCATTGACCGGGCTGCGCTAGAGGCCTGGATGCAGGCCAACGTCGAGGGATACCAAGGGCCACTGACGACCGACCAGTTCAAAGGCGGACAATCCAACCCGACCTATCGGCTACAAACACCGGGCCGCAACTATGTGCTGAGACGCAAACCGCCGGGCGTATTGCTCAAAGGCGCTCACGCCGTAGAGCGCGAAGCCCGCGTGATGAGCGCACTGGGTACCGTAGGTTTTCCGGTACCGCGGATCTATGGCCTATGCACAGATGACAGCGTCATCGGCAGCTGGTTCTTTGTCATGGACATGGTGGAAGGTCGCGTATTCTGGGATGCCAGCTTTGCCGACGTGCCACGAGAGGCACGCGCTCAGTACATGGATGCTATGAATGCCACCCTGGCAGCGCTGCACCAAATCGACTACGCCGCTATCGGCTTGGGCGACTACGGCCGTCCAGGCGGTTACGTCAAACGGCAGATTGAGCGCTGGTCCAAGCAATATCTCGAGGACGATCTCGCGGGCCGTTATCCAGCCATGGACCAGCTCGTCCAGTGGCTGCCCAAGCATCTGCCCGATACCGAGGACGTGACCATTACACATGGCGATTTTCGGGCAGACAACATGATTTTCCATCCAACGGAACCGAGGGTACTCGCGGTGCTGGATTGGGAACTCTCCACGTTGGGCGACCCTCTCGCGGATTTCGCGTATCACGCCATGATGTTCCGCATGCCTCCGGACATACTCGGAGGCATTGGCGGACTCGATCTGCAAGCCGCAGGGTTGCCCGACGAGCAGGCCTATGTGCGGGCCTATTGCGAACGCACGGGGCGTGCAGGGATTCCTGACCTGGATTTTTACATCGTCTTCAACATGTTCCGCTTTGCCGCCATCCTGCATGGGATCAAAGGCCGTGTGCTGCGGGGAACCGCAGCCAGCGCGGATGCTGAGGCGATGGGGAACCGGTTTACGAGAGTCGCTGATATCGCTTGGGAACAGGTAAGGACCCGAATCGCCTGACCGGCCAGCATCGCCATCGCCTCCTATGCTTTTAACAGCGCTAAAGCAGTCTCAACCGCGCCTTCCAGCAGCGCTTTCTCCGGACGGGCGCGCGCCAGGACGCGCACGCCCATCAACACACTGAGCAAATGGCGGGCCAACTGAGCGGCGGGCAGCGTACGCCTGATCGTCCCATCGGCCTGCCCTGCAGTGATAGAACGTAGAAAGAACCTCTCAATGTTCTTCAATGCATCGGCAATGACCTTTCGAAACTCGGGATCATGAGGGGCAAGCTCCAACGCAGAGTTCACCAGCATGCAACCCTTGTGTTCACGATCGTTCAGCGAGCGGTTCAGAATCTGTTCAAAAAAATAGGCGATGGCTTCGCCAGGCGGGAGTGTTTCGCCCTTTTGTATGCGCTCCATGATGTGCACCACGTAGCGATCGAGCGCGACTCGGAACAGCCCTCGTTTATCCCCATAGGCATTGTAGAGACTGGCCGCGGTGATTCCCGTCTGGCAAGTGAGGTCTTTCACTGATGTGGCCTCGTAGCCTTGCGACCAAAAGCAGTGCATCACCGCATCGAGCAATGCGTCCTCGTCGAACTCTCTGGGCCTTGCCATATCGTTTGTCGTGATCCCGTTATGGCATCGCAGTGCTTGCCATTCTTGTCGTGTTGGGCCATTATAGAATGGTTGTACTAAAACTCAAGGCCGCTACATCATGGCGCATCGGTACACGCACCGATCTCACGCCACGCAATCAGACAAACCCTGCATATCCTTTATCTCCCCGGTACCACTACCGAAGTTGCGCGGAGCAAAAAGATGATCCGATTCTATTTTCACCCCACGCCGAACCCAGCAAAAATTTCCCTCTTTCTCGAGGAGGCGGGCCTGCCATACGAAGTCATTCCGGTCGATACCAGCAAGGGCGAGCAACATACGCCCGCGTTTCGGGCGATCAACCCTAATGGCAAAGTCCCTGCCATCGTGGACACGGCCGGGCCTGATGGCAAAGAAGCGCGTGTCTTTGACTCCACTGCGATCCTGCTCTATCTCGGAGAAAAGACCGGCAAATTCATGGGCGCCGCCCACGACAGGCCGGAGTTGCTGTCGTGGCTGCTGTTCCTCGCATCCGGCCTGGGGCCGTTCTCCGGGCAAGCGGTACATTTCCAGTTTGCCGCGCCAGAGGGCCTGGACTATGCCGTGAACCGCTATCGGCGCGAAGCCGAACGGCACTATCAAGTGTTGAACGATCACCTCGAAGGGCGTACCTATATCGTCGGCGACACATACACGATCGCAGATATGTCGGCCTGGGGCTGGCTCGATCGCGCCTCGCGAGTACGCAAAGGCGCAGACGATCCGCTTGCGCCCTTCCCCAATCTCAAGCGTCTCTTTGAGACGGTTGATGCACGGCCTGCCGTGGCACGAGCGCGCACCGTCGGCCAGAATCACGAGTTCAAGCGCGTCAACGACGAAGAAACCAAACGCGCGCTCTTTCCTTCCAACTATCCGCCGGCCGCCTGAGCGGCCTCGACGCTACCCCGGAGCATCAGCATGGCAGACTCTCCCGAATATGTACCTCCAAAGGTCTGGACTTGGACCCAACCCAGCGGCGGCCATTTCGCCAGCATCAACCGGCCTATCGCGGGGCCAACGCACGACAAGGAATTGCCGGTCGGCCGGCACCCGCTGCAGCTCTATTCGCTAGGTACGCCCAACGGCGTCAAAGTGACCATCATGCTGGAAGAACTGCTGGCGCTGGGACACACCGGCGCCGAATACGACGCATGGCTGATCAATATCCGTGACGGCGATCAGTTTGGCAGCGGATTTGTCGACGTCAACCCGAATTCCAAGATCCCCGCCTTGCTCGATCGCAGCGGCCCTGAACCGATTCGCGTCTTCGAGTCAGGCTCGATTCTGTTGTATCTGGCGGAAAAATTTGGCACCTTCATCCCGAAAGACATCCAAGGGCGTACCGAGACGTTGAACTGGCTGTTCTGGCAAATGGGCAGCGCCCCCTATTTGGGCGGCGGCTTTGGTCATTTCTATGCTTATGCACCGGCCAAAATCGAATATGCCATCGATCGTTTCGCCATGGAGGTCAAACGTCAACTCGACGTGCTGGATCGGCGTCTCGCGGAGAGCGAGTACCTGGCTGGCAACGACTATACGATTGCCGATATCGCGGTATTCCCTTGGTACGGCGGGCTCGCGAAGGGCTGGCAATACGGCGCCGCAGAGTTCCTCAGCGTCCAGGACTACAAGCACGTCCAGCGCTGGGCCGACACCATCCTGGCACGGCCCGCAGTCCGCCGCGGCCGTATGGTCAACCGCATGAGTGGAGAGCCATCCGAACAATTGCGCGAGCGCCACGACGCGAGTGACTTTGAAACGAAAACTCAGGATAAGATCGAAGCGAACCGATCCTGACGATCATTCACGCCCGTCCACACGCAAAGGAGACACCCCATGACCGATATCGTACGCAGAGAATCCAATGAGCGCTTGAGCCACGTCGTGATTCACGGAGATACCGTGTATGTGGCGGGCGTGACATCGAATGCTGCGGGAGGCATCACCGAACAGACCCGCGATGTACTGAAAAAAATCGACGGATATCTGGCACAGGCGAAGTCGGACAAATCTCGGCTCTTGTCCGTGCAAATCTGGCTCAAAGACATCGAGCGCGATTTTGCCGGTATGAATGCCGCCTGGACCGAATGGGTCCCGGCGAATGCCATGCCGACGCGTGCGACGTGCGAAGCTAAATTGGCCTCGCCGGAATTGCTGGTGGAAATCATTGTGACTGCGGCCAGACGCCCGAAATATCCGGGTGGACCGATGTCTGAGGCTTGATTAAGCTCGAGCGCCAGCCATCATCTCTTTTTTGCAGGCGAGAAATTCTCATCCAGGGTTCTCATCCTGGAATTGTGAATGTGTTCACGCATCGCATCACGTGCCGCCTCAGGTTGCTGATCGCGAATCGCCTGGAAAATACATTCATGCTCGCGCTGCACCTGCTGGCCTCGTGCCACCGCGCTAGATAAGGCCAAGCTGCGCATAACGCGCATGTAGTCGAATATCTGCTGCGAAAGCGACTGCAACGTCGTCACGAATAGATCGTTACCGCATGCCACGGCAATCGCCTGGTGAAAACGGTAATCGGCGTCGTTGCCGACTTGGCGTGCCTCGAAAGCAACTCGCATATCGTCGAGGGCTTTGGCCATGATGTCGAGATCATCGTCGCTGCGCCGCGCCGCAGCCATATAGGCAGCATCGCCCTCGATTGCGCTGCGCAGCTCCATACAGCGCACCAGCTCGGCCAAGCCTCCTATCGGAGCCAACCGTATCAACTCGGGACTTGGACGCTTTCGCACATAAGACCCCGCCCCACGCTGCGACACGATGACACCGTCAGCCTGCAAGCGAAACAGCGCCTCGCGAACCACCGGGCGGGAAACGCCGAACGTCGCACACAAATCAAACTCTGACGGGAGCCGGCTTTCTTCGGGATATTTCCCGTAGGTGATCTGTTGCAACAGACGATCATAGAGTTGATCGGCCAATCGCGGTGGACGCGTTGCCCGCAGGTCCTCGTCGGAAGGCGCATTGGGAGGCGCTTTCCGCGAGCGATCATTTGTCGGAGCGCTAGCCATAAAATAGTTGCCTGACAACTTAACAATGATGTAATTTACCAAAACAAATAATCATCGGCCACGAGAGCCGAGAAGACGAGTTTGACATGCAAAGCATGTCTATCGGTAGCACGAATAAAAATTCGGAGACAAGCAATGTTGAAAAAGCTGTTATGCGCGGCTGGCATCGCGCTCGGACTACCACTCGTTCCTATCGCGGCGAGCGCGCAGGGCGGGCAACCGGTGCAATTGATCGTGCCGTACAACCCTGGCGGCGGCTCTGACCTGTTCGGCCGCATGGTGGCGCCAGCGCTGGGAAAAGCGCTGCAAGAAACCATCGTCGTAGAAAACCGCGCCGGTGCAGGCGGCATCATAGGCACCGAAGCAGTCGTCAAATCAGCCCCTCCGAATAAGATGCTGCTGGTGTCGGACTCGGCGGTCTATAGCATCATCCCCTCTCTTTACGCCTCGTTGAGTTACTCACGCAAGGACTTGATCCCCGTGGCCAACCTGGCGAGTTTTGGCAACGTACTCGTCGTCCCCGCCACCTCGCGCTTCAAGACATTCCAGGACGTACTCGAAGCCGCCCGAAAAACACCAGGCAAACTCACCATTGGCTCTTCCGGCGCAGGTGGCATCACGCATTTGGCTGCGGAAAAACTCATGGAACAGGCCAAGATCAAGCTCGTTCATGTTCCCTACAAAGGCAGCGGCCCCGCCATTTCGGATACCGTGGGCGGCCATATCGACATGGTGTTTACGGGATTGCCGTCGGTGTTGGAATTGCTACGGGCAGGCAAGCTGCGTGCTCTGGCGATCGCGACTCCCAATCGCTCCCCCTACGCGTCGGACATCCCGACCATCAGCGAATCCGGTGTGCCAGGATTTTCCGCGATGATTTCGCAAGGCCTGTTTGCGCCGGCAACGATGCCAGCAGCAGAGATCCAGAAGCTTAATCAGGCTGTGCAGGATTTCATGCGTGATCCTAAAACAGTCGAGACGCTGCAAAAAATGATGGTCGAGCCTGTATACCAGTCAGCCGCTGAATACAAACAATGGCTAGATGCCGAATCCAAGGACTGGGCCGGATTGATCAAACGGGCAAACGTGAAAGTGGAATGATCCGAAGGAAGCCGGCTGCATCGCCAGCAAGGTGCTGTCACACCACATCAACAGAAAGGTAAATGAATGATAGATGTCTACGCTTGGCGTACCAGTAACGGCATGCGTGCCACCATTGCATTGGCAGAATCAGGTTTGCCGCACCGCGTTATCCCTATTGATGTAGGGGCAGGCGCGCACAAGACCCCGGAATATCTAGGCATCAATCCGGCTAGCCAGATTCCTGCCATAGTGGACCCTGACGGCCCGGATGGCCGCCCGCTTGTGTTGGCACAATCAGGAGCCATCGTGCTCTATGTGTGCCAGAAATCCGGCTGTTTTGTGCCTATAGACGCAGCAGAACAGGCCCTGGCAATGCAATGGGCCTGGCAAGCCGGCACCGACATTGGCGGTACCAGTGCCGCCATGAATCAGGTAGAGGTCGTTTCTCCGGAAAAAGTCCAATCACACGTCGACCTCTTTCGAAAACGTTTCCTGCGCTATTTCGGCATTGTCGAGCAACATCTCAAAACGCGCGACTATCTGGCCGGCGCGATCAGCTATGCCGATTTCATTCTCTATCCCAACTATGCGCTACGCCGCAATCTGCTCGATCCTGTGGTATACCCCGCATTAACCGCATGGGCAGAGCGCATGGCAGCACGGCCTGGCGTAATTGAGGGTATGCGCCTATATACCGATGCGAGCCAATAGTCACCGGAGTTACCACCGAGCTACTGCATAGAACCGGACAACATCAAGGCGCCTCACATCGGAGCAATGGATGAAGATCGACAATGTCAGTGTCACCCTCTTTTCTTGGGACGACATTCCCCCCACGAGCTACGCGGCCCATACGGGCAAGTTCGCTGGATCGAGCAAAATGGGTCTGCTATCCATCCAGACCGACGACGGCGTGACGGGGCATGCGTTTCTGGGCTCCGCGTACTATCCTGCGGACTTGGATGCCCCCAACCTGATCAAATATCTCAAGCCCATCCTGATGGGTCAGGACCCGTTGGATAGAGAGCGGCTGTTTCAAGCCATGTGGCGTCGCGCCCGTACCACCACCATACGCACGATTGGCGCCTGCGACGTGGCGTTATGGGACATCGCGGGTAAGATCGCTGGCCTGCCTATTCATCGTCTGATGGGCAGCTATCGCACCAAGATCAAGGCTTACGCCAGTTCCATGATTTTGGACTCGGCTCAGGAATATGCCGATGAGGCGTTGCATTATCAATCCCTGAACTGGGCCGCATACAAAATTCACCCTCCTCATCCGTGGCAAGAGGATATCCGCGTATGCCAAGCCGTACGCAAGGCGGTCGGCGATGACTATCTGGTCATGCTCGATGCCGCATGGGCATATCAGTACCCCGAAGCCGTCCGCGTTGGTCGCGCTATCGAGGAATTGAATTACTACTGGTACGAAGATCCGCTACAGGACTCAGACCTCTACAATTACGTAAAGCTCAAGCAGCAACTGCATATTCCCATCATGGCCACCGAGGCCCCGGCGGCTGTGCTCGATGCTTATGTGCCGTGGATCCAGCAGAATGCGACCGACTTCCTGCGAGGGGATATTCCGCTCAAAGGAGGTATTACCAGCATGCTGAAAGCCGCTCATCTAGCCGAAGCCTTTCGCATGAATTATGAAATTCACCATGGCGGAAACTCATTGAACAACGTGGCTCAGTTGCACGTTGCAATGGCATTGAAGAATACCGAGTTCTTTGAAGTGCTCTTACCCGCCGGCGCACAAAAGTACGGTTTGATCGAAGACATCGAGCCTGATGCGCAAGGGTTTGTTCATGCTCCGACCGAACCAGGGCTCGGCGCAAAAATCGATTTTGATCTTATCGAGCGTAAGCGTATCGCCGTATTGTGAATCCGGCAGAGTGAGGCAGGCAGGTGCTGCATCGGCCTGCCTGGAGGACTGGTGCGCCGGAGTGCCGCTGTTGCATTGAAATGTTATTACATTACAATTCAGTCAATTTTAAGCACCGACGCATTTGCCGCATTGCCGGCACGCCTGCCTCCATTACATGTCTGCCGTCCAGCCTCACCCACCTGCCCCCTCTGCCGTCTCTCACCGCCTGTATTCCATCGATGCCCTGCGCGGCTTGGTCATCGTTATCATGCTGTTGGATCACGTCCGCGAAACGTTCTACCTGCATTTTCAGGTGGGCGATCCGATGGACGCCGCGGCCACGCCGCCCGATCTGTTTTTCTCCGTTTTCTGGCGCACTTGTGCGCACCCGTGTTCGTTTTACTGACCGGCATTTCGGCTTGGCTATACGGCGACCGTGCCGGCAGCCGAGCCGCCACGGCAGCATTCCTGGCCAAGCGGGGTCTGTTCCTGATCGTGCTAGAAATTGTGGTCGTGAACTTCGCGTGGACGTTCGCTTTTCCGCCATCGGTCATTTATCTGCAAGTCATCTGGGTCATCGGACTGAGCATGCTGGCCCTGGCGGCGTTACTGTGGCTGCCTCGCCCTGTCGTGGCCGGCGTGGGACTGGTGCTGGTCGCAGGCCACAATCTGCTGGATTCCGTCCACTTCGCACAAGCTCACTGGGCACACATCCCCTGGGCGATCCTCCACGATCGCGGCTGGATCGAAGTGAGCGACGCGTTGCGTCTGCGCACCTCATATCCTCTGCTGCCCTGGATAGGCGTCATCACATTGGGATATGCCGCCGGTCCCTGGTTTCACGCGAGAGTCCAATCGACGGTGCGACAACGGGGCCTGCTTTATGGCGGCTTGGGAGTATTGGCGGCGTTTATCGTACTGCGTGCAATCAATGGCTATGGCCAAGCCCAAAAATGGGGGATGCAGGACGACACGATACACACGCTCATGAGCTTTTTGAACGTGACGAAGTACCCACCATCGCTCATGTTCCTGTTGCTGACCCTAGGCCTCGGATTGGTGTTGCTGGCGTTGATGGAACGTGCGGGACGAGCCGCCTGGATACGCGTCTTGTGCGTGTTTGGCGCCGCGCCCATGTTCTTTTATCTGCTGCACCTTTATGTCCTGAAAGCGCTATATCTGGCGTGCGTTGCGATCTGGGGATTGAACCAGGGCGACTACTTTGGTGTGTCTGGCGTACCTGCTTTGTGGATCATTTCGATATTGCTGGCCGCGGCGTTGTTTGTACCGGTGCGCTGGTATGGCCAACTGAAAGCGCGCCGTCGTGACATCACCTGGCTGAAGTATCTGTGATGCGCAGTTGGCTACGGAATGCGGCAATTCATGCCGGATGCGCGGCTGCCGTCTGCGCGCCGTACGTCGCACACGCGCAATCGCAGAAACTCGTGCTGTATGGCGTCATCGACCTGAGCATCGCGGGCATCAACTCACAAGAACAAGGCACGTCGATCTCCATGCAGAGCGGCGTGCAATCGGGATCGCGATGGGGCCTGCGCGGCACCGAAGACCTGGGCTCGGGTTGGCGTGCAAACTTCAATCTGGAAAGCGGCATTCTGGCGACCAACGGACGGTCCGCGCAGGGAGGCCGGCTATTTGGGCGAGCCGCCTGGGTGGGGCTGTCAGGCCCCATTGGCGAGTTACGACTGGGGCGTCAGACCTCGGCATCGTCCGCTACGCTGGCTGAGTTCGATCCGTTCCTGGCGTCATATCTGAATACCGGTGCGCAGACCGATCTGTTGCCGTTCAATGCAAATCGCGCCGACAACATGGTGTCCTATTGGACGCCATCGTGGAACGGATGGCGCGTCGGCACGGACTATAGCTTCGACTACGACGGTGCAGGAGGTTTCGCCACGGATACCTCCAATAAGCTGGCCAGCGCGGCGGTTGTCTATGAACAAGACGCCTACGCGATTACCTTGACGCACGAGCGCGCCCACTGGGCAGAAAATACCCCACAGGCCCAGGCGATGGCGGCACAGGGCGCCACACGCCAACCTTATTCCACGACGGCCGCGGCGCGTGTCACGTGGGACGCGTTGACGCTCTATGCCGCATGGTCATGGATACGGCATGGCTCCACGATTCCCGCCGTTCCGTCTCCGGGGCAGCAGGCGTATTTTCCCGATAGCACGGTACACGGACTATTGGCGGGTTTGACCTGGCGCGTGGGCGCAGGATCGGTCATGGCGTCCTGGCAGG
>Ga0182743_1001145_pt1 | contig 27005 bp, 27 predicted proteins | sample eDN3rd30CKraftOP_FD_128522 | JGI IMG/M metagenome (GOLD analysis project Ga0182743, IMG submission 128522) | Enriched Organic Plus compost microbial communities from Emeryville, California, USA - eDNA 3rd pass 30_C Kraft OP (version 2) (version 2) ... | reverse complement strand
TGGAGCTACGGTTCGGGCTATGGCGGCAACGCGCTGCTGGGCAAGAAGTGCTTCGCGCTGCGCATCGCGTCCACCATGGGACGCGACCAGGGCTGGCTGGCCGAGCACATGCTGATCCTGGGCGTGACCTCGCCCAAGGGCCGCAAGTACCACGTGGCCGCCGCCTTCCCGTCGGCCTGCGGCAAGACCAACTTCGCCATGCTGATCCCGCCGCAGGGCCTGGACGGCTGGAAGGTCACCACCATCGGCGACGACATCGCCTGGATCAAGCCGGGCGCCGACGGCCGGCTGTACGCCATCAACCCCGAGGCGGGCTATTTCGGCGTGGCGCCGGGCACCGGGGACAAGACCAATCCCAACGCCATGGCGACGCTGAAGGCCAATGTGATCTTCACCAACGTGGCCCTGACCGATGATGGCGACGTGTGGTGGGAGGGCATGACCGACGAGGCGCCCGCGCACCTGACGGACTGGCAGGGCCGCGACTGGACGCCGCAGATCGGGCGCGAGAGCGGTCGCAAGGCGGCGCACCCCAACGCGCGCTTCACCGCGCCGGCGGCGCAGTGCCCGTCGATCGATCCCGACTGGGAGAATCCGCGCGGCGTGGCGCTGGACGCGTTCATCTTCGGCGGCCGGCGTTCGACCACCGTGCCGCTGGTGACCGAGGCGCGCAACTGGACGGAGGGCGTCTACATGGCCGCCACGATGGGCTCCGAGACCACGGCCGCGGCCGCGGGCCAGCAGGGCGTGGTGCGGCGCGACCCCTTCGCCATGCTGCCGTTCTGCGGCTACAACATGAGCGACTACTTCACCCACTGGCTGAATCTCGGCCGGCGGCTGGAGCAGGGCGGGGCGCAGCTGCCGCGCATTTATTGCGTGAACTGGTTCCGCAAGGGGCCGGACGGCAAGTTCGTGTGGCCCGGCTTCGGCGAGAACATGCGCGTGTTGAAGTGGATGCTGGGTCGCCTGGAGGGCAACGCGGGTGGCGTGGAGCAGCCGTTCGGCATTTCGCCGGCGTACGGCGACATCGACTGGACCGGACTGGAATTCACGCCGGTGCAGTACGAACAAGTCATCTCGGTGGACCTGCCGGCCTGGCGCGACGAGCTGGCGCTGCACGACGAGCTCTTCACGCAGCTGGCCAACAGGCTGCCCGAAGACCTGACGCGCACCAAGGGCGAGATCGAGCAGCGCCTGGCGGCCTGAGGCCGGATGCGCGGCGCCGGGGCCGGCGCCCCGGGCGCCCGGCGGACGGTCCCGCCCACTGGGACCACCGCCTTCCGGCACAATGCGCCCATGAGCGCATCCGCACCGTTCCGGCGCCTGCCCGATTCCCTGGTTTGCAGTTTCCCGCCCGCCGCGCGGCCCGACGCGCGCGTGCTGGTGCTGGGCACCATGCCCGGCGTGGCCTCGCTGTCCGCGGGGCGCTACTACGCCCATCCCCGCAACGTCTTCTGGCCCATCGCCGCGCAGGCGCTGGGCTTCGACGCCGGCCTGCCCTATGCGGCGCGCCTGGCCGCGTTGAACGCGGCCGGCGTGGCGTTGTGGGATGTGCTGGCAGCGTGCGAACGGCCCGGCAGCCTGGACGCCGACATCGTGCCGGCGTCGGCCCAGCCCAATGATTTCGTCGCGTTCCTGGCGGCGCATCCGCGCGTGGCGCGCATCTGCTTCAACGGTGCGAAGGCGCACGCGCTGTTTCGCCGCCACGTACTGCCCGGCCTGGCGGATGTTGCCGGCCTGGAATACGTGGCGCTGCCGTCCACCAGCCCGGCGCACGCGGCGATGCCGCCGGCCGCCAAGCTGCAGGCGTGGCGCGCGGCGCTACGATTCGATCAGCGTATCTCGCCGTAGATGGCCCGCGCCTGGTCGGCGTCGGCCACCGGCCGGCCCAGCGCCCGCGCGCCTTCCACGGCCTGCGCCACCAGCGCGGCGTTTCCGGCCGCGCGAGTGCCGTCGCGCAGCGTCAGGTTGTTCTCGAACCCCACCCGCATGTGCCCGCCGAACGCGGCAGCCGTGGTGACGCAGGCGTGTTCCTCGCGGCCGAAGGCGCATACCGCCCACGGCAGGCTGTTGTCATAGGCCTCCAGGAACGGCAGCAGGTCGCGCGGCGAGGACACCTGGCCCGTGCTGTAGCGGCCCAGCACGAACAGCGTCGACCACGCGCCGGCCGGCGCCAGGCCGCGCGTGCGCAGGTCCTGCCAGCGCCGCACGTCGGCCGCGTCGTACAGGATGATCTGGGTCATGATGCGTTCGGCCGCCAGCCAGCCCAGGAAATCCGCCAGCTCGGCCTCGGGAACGTCGGGCACGGCGATCTCGCGCAGGCCCACCGACACCGCACGCGGCCGCAGCTCGCGCACCATGGCCATCTGCTGCGGGGCGCGGTAGACGCCTGCAGCTTCGCTGGTTACCTGCACCAGCACGCGCTCGCCGACCTCGGCCCGCACGGCGTCCAGCGCCAGCCGGTAGGCGTGGGCATCGAGCAGGTGCTTGCCCTCGGGCGTGCGCACGTGCATGTGCATCATGGCCGCGCCGGCCTCCAGGCAGGCGCGCGCCTCCGCGGCCAGCGCCGCCGGCGTCATGGGTACGGCGGGATGGTCGGCGGCCGTCTTGTAGGCGCCGTTGGGCGCCACCGTGACGATGACGGGGGAATCCGCCAGGGCGGTGGTGGGCAGGGTCATGGCTGGATCTCCGGAAGTTCGGCCGACAGCAGTTCAAGCCCGGCGCGCAGCAGGCGATCGTAGCGCTGGCGCTCGGCCTGGATGGTCTCGGGCGTCCAGGCGTAGAAGCCCTGGCCCGTCTTCATGCCGTGCCGGCCGTCCTGCGCGCGCTCGGTCAGGCAGCGGGCGGGATGGTCGGCATTGCAGAACGTAGGGTACATGGTGGCGCCCGCGGCGGCGTGCACTTCGATGCCGGCATGGTCGCGCTGCATCACGGGCCCGGCGGCGAGGAAGCGGAAGCCGAAGCCGAAGCGCACGGCGGCATCCACGTCCTCGGGGCTGGCGATGCCGCGGTCGATCAGGTCGAAGGCCTCGCGCGACAGCGCGTGCTGCAGCCGGTTGGCCAGAAAGCCCGGCAGGTCCTGGCGCACCTTCACCGGCACCATGCCGCAGCGGCGCATGAAGGCGATCAGCGCGTCGGCATTGGCCTCGTCGCTGGCCTCGCCCATCACCACCTCGACCAGCGGCACCAGGTGCGCCGGCATGAAGAAGTGCAGCCCCAGCATGCGGCCGCGCGTGGCCAGGCCCTGGCCGATGGCGCTGATGGGGAAGCTGGAGCTGTTGCTGGCCAATAGCGCGCCGGCCGGCGCGCGCCGCTCCAGCTCGGCGAACAGCGCCTGCTTCAACTCCAGCCGTTCCGGGATGCATTCGATGACCAGGCCGACCGAGTCCCAGGCCACGTCGTCCAGGCTGGCGACCACCGCGATCCGCTCGGCATTTTCTCCGCGGCCGGCCGCCTGCAGATTGGCACGCGCGCGCGCGGGCAGGGCCTGGGCACGGCCGGCGTCGGGCTCGACCACGGTGGTACGGCACAGGGCGCGCGCCAGGACCACGGCGACGTCCGCGCCCATGGTGCCGCCGCCCACGATGACGGCATGGGCGGCGCCGGGGCGCGCCAGCGCGGGGACCGTTGCTGCGTTCATTTGCTGTCCTCTGGAAGGAGAGTTGGGATGCCCGCCAGTGTAGAGAAGCCGATTTGATTCATGAATCAGAGTTTTTGAATAGAATGATCTTCAAAATCGATCAGTGTCATGAAAATCAATCTTTCCATGCGTGACATCGAGACCATCCTGGTCCTCGGCCGCACGCTCAATTTCCGCCAGGGGGCCGCGCAGCTGCACCTGTCGCAGTCCGCCCTGTCTACGCAGATCCAGCGCATCGAGGACGCGCTTGGGGTACGCCTGTTCGACCGCACCACGCGCTCGGTGCGCCTGACCGCCGCGGGCGAGGTCTTCATGCAGCAGGCGGCCACGCTGCAGGTGGCGTTTCGCGAAGCCATCGATGCCGTCAGCGGCATCGCGGACGTCGAGCGCGGCCAGGTGGCGGTGGCGGCGCTGCCCTCGCTGGCCGCCCGGCTGCTGCCGCGCGTGCTGATGGCATACCGCCAGGCCCATCCCGGGGTGGGGCTGAAGGTGCACGACACCTTGTCCGGACCGGCGTTCGACCTGGTACGCGCAGGAGAGGTCGATTTCGCGCTGACGGCGGCCGATCCGCAGCAGGCGGACCTGCACTACGTGCCGATGATGTCCGACAGCTTCATCCTGCTGGTGCCGCCGGGCCATGCCCTGGCGCGCGGCACGGGCCCGGTGCGCTGGGCCGACACGGTGGATGCGCCGCACGTGTCGATGGTGCATCCGAGCAGCGTGCGCCAGTACACGGAATGGGCTTTCCTGCAGAATCGCATCCGCTTCCAGCCGGCCTTCGAGGCCGAGCATCTGGCCACGATCGTGGCCATGGTGGAATGCGGTTTCGGCGTGGCCGCGCTGCCCGAGATCGCGGCCGAGGCCGTGGGCTGCGAGGGCCTGGTCGAGCGGCGCTTGACTGCGCCGGTGACGGAGCGCTCGATCGGGCTGGTCACCGCGCGCAACCGCAGCCTGTCGCCGGCCGCCGCGGCGCTGGTGGACATGCTGCGCGCCAGCCTGCCCTGAGGCGCGGGGCAGGCCGGCCCGTGCGTCAGCGCTTGCGCGGTACGGATTCGTGGGTTTGCGGGGAACGCAGGAAATCGAAGTCCACGCCCTGGTCGGCCTGCGTGACGGTCTGCAGGAACAGCTTGCGGTAGCCGCGCTCGGCGCTCGGGCGTTCGACCTTCTGCTCGGCCGCGCGGCGCGCCAGCTCTTCGTCGCTGACCAGCATCGAGATTTCGCGCTGCTTCACCGACAGGCGGATGCGGTCGCCGGTCTGCACCAGCGCCAGCGGGCCGCCGATGGCCGCCTCGGGCGTGACGTGCAGCACGATGGTGCCGGCCGCCGTGCCGCTCATGCGGCCATCGGAGATGCGCACCATGTCCTTCACGCCGGCGCGCGCCAGCTTGCGCGGGATGGGCATGTAGCCTGCCTCGGGCATGCCCGGCGCACCCGTGGGCCCGATGCGCTTGAGCACCAGGATGTCGTCGGCCTTGACGTCGAGGTCGTCGCTGTCGATGCGCTGGGCCATGTCCTCGGCGTCTTCGAAGACCACGGCGCGACCCTCGTGCTCCATGAGCTGCGGGTTGGCGGCCGACTGCTTGATGATGGCGCCGCCGGGCGCCAGGTTGCCGCGCAGCACCGCCAGGCCGCCCACCGGGTAGATGGGCGTGTCGAATGGCCGCACCACGTCCTGCGGGAAGGGCGCCGGCGCTTCGTCCAGCACCTCGCCCAGCGTCTTGCCGGTGACGGTGAGGGCGTCCAGGTGCAGCAGCGGGCGCAGCTCGCGCAGCAGCGTCAGCATGCCGCCGGCCTTGTGGAAGTCTTCCATGTAGTGCTGGCCCGAAGGCTTCAGGTCGACCAGCACGGGGGTTTCCTGGCCCATGCGGTCCAGGCCGGCCAGGTCGATGTCGATGCCCAGGCGGCCCGCGATCGCGGTCAGGTGCACGATGCCGTTGGTGGAGCCCCCGATCGACAGCAGCACGCGCAGGGCGTTCTCGATGGCCTTGCCGGTCAGGATGCGATCGGGTGTCAGGCGCGATGCCGCCATGGCCACCGCCGTGGCGCCGGTGCGTTCGGCCACGCGCACGCGGTCGGCCGTGACGGCGGGGGCCGAGGCGCCGCCGGGCACCATCATGCCCAGCGCCTCGGCGATGCAGGCCATGGTGCTGGCCGTGCCCATCACCGAACAGGTGCCCACGCTGGCGACCAGCTGGTTGTTGACGTCGCGGATTTCCTGGTCGTCTATCTCTTCGGCGCGGTAGCGGCCCCAGTAGCGGCGGCAGTCCGTGCAGGCGCCGACGCGCTCGCCGCGGTGCGAGCCGGTCAGCATCGAGCCGGTGACGAGCTGGATGGCCGGCACACCGGCGGAGGCCGCACCCATCAGCTGGGCCGGTACGGTCTTGTCGCAGCCGCCGATCAGCACCACGGCGTCCATGGGCTGCGCGCGGATCATCTCCTCGGTGTCCATGGACATGAGGTTGCGCAGGTACATGCTGGTGGGCGCCGAGAAACTCTCGTGTACCGAGATCGTGGGGAAGTCGACAGGCAGGCCGCCGGCGAGCATCACGCCGCGCTTGACGGCCTCGACCAGCTGCGGCGCGTTGCCGTGGCACGGGTTGTAGCTGCTGCCGGTGTTGACGATGCCGATGACCGGGCGCGACAGCGCGTCGTCGGTATAGCCCGCGCCCTTGATGAAAGCCTTGCGCAGGAACAGCGAAAAGCCGGTGTCTCCGTAGTTGGTCAATCCTTTCGACAGGCCCTGCACCTGCTTTTTCTGGCTCATATCTGTTCCGATAATATTATCAATAATTCAAGCCTGACATCATAGCCAGTGGGGCATGTGCCTACAAGCGATTTCCCGGCGCGGCCAGACTGATCAGTATCGTGAATCAGTCGATAGAAAAATACTGATTAATCAATCAAGCTCGCTTGCCTACACTGCTGCGGCACACGGACCGGGCCACACCTTTTCTTCCAGCCCGGCTCCCACAGGAGACGCAATCCATGCCCGCACATTATCGTTCGCCGGCGGCGCCGCATCCGCTGCGCCGCGCCCTGGTCGCTTCCTTCGTATCGCTCGCCGCGTTGGCCAGCCTGCCTGCCGCCCAGGCGCAGGACGCCTATCCGGACCATCCGATCCGCATGGTCGTGCCGTATCCGCCCGGCGGCGCCACCGATGTCATCGGCCGTGTGCTGTCCAAGGAGCTGGGCGAGGCGCTGGGGCAATCGGTGGTGGTGGAGAACCGCGCCGGCGCGGCCGGCAGTATCGGTGCCGACCAGGTGGCCAAGGCGTCGCCGGACGGCTACACGCTGCTGATGGGCGCGCTGACCAGCCACGCCATCAACGCCGTGCTGTACCAGGGCCGTGTGACGTTCGACATCGAGAAAAGCTTTGCCCCCGTGTCGATCGTGGGCACGGTGCCGCTGGTGTTCGTGGTCAACCCGTCGGTACAGGCGAAGACCCTGCCCGAATTCATCGCGCTGGCGAAGTCCAAGCCCGGCTACCTGACGATGGCCTCGGCCGGCAACGGCTCGCCCCAGCATCTGGCCGGCGAGATGTTCAAGCGGGTGGCTGGCGTGGACATCCTGCACGTGCCCTACAAGGGTAGCGGCCCGGCCATGACGGACCTGATGGGCGGGCAGGTGCTCAGCATGATCGAGACGGTGCCGGCGGCCCAGGCCAACATCAAGGCCGGCAAGCTGCGGGCGCTGGCTGTTGCCTCAGGCGCGCGCGTCGAGACGCTGCCCGATGTGCCCACTGCCACCGAGGCGGGCCTGAAGGGCTTCGAGGTCAGCTCGATGTTCGGGATCGTCGCCCCGGCAGGCACGCCCGCGCCGGTTGTGGACAAGCTCAATGGCGCCCTCGAGGCCATCCTGACCAAGCCCGAGGTGCGCGCGGCGCTGCTGGCGCAGGGGGCGATCGCCACGTGGACCACACCGGCCGACGCGGCGGCGCGCATCGCCGCCGAGCGCAAGCAATGGGCCGACGTGATCCGCGAGGCGAACGTCAAGCCGGAGTAGGACGCTACGGGACGGGAGGCACCCGGCAGGGAATAAAGAGGATCGCCGCGGCGTCCATGCCGTATAGCAGGGGCACGCGCAGCGGGCGGCCATGGGTCGACGTGCGTCGTGCCACGGTCTATGCTGCCGTTGCCCGCCGGAGATTCCCATGTTGCGTTGCCTTGCCATCCTGCTGCTGGCCTGCGCCTGCGCCCGCGCCTACGCTACACCGCCGGACGCCATGACGCTGGCGTTCGATCCGCGCAACGCGGATATCCGTTTCGAGCCGCGCATCGCCGGCTTTCTGCATCCGTCCGGCGCATTCCGCAGCTTCCACGGCGAGCTGGCGCTGGACCCAGCGGATCTGACGCGCACGCGCGTGCGCGTCCGCCTCGACGCCACCGATATTTACGTGCCGCTGCCAGGGGGAGCCGCCCGGCTGCGGTCGGCCGACTATTTCGATGCGGCCAGCCATCCCGAGATCGATTTCCGCAGCACGTCGGTAAACGTGCAACCCGACGGCAAGCTGTCCATGTCGGGCCTGCTGACGCTGCGAGGCGTGACGCGGCCCGAAACGCTGGACGTGTCCGTGCTTCCCGCCGCGGCGGGCGGCGGCCCGGTGGGCTTTCGCGCCGCTGGTGTCATCCGGCGCAGCGACTTCGGCATGACGGCCGATCCCCTGCTGGTGGGCGACGAGATCCGGTTGCGCATCGAGGTCGCCTTGGCGCCGCAGGAGCCGCCTGCCCAGTAGATGGCTCACGGGCTGATGCAGGCCGCATTGCTGACACGCCGCTTAACCATGCAGGGCGCCAATCGGCCGCATTGAGCAAAACAAATGGACCGCGGCCAGGCGGTGGGCGCAAGATCGACGCCAGACTTGCCGCGGTGTACCGAGCACGAAGCCCGGGTCAGCCAACGCCGACCCGGGCTTCGTGTTTTCCGCTGTGCCGCCTGTTTCGAAGGAGATGAACGATGGGCAATTTTCTCAACACGCTGATCAACGCCGAGCTTTCCCTGCTTGGCGTGGCTGACCGCGACTGGGAAGCGGAGGCACGCCAGGCCGAGGCGGCGGATGAAGCGCAGCAGGCGCCGGAAGACGCGCCCACGTTCACCGCGGCCGACTATCGCAGCGCGGCCGGCTAAGCTTTACTTCGGCGAGGGCGTGCGCCCGTGGTGGTGATCGTGCGCATGATTGTGGCCGCAGCCAGGGCCATGCACGTGATCGTGGTCGGGAGCATGCCCATGGTCGTGATCGTGCGAATGGCCGTGGCCATGCGCGTGGGCGTGATCGTGATCGTGATCGTGTCCATGCGCATGTCCATGCGAACAGCCCTGGTGATGGGGATGTACGTGCGCATCGGCCGCGGCGTCGACGTCGGGATCGAATGCGGCTTCGGCGGCCTGCACCTGCAGGCCCAGCCGCAACAGCATGTCGCGCAGCGCCGCGTCGTGCTGCACCAGCAGTGCATCGGCCTGGGCCTGCATCGGCACATGGCGGCTGCCCAGTCGATGTGCAGCGCGCAGCAACTGCTGCCGATCGTCGCTGGTGGCGCGCAGCACATGCTGCACCGCCGCCGTCACCTGCACCAGCGTGCCGTCGGTGGCCACCAGCATGGTCTGGTGGCGCAGCACGCTGCCCGGCGGCAGGTCCAGCATGGCCTCGCGTCCGTCGTCCAGCGTCACGGCGAGCGGATTGCGGCAGCGGTCTTCATACGACAGGGTGAGCAGGGCGGCGCGGCGCCGCAGCGCCGGCGCTACCGCCTGCCCGAGGGTTTTCTCGATGCGCAGCATGGGATCAGGGCTGAAGGAGTGCGTTGAGGCTTGGCGGCGCAGCGGTCTTCGCGCTATGGCCTGCGCGAAGAGGGTTGCCGCCGCCGGTTGAGCCGGCCATCGAAGCGGCCGAGCCGTCCTGCGCAGTGTGGCACATTTGCCGCGGCGGTGCCAACGCGTGGCCTGCCGGTTGCATCGCCCCCGCCGCATGGCGCGCCGCTGCAGGCTGGCGCGCCATGCCATGACGGCCCCCCGGCATGTGGACGGATCAGCCGTGGGCCAGCAGCGCCGTGGGCCGCGAGGCGTTCACGGGCACCGCCACGGGACGCTCCTCCGTGCCGCCGATGCGAAACGCCGCCACGGCACGGCGCAACTCGCCGGCCTGCGCGCGCAGCGACTCGGCCGCCTCCGATGCCTCTTCGACCAGCTGCGCGTTCTTTTGCGTGTCCTCGTCCAGGCGCGCGATCACGCCAGCCATGTGCTCGATGCGTTCGGTCTGGTCTTCCGACGCCTGCACGATGCCGTCCATGGTGGTGGTGGTCTGCGTGATGGACGCGAGGATCTGCTCCATCGTCCGACCCGCGTCGGAGACGCGCGCCACGCCGGCCTGCACCGTTTCGACCGAGTCGACGATAAGCGCCTTGATCTCCTTGGCGGCCGTGGCCGAGCGTTGCGCCAGCGAGCGCACCTCGCTGGCCACCACCGCGAAGCCCTTGCCTTGTTCCCCCGCGCGGGCGGCTTCCACCGCCGCGTTCAGCGCCAGGATGTTGGTCTGGAAGGCGATGCCCTCGATGACCGAGGTGATTTCGGAGATTTGGGCCGAGGCCTGGGACAGCCGCTGCATGGTGTCCACCACGCCGTGCATGGTTTCGCTGCCGCGGCGCGCCGTTTCGACAGCATCGGCCGCCGTGGCGCTGGCCTGGCGCGCGCCGTCGGCGTTGAGCTTGACGGTGCCGGTAAGTTCCTCCATCGATTGCGCGGTCTGGCGCAGCGAGTTCGCCTCGTCGGCGGTACGGCTGGACAGGTCGGCATTGCCCTGGGCGATCTGTTCGCTGACCACCGAGACTTCGTCGGCATGCTGGCGCACGCCGCCCACCACGCCCGCCAGGCCGCGCTGCATGCGGGCCAGCGTGGCCAGGATGCTGCGGTTGTCGCCCTCGCGCACGGTGATGCGCGAGGCCAGGTCGCCGTTGCTGACGGCATCCGCGATGCGCTTGAGTGTTTCGGGCTCGGCGCCCAGCGCGCCGGTGATGTGGCGCGCGATCGCATAGGCCAGGCCGGCGCCCAGCAGGATGGCCACGGCGGTCAGGGCCAGCATCAGCTGCTGGAACTCGATACCCACGCTGCGCGCCATCTGGCTGCGTTCGTTGCTGAGCTGTTCTTCCTTGTCGATCAGCCGGTTGATGGCGGCCAGCCATTGCACGAACAGCGGCCGCGCCTGATCGAGCTGCGCGCGTGCGGTGTTGGCATCGCCGTTGCTCAGCGCGGCCAGCAACTTGTCGACGATCGGCACCGTGCGCGACTCGATGCGCTTGATGTCGGCGAGGATTTCCCGTTCTTGCGGAGAGGCGCCGGCCGGATCGGCGAACAGCGCGTCCAGCGGCGCGGCAGCCTCGTCGTACTGGCGCTTCAGGCGGGCGATGTCGGCGGCCAGCGACGGTAGCTCGGAGGCGGACGAGAGAACCGCGTCGCGGATGCCGATGGAGCGATCGTGCACGCTACCGCGGAAGGTGATGGCGTAGCGCTGTTTCACGCCGTAGGCGTCGTTGATTTCAGCGAGCGCGTCGTTCATTTTGTTCACGCGCTGGATGCCGACGCCCGTCAGGACGACCATGAGGAGCAGCACCCCGCCGAAGCCGAGCATGATGCGGCCTCCTGTGCTGCGCAAGCGTTTCGACCACGTGGTGGGCATGTCGGTATCTCCTGGGGGCCCGGCGATGCCGGGCGCGGTAACAGTAAGGATGTCAGTAGCGATAAGTAGGGCGGCGACAGAGGCGTCATGCCGCGTCGCCGCGAATTATCGGACGAATGTAGCATTCTGATAAATATATATTTTATTTATGAATTTATAACAATTAATTGAAATCTTTAAATTATTGTCATAGAAAACATGCAAAGCCGCAGGTCGCCTGCAATATGTTGGGGTGCCGTACGGGATGCCGCCGTCGGGCGATGCCTGCGAACGAATAAACCGCGTTACGCTGTCGTCCGTGCCAGGCGGGACGCGTCATCCCGCGCGTCCCCAACATTTCCTTCTTTGCTGCCCACGATGTCCGTATCCCCTTTGCCCAATCCCGCCTCTCCCCGCTACGACGCCGCCACGCGGGGGCTGCACTGGCTGACCGCCGCGCTGGTTCTGCTGCTGTTCGCGCTGCCGCAGATCTGGCACCGCCTGCCGAAAGCGTCGGCCAGGCCGCTGGAGCATCTGCACATCGCGGTCGGCGTGCTGCTGGCCGCGGTGCTGGTGCTGCGCATCGTGTGGCGGCTGGGCTGGGGCCGGCGCCTGCCGCCGGCGGCCCAGGGCGTGTCGCGCCATGCGGCGCATGCCATGCACATGACGCTGTACGTGCTGCTGGCGGTGCAGGCCCTGACCGGTTTCGCCAAGCGCTGGGTACGGGGCCGCGACGTGGACGTCCTGGGCCTGTTCCAGATTCCGCCGCCCGTGCACCTGCCCGAAACCTGGCGCCCGCTGGTCGGCGGCATCCACTACTGGACTTCGTGGCTCATCATCGCGCTGGCGGTGCTGCACGTCGCCGTGGCGCTGGTGCATCACTACGCGTGGCGCGACGGCCTGCTGCGCCGCATGGCCTGACAGCCGGCCGAACGTACGGCACAGGCGGCGCGGTCGCGCCGCAGCGGCCATGCTGGTACGCTACAGGCCGATTCCTCCCCGGGCCCGCGCATGCATACCTACGATCGTTCCGTCGCCGTCGGTTTCGGCTTCAATCCCGTCAATCGCCTGTCGGAAAGGCGCCAGGACGAGGCTTACGTCCAGGCCGCCCGCCAGGCGCCCGCCACGCGCTTCCTGGTCTATGCCGGCGACGTGCCCCTGCTGGCGCGCCGCGGCGAGGCGTACGACGCGCTGTTCGCCGCCCCGCAGCTCGATGGCCTGGGCGCCGCCACGCGCGAGGTCTTTCTCGGCCGCGACCCCGCCGGCACGGCGCTGTTCGCGCTGGACTACGGCCCGGCGCTGGCCGACGCGATTGCCGGCCGGCCGGGACTGGAACTGCTCGACCTGCGCTCGGTGGCGATGCGCGACCTGTTCGATCCCGACCTGCTGGGCGAGCTGGGCGGCGCCAAGGCCGTGCTGGACTGGCACCGGCGCCACGGCTTCTGCGCCCAATGCGGCGCGCCCAGCCGTATGGTGTGCGCCGGCTGGCGACGCGACTGCGATGCCTGTGGCGCACAGCATTTCCCGCGAGTCGATCCCGTCGCCATCATGCTGGCCGTCGATGGCGACCGCTGCCTGCTGGGGCGCCAGCCGCGCTTCGCGGCGGGCATGTATTCGGCGCTGGCCGGCTTCGTGGAGCCCGGCGAGACCATCGAGGACGCCGTGCGGCGCGAGATCCGCGAAGAGGCGGGCATCGATTGCTCCACGGTCACGTATTTCGCGTCGCAGCCCTGGCCGTTTCCGTCTTCGCTGATGATCGGCTGCTTCGCCCGCGCGCAGGGTACGGCCATCGTGATCGACGAGACCGAGCTGGAGGACGCGCGCTGGTTCACGCGTGCCGAGGTGGCCGAGATGCTGGCCGGCACGCATGCCGGCGGCCTGTCGGCACCCAAGCCGTTTGCCATCGCGCACCACCTGCTGCGCGCCTTCGTGGAAGAGGGCGAGGTGCTGCTGCGGCAGGCGCCGTTCGTGGAAACGCCGCTGCGGTCGTAGTCCGGGTGGGCCGCTGACATCGTGGCGTGCTGGCGGGCAATCCGGCCAGGCGCCGCATCCTTGCAACAGGAGCACAAGCAATGAGCAAGTCCACAAAACAGATCCTGCGCGAGCGGGTGGCGCAGCGCAACGGCATGGTGGTGGCGGGCGCCTTCAACGCCATGAGCGCCAGGGTGGTGGCCGACCAGGGCTTCGAGGCGGTCTACCTGACCGGCGCGGGCCTGACCAACATGCACTACGGAGCGCCCGACCTGGGCATCATCGGGCTGCGCGACGTGGCTGACGCCACCGCACGCATCCGCGACGCGGTCGAACTGCCGCTCATCGTCGACGCCGACACGGGCTTCGGCAACGCGGTCAACGTCTGGCATACCGTGCGCACGCTGGAGCGTGCCGGCGCCGACGCCATCCAGCTGGAAGACCAGATCTTTCCGAAGCGCTGCGGCCACTTCGCAGGCAAGGACGTGGCGCCGCTGTCCGAGATGCTGTCCAAGATCAAGGCCGCGGCCGATGCACGCCGCGACCCCGACTTCCTCATCATCGGCCGTACCGACGCGCGCGCGGTCGAGGGCTTCGATGCCGCCATCGAGCGTGCGCAGCGCTTTGCCGAGGCCGGCGCCGACATCCTGTTCGTCGAGGCCATCGTCGACCAGGAAGAGGTGCGCAAGGTGCCACAGCTGCTGCCCCAGCCCTTGCTGATCAACATCGTGGTGGGTGGCAAGACGCCCGCCGTGCCGGCCGCGGAACTGGGCCGGCAGGGCTACAGCCTGGTGCTGTACGCCAACGCCGCGCTGCAGGGCGCGGTGCTGGGCATGCAGCGCGCGCTGGCCACGCTGCGGCGCGACGGCAAGCTCGACGAGGATCCGCAGCTGCTGGCACCGTTCCTGGAGCGCCAGCGACTGGTGAACAAGCCGCTGTACGACGAGCTGGAGCAGCGCTACAAGGACGACTGATCCTCGCCCGCCAGCCCGCCCTCAGGCGGCCTGCGCTTGCGGCTGCCGCTGCGGCGCCTCGGCTGCCGCCGGGTACTGCGCCGAGAAGACCTGCCGGCCGGCCGACCACGTCCGGCTGACCAGCGGCAGCGTACCCACCTGCGTCACCGCGACCAGATCGGCGCGCAGGCCCGGCGCGATGCGGCCCCGGTCGTTCATGCCGCACGCGTCGGCCGGATTGGCTGTGACCAGCGCCGCGGCCTGGGGCAGCGACAGGTCGCTCTGCGCCACCACCGCATACACCGAGGCCACCAGCGTAGAGGGCTGGTAGTCGGAGCACAGGCAGCTGGCCACGCCGGCGCGCACCGCGTCGATGGCGCGCATCGAGCCGCTCTGGCTGCCGCCGCGCAGCACGTTGGGCGCGCCCAGGATGGTCGTCAGCCCGCACGACACCGCCGCCTTGGCGGTGTCCAACGTGATGGGGAACTCGCTCATCGTCACCCCTAGGTTGCGCATCGTGGCCACCCGGTGCACGGTGTCGTCGTCGTGGCTGGCGGTGGGCACGCCGGCCGCGTGTGCGTGCGCCAGCAGCTTCTCCACGCGGGCGGGGGCACCGTCGCCGGCGCGCAGCTTGGCGGCGGCCGCTTCCTCGGCCTGCAGGCGCTCCATGCCGTGGTTGCCCATCATGTACTGCAAATAGGCCTCCAGCGTCTTGAACTGACCCTGGCCGGGCGAATGGTCCATCACCGACAGCAGGTCCACCGCGCCGTCGTCGATCAGGGCGAACAGCACGTCCAGCGCGTGCGGGTCGGTGATCTCGTAGCGGCAGTGCACACGGTTGTCCACCAGGCCCTGGCCCCGGAAGGCACGCACCATGCGCACTACCTGCGCGGCCGTCTCGTTGTTGCGCACGCCCCATTCGTTGTTGGCGAAGGAAAGGGCGTGATAGGGCGTGGTGATGCCGGCGGCGGCGTTGCGGCGGTCGACCTGCGCCACCGCGAAGTCCAGCGGAAACTGCACGCGGGCGCGCGGCTCGGCTTCCTTTTCGATGGCGTCGCAGTGCAGGTCGATCAGGCCGGGCATCAGGGTCTGGCCGGCCAGGTCGACCACATGGGCCGAGGCCGGAGCCCCCGCGGGTTCGATGGCCGCGATGCGGCCGTGCTCGATCAGCAGGGCGGCATTCTCCAGCAGGCGGTCGGGCAGGACGATGCGGGCACGGGTCAGGTAGGTGGCGGGCATGGCGGGTCGGGGCGAGAAAACGGGAAGAGGGTGGAAAGTGGCCGGATCGTCCTGCTGGTCATCCAGGCAGTGCGGCGGGTTCGGGCATGGCGGCGCGCAACGGCAGGATACGGCTTGCGACGGCATCGCGCACGGCTTCGTCGTGGAAGATGCCGACGAGGCAGCGGCCGGCGGCGCGCGCTTCGCGGATCAGCTCGACCACCACCGCTCGGTTGCCGGCGTCCAGCGACGCCGTGGGCTCGTCCAGCAGCAGGATCGGATGGTCGCCGATGAAGCCGCGGGCTATGTTCACGCGCTGCTGTTCGCCGCCCGAGAAGGTGGCGGGTGCCAGCGTCCAGAGCCGCTCGGGCACGTTCAGGCGCGCCAGCAGCGTGGCGGCGCGCTCGCGCGCCCGCGCGGTCGTCTCGCCCAGCTGGCGCAGCGGCTCGGCCACCACATCCAACGTCGATACGCGAGGTATGGCGCGCAGGAACTGGCTGACGTAGGCGATGCTGTCGCGGCGCAGCGCCAGCACCTGCTGTTCGCCGGCCTTGGCCAGGTCCACCCAGCGGCCGTCGGCCGCGCGCAGCCGGATGCTGCCACCGGTGGCAAGGTAGTTGCCATACAGGCAGCGCAGCAGCGTGCTCTTGCCGGCGCCCGACGGGCCCGACAGCACCAGGCAATCGCCGGCGGCGGCCTGGAAGCTGACGGCTTGCAGCACCGGCAGGCGGATGCCGCCCTGGTTGTGCAGCAGGAACTGCTTGTGCAGTCCCTGCACGTCGATCATGAGGTCCGGGGTCATAGTCGGGTTCAGCTCTGCAGAATGGAAGAGACCAGCAGCTGGGTGTAGGGGTGCTGCGGATCGTCGAGGATCTGGTCGGTCAGGCCGCTCTCGACGACTTCGCCGCCGCGCATCACCAGCGTGCGTTGCGCCAGCAGGCGCGCCACGGCAAGGTCGTGGGTGACGATGATGGCGGCCAGCCGCAGGTCCGTGACGAGCTGGCGCAGCAGGTCCAGCAGGCGCGCCTGCACCGACACGTCCAGCGAGGCGGTGGGCTCGTCCATCAGCACCAGCCGCGGGTGGGTGACCAGGTTGCGGGCGATCTGCAGCCGCTGCTGCATGCCACCCGAGAACGCGGCGGGCGCCTCGTCCAGCCGCGCGGCATCGATTTCCATGCGGGTCAGCCAGCCCGAGGCGGCCTCGCGCAGGGTGCCGTAGTGGCGCTGCCCCACGGCCATCAGCCGCTCGGCGATGTTGGCCCCTGCGCTGACCTGCATGCGCAGTCCGTCGCGCGCATGCTGGCGCACGAAGCCCCAGTCGGTGCGCGCCAGCAGGCGGCGCTGCGCGCCCGTCAGGGTGGCAAGGTCGACCAGGCCGGCACGGTCCACGTCGTACCAGACGCTGCCGGACTGCGGCTCGGCCTGCCACGACAGCGCCTGCAGCAGCGTGCTCTTGCCCGAGCCGGACTCGCCCACCACGCACAGCACTTCGCCGGGATGGAGGTCGAAGCTGACGTCGCGGCAGCCGTGCACGCCGTCCCAGGTGCGCGTCAGGTTGCGCACGGATAGCAGGGCGCCCGTCATGCCTGGTCCTCCGGCGCGGCGTCGTGCGCCTGCGCGGCCTGGCGCTGCCCGCAGTACTCGGTGTCCGAGCAGACGAAGCGGCGCGTGCCCTGGTCGTCCAGGATGATCTCGTCCAGGAAGCTCTCGCGCGAGCCGCACAGGTCGCAGCATTCGGACCAGCGCTCGACGGTGAAGGGATGATCCTCGAAGTCCAGGCTGGCTACGCGCGTGTAGGGGGGCACCGCGTAGACGCGTTTCTCGCGGCCGGCGCCGAACAGCATCAGCGCGGGATTGCCGTCCAGCTTGGGGTTGTCGAACTTGGGGATGGGCGAGGGGCGCATCATGTAGCGTCCGTTGACGATGACGGGGTAGTCGTAGGTGGTGGCGATGTGGCCGTGGTGCGCGATGTCCTCGTACAGCCGCACGTGCATGGCGCCGTATTCGGCCAGGGCATGCATGGTGCGGGTCTCGGTCTCGCTGGGTTCGAGCCAGCGCAGCGGCTCCGAGATCGGCACCTGGAACACCATGATCTGGCCTTCGCGCAGCGGCGTCTCGGGGATGCGGTGGCGGGTCGGGACGATGCTGGCCTCGGGCGTGGATTCGGTGGTGCGTACGCCCGTCACGCGGGCGAAGAAGCGGCGGATGTTGATGGCGTTGGTGGTGTCGTCCGAGCCCTGGTCGATTACCTTCAGCACGTCCTGTGCGCCGATCAGCGAGGCGGTCACCTGGATGCCGCCGGTGCCCCAGCCGTAGGGCAGCGGCATTTCGCGGCTGCCGAACGGCACCTGGTAGCCGGGGATGGCCACCGCCTTGAGCAGCGCGCGCCGCAGCATGCGCTTGGTCGATTCGTCCAGATAGCCGAAGTTGTAGTGAGCGTCGCGCTCGACGTGGGGAGATGCGTTCATGGCGTCTGGACCTCCTGGCGGGCCGCGGCGGGGGAGTCGACGGCGGTGGCGGGAACATCGGCGGGCCCTGCCGCCGTGGGCCGGGCATGCTGCCGCTCGTGGTCGGCGCGCAGGCGCCGCAGCAGTTCCAGGTTGGCCTGGAAGTCCACGTAGTGGGGCAGCTTCAGGTGCTGCACGAAGCCCGAGGCCTCGACGTTGTCGCTGTGGTAGAGCACGAACTCGTGGTCGTTGGCCGGCGAGTCGGCCGCCTCGCCCAGTTCGGCTGCGCGCAGCGCGCGATCCACCAGTGCCATCGACATGGCCTTGCGCTCGCCATAGCCGAACGTCAGGCCATAGCCGCGTGTGAACTTCGGGCCTTCCTGCGCGTTGCCGGCGAACTGGCTGACCATCTGGCATTCGGTGACGTCGATCTCGCCGATCACCACCGGGGCGCCCAGTTCCTCGATCATCATCTCCACTTCCAGCGAACCGTAGCGGATCTCCGCGGCGAACGGATGGGTGTTGCCGTAGCCGCGCTGGGTGGAATAGCCCATCGACAGCAGGAAGCCTTCATCGGCGCGGGCCAGGTTCTGCAGGCGGGCGGGGCGCGCGGCCGGGAAGCCGAGCGGCTGGCGCGTCAGGTCGAACGGCGCCGGGTCGCCAGGCGGCGGTGCATCGGGGTCGATCAACGCATCGTGCTGCAGCAGGTCGGTAACGCGCGGCATGGCGGCCTCGAGCGGGGCGGGCGTGGCGCCGGCGGCGTCGGGCGCGCGTGCGGATGCTACGGTTCTCGCTTCGCCGTCCTCCAGGCTGAAATCCAGCAGCCGCTGCGTGTAGTCGTACGTCGGGCCCAGCACTTGCCCACCCGGCACGTCCTTGAAGGTGGACGAGATGCGGCGGCGCAGCTGCATGCGGCCGGTGTCGATGGGTTCGGTGTCGCCGAGGCGCGGCAGGGTGGTGCGATAGGCGCGCAGCAGGAACACGGCCTCGATGGCATCGCCGGCCGCCTGCTTCAGGGCCAATGCGGCCAGGTGGGGGTCGTACAGCGCGCCCTCGGCCATCACGCGCGACACGGCCAGCGGCATCTGCTGCCGGATCTGCGCCAGCGTCAGCTCGGGCACGGTTTCGTCGCCGCGCCGGTACTGCGCCAGCGCGCGGTATGAATTGAGGATGGCGCGTTCGCCACCCTTGACGGCTACGTACATGTCAAGCCTCCATGCGGCAGGTGCGCGGCAGGCCGCAGAGCTGGCGGCCACTGGTCAGCAGCACGTCCACGCCCAGCGGAAAGCACCGGTGGTTGGCCTGCCATTGGGCGAGGAAGCCGGCGGGCAGGCCCGATACGCGCAGTTCCTGCGTGTCACGGATGCCGGGTCCCGTCAGGCGAAGTGGTTCGCCTTCCTGCAGCGAGGCCACTTCGATGATCAGCGTGGCCGACCGGTCGGGATAGGCCGGCTCGCCGGGGTTGCAGTCGGCCAGCGCGGGCGGCTCGAAACCCGCGGGCACGGCGGCGAAGGTGGCCATGTCGGGCCGGGCCACGATGCGGCAGCCGCAGTGAAAACGCAGGAAGCGCGCCATGTCCGCGCCCACGCCGGACGGCAGCCACAGCGGTGCATCGCCGTCGGCCAGCGTCAGCAGCACGGCCGTCATGGCCGGCGAGAGCCCGCGCGGCACGCCGCTGCGCACCGCCAGCGGGGTCACGCGGCCGGGGTGCGACAGCGCGTGCAGCGCGGCGCGGAATACGGCCTGGGCATCGGCCACAGGATCGTCGAAGCCGGACAGCAGCGCGCCCGCGGCCGCCGGGCCCGAGGCCTTGGCCGGGTCCAGAGTCAGTGTAGGTTCCATTTCAGTCTTCTCCTCGAACCAGGGTGTAGAAGTCCACCCGGGTCTGCGCCGTGTCGCGCGCCCGCGCGTCGCGCCGTTCGGCGTGCACGCGCGCCAGCGGCGCGATCAGCGCCGCCTGCACGCGTTCGTGCCACTGCGGCAGTTGCAGCAGGGCATCGACCATCGCGGCCTGTTCGGCATGGCGCGGGGCGCGGCCGCGCACATAGGCAACGCCCATCACGCCCTCGGCCAGGGCCAGCGCGCACCGCGTGACGGTGACCTCGCCCAGGTTGAACTGCGCGCCGGTGCCGCCGCTGCGGGCCCGCACCATGGCCATGCCGGTCTCCGGCCGGCGCAGCCAGTGGCAAGGCGGCAGCTCGCCCAACGCGCCGTAGGCACGGTCCAGCTCGGCCGGATCGGCCAGCGCCAGCACGCGCATCCAGCCGCGGCGCGCGGCGTCGGCGCGTGGCGGGGAAGTTTCGGTTTCAGCCATATTTCCTCTAAACGTCTAGATGACTGTGGACGGTATGATCCTGCACGGATAGGAATTGAACCGCGCGCGCATGAACTTATGATGACATCGCCGCGCCATGCCGCGATGGCACAATGGCGGCCATTGCTGCAGGAGCGCAAACCTATGGTCGAACGAGGTTCCGGTGTCGCGGTCTGGCGCCAGATCGGCGAGCTGCTGGCCGCTGACATCCGCAAGAAGCACTATGCGCCGGGCGAGCAGCTGCCGCCCGAGCCCGAACTGGCGGCGCATTATGGAGTCAATCGCCACACCATCCGGCGCGCCATGGGCGAGCTCGAGCAGAGCGGACTAGTGCGCATCGAGCAGGGCCGCGGCACGTTCGTGCAAGAGCACGCCATCGACTATGCCATCGGCCGGCGTACGCGTTTCTCCGAGAACCTGCGCAGGCAGGGCCTGCCGGCGCACCTGGAACTGCTGGGCAAGCAACTGCTGCGCGATGGCGAGGCGGCCAGCCGCCTGGGCCTGCCGCGCACGGTGCAGCTGCTGCGCGTGCAGATGCGCGGCAAGTCGCGCGACCGCGTCATCGATGTGTCCGAGCACTATTTCGACGCGCGGCGCTTTCCCGGCCTGGCCGAACGATTGGACGCGCTGGGCTCGGTATCCCGGGCATATGCGCACTACGGCATCGCCGACTACACCCGCAAATGGTCGCGCATCACCGCCGTCCTGCCCGACCCCGATACGGCGCGCCTGCTCGGCCAGCCCAAGACGCGCCCCATCCTGCAGGTGGAGGCATTGAACGTGGACCCGGCACAGGTGCCGCTGCAGTACAGCGTGACGCGCTTCGGCGGCGACTGGGTGCAACTGGTGGTCGGGGAGGAGGACGCCTGACGGGGATGGGGTGCGGCACGCGCGGCAGCGGAAGTCATCTAGACATCTGGCGGTCATGAAACCTCGCTAGGATTTCCTCATGGACCACGCTGCTACCCACCTCGACCTGCTCGCCGGCATCGCCGGCGCCCGCGTACTGACGCCCGAGGGCCTGCGCCCCGCCTTGCTGGGCTTTCACGACGGCCGCATCGCTACATCCCCCGGCGTGCCCGGCCCTGGCTGGATGGACGCGGCCGGCCTCCTGGTGCTGCCCGGCATCGTAGATCTGCACGGCGATGCCTTCGAGCGCTCTGTGATGCCGCGTCCGGGCGTGGCATTTCCCTACGATGGTGCCCTGTATGACGTGGACCGCCAGTTGCTCGCCAACGGCATCACCACCGAGTTTCATGGCGTGACGCTGTCGTGGGAGGGCGGCCTGCGCGGCGAACCCTATGCGAGGCGCATGTTCGACACGCTGGCGCGCGTGCGTCCCGCGCTGGGTGCGCACCACTACGTGCACCTGCGTTTCGAGACCCACCACGTCGATGGCGTGGCGGCGGCGCAGGATTGGATCCGCGCCGGCCTGGTGCACTTTCTGGCGCTGAACGACCACCTGCCGGGCATGGTCAAGCGCCTGGGCGACGACCGCAAGCTGCTGCAGTATGCCGAGCGTGCCGAGTGCGGGCTGGACGCGTTCCGCGAGCGCATCCGCCTGGCGATGCAGGCCGCCGACGCGGTGGCCAACGCTATGCGCGAGCTGACCGGCACGGCGCGCGAGGCCGGTCTGCGCATCGCCTCGCATGACGACCCCGATGGCGCCACGCGGCGCTACTACCACCAGCTTGCCTGCGGCGTGGCCGAGTTCCCGCTGACGCGCGAGGCCGCCGAGGTGGCGCGCGAGTTGGACAACGCCATCGTGTTCGGCGCGCCCAACGTGGTGCGCGGCGGCAGCCATACGCATGCGCCCAATGCCGCCGAGATGGTGCGTGCAGGGCTGTGCGACGTGCTGACCTCCGACTATTACTATCCGGCGCCGCTGGCCGCGGCCATGCGCCTGGTGAACGACGGGGCCCTGGCGCTACCGGCGGCCTGGAGCCTGGTGTCGCGCAATCCCGCGCGTGCCGCGGGCCTCACCGACCGCGGCGAGCTGGCCGACGGCATGGCGGCCGATCTCATCGTGGTCGACGACAGCGATCCGGTGCTGCCGCGCGTGTGCGCGGCCATCGTCGGCGGCCGGCTGCGCTATGCCAGCGGCCGTTTCGCCAGCACGGGGCAGCCGCTTGTCGCTGCCCAGGCGGCCTGACGCCATGCCGGTCGCGCATCGCTACGCCTTGTATTTCGCGCCGCCGCAGCCCTGGCGAGACGTGGGTGCGCGGTGGCTGGGCCGCTGCGCCGATACCGGCGCGCCGCTTGCCCCCGCGCCCGGCGCCGATCCGCGCCAGGCGGCGTGGACGCGGGCGCCGCGCCACTATGGGCTGCATGCCACGTTGAAGCCGCCTTTTCGCCTGCGCGAGGGCCGCACGCCCGACAGCCTGGACCAGGCCGTGCGGACGCTGGCGTGCGCGACCCAGCCTTTCGACGTGGCGCTGCGCTGCCAGGCGCTGCGCGGCTTCCTGGCGTGGCGCTTGCAGGGCGAGCCGTCAGGGCAGGCTGCCATGCATGCCCTGGCCGCCGAAGCCGTGCGAGCCCTCGACGACTGGCGCGCGCCGCTCACCGAGGCCGAGCTGGCGCGCCGCCGCACGGCGGCGCTAAGCCCCGCGCACGAGGCCATGCTGGCACGCTGGGGCTACCCCTACGTCTTCGACCAGTTCGTTTTCCACATCACGCTGACCGGCATGCTGGAGGAGGCCGCCATGTGCGAGGCCGCGGCGTGCATCGAGGCGCTGGACGCGCCGCTGCGCGGCCGTGCCATGCCGGTTCGCGCCGTCAGTCTCTACGTGCAACCCGACGCCGGTGCGCCGTTCCTGGCGGCGCGCCACTATGGTTTCGACGGCGGCATCGTCGACGCCACCGGCGCGCCCTGGTTGTCGGCAGGATCATGATGACCGTTGACGCCGCCCCGCGCGGGGCACGCCTGATCTATCTGATGGGACCCTCGGGCAGCGGCAAGGACACGCTGCTGCGCCTGTTGTCAGCCAGCCTGCGCCCGGACGAGCCAGTGCGCGTGGCGCGACGCCGCATCACGCGGCCCGGCAGTGCGGACGAGGCCAGCGTGCATGTGTCCGAAGCCGAGTTCGAGCAGCTTGCCGCGGCGGGTGCCTTCGCCCTGCACTGGCGCAGCCATGGGCTGTGCTACGGCATCGCCATCGACATCGACCGCCGGCTTGCCGGAGGCGAGGTGGTCCTGGTCAACGGTTCGCGCCGCCACCTGGCAGCCGCCCGCGCGCGCTATCCCGGTCTGCTGGCGGTGGAGGTGGCCGTGGACACCGATGTGCTGGCCCAGCGCCTGGCGCAGCGTGGCCGCGAGAGCGCGGCGCAGATCGCCGACCGGCTGGCCGCGGCGACGCTGTCGGCGGGTGGCCAGCCTGCGCCGACGCTACGGCTGGACAACAGCGGCGCCCCCCAGGTGGCGGCCCAGGTGCTGTTGGCCCTGGCGCGCGGCCTGCTGGCCATCGAGACGGCTGACATCTGAGCCGGAAGAAGAGAAGGACCACCTTCGCGTCGGCATCCGCGGTCTTGCCGGCGCTGCTCGTTTGCAGGAAGGCGCCGGCGGCCCGTGATCTGCCGCCGGCGTGTTGCCTCAGGGTTGCATCAGGGCTTCATCAACGCCCGGACCTGCCGCAGGTAGTGCGCCAGCGGCGGCGTGGCCGCGTCCACGTCCTTGGCCAGGTCGTCGTAGCGGCGCAGCCGCACGGCGGCGCTGGCATGAGGATGGGCCTCGAACACGTTGCGGGCGTCCTCGTCGTAGGGGCCGCCCTGCAGCGCCAGGCTGGCCTGCGACGCGGGCGACAGGCTGGCGTAGTAGCCCTCGTCCACGGCGCATAGATAGCGCTTGGCCGCCACATGCAGCCGGATCGGCTCGGTCACCTCGGGCCCCAGCAGCGGACCCAGCATCCGCGCGGCGACTTCCTGGTGACGCATGTCCCGGCTGCGGCTCTCCGCCTGCACCAGGTGCCCCAGGTCGTGCAGTAGCGCGGCGACCACCAGTGCGGGTGCTTCGCCGGCGCGTTCGGCCAGCTGCGCGCACTGCAGCGCGTGCTGGGTCTGCGTGATGGCCTCGTCACCGTAGTACGCGGCGCCGTAGCCGTCGAACAGCGCCGCGATCTGCGCCAGCGTCAGCGTCGCGGCGACCGAGGAGAAGGACGTGCCGGGGTGGAGATCCATGGGAATTCCTAGATGAACGCCTTGCGGATGCGCGAGGACAGCATGTCCGTGGTCACCACGAAGGCAATGATGATGATCATGACGGCGCAGGTCTGCGCGTACTGGAAGCTGCGGATGATCTCCCACAGCACCATGCCGATGCCGCCCGCGCCGACGATGCCCACCACCGAGGCCGAGCGCACGTTGGATTCGAAGCGGTACAGCGAATACGAGATCCACAGCGGCATCACCTGTGGGATCACGCCGTAGACGATCTCCTCCAGTGCATTGGCGCCCGTGGCGCGTACGCCTTCCACCGGACGCGGGTCGATGGCCTCGACCGCCTCGGCGAACAGCTTGGCCAGCACGCCGGTGGTGTGCACCCATAGCGCCAGCACGCCGGCGAAGGGCCCCAGGCCCACCGCCACGATGAACAGCATGGCGAACACCATCTCGTTGATGGCGCGGCAGGCATCCATCAGGCGCCGCATCGGCTGGTACACCCAGGGCGGCACGATGTTCGATGCGCACATGAGTCCGGCCGGCACCGCCACCACGATGGCCAGGAAGGTGCCCCAGATGGCGATCTGCACCGTCACCAGCATCTCGTCCAGGTAATTGCGCCAGTCCCGGAAATCGGGCGGAAAGAAATCGGCGGCGAACTGGCCCATGTTGCCGCTGTCGCGCAGCAGGTCCATCGGCCGCATGTCGGCGCCTTGCCACGACAGGCCCAGCAACAGGAAGATGGCGGCCCAGGCCAGCAGGGTGGACAGCGGCGTGCGCAGGCGCACGGTGGGCGGGGCGGCGGAGGAGAGGGTAGGGTTCATGGCGGCGCCTTGTGCGCAAGGATTGGGAGAACAGCGCGAAAAATGGCGAAGCGGCGGCCCGCGCGGCAGGCGGGCCGCCGTGGCGCAGCGGCCTTACTTGGCGGCGCTGGCCAGGGTGGCCGCCTGTTTGGCGAGCGAGTCGAGTTGCGTTTCGACGGCGGCGATGCGCTTGCGCTTTTCCTCGGCCGACAGCGTCGTGTCGCCTTCCAGGCGCGCCTTGGCTCCGGCCAGGTCCATCTGGCGGATCGGGATGAGCTGGTTGTTGTCCGAAGCGCGGAAGCCCTTGTAGGTCAGCTTCTGCAGGTTCGCCAGCTCCTGCTGCGAGCCCTTGCCGTAGTTGAGAAAGAAGTCGCGGATCTTCTGCTTCAGCTCGGGCGACAGGTCAGTGCGCCACACGATCGGATCGGCGGGAATCAGCGGCGACTTCCACAGCACGCGCACCTGGTCCAGCGCGTTGCGGCCGGTGTTCACGTGGTAGCGCTCCACCGCCTCGGTGTTGGTCACCGCCACGTCGACCTGCTTGTTGATGACCGACAGCAGGTTGGTCTCGTGGTTGGCGATGCGCACGTTCTTGAACAGCGTCTTGGGTTCGACCTTGTTGGCCAGCCACAGGTAGAAGTTCGGCACGGCGGTGCCCGAGGTCGAGTTGGGATCTCCCGCGCCGTAGCTCAGCTTGCCGCCCTGCTTGAGGACGTCGTCCACGCTCTTGAGGGGGCTGTCCTTGCTGGTCAGCAGTAGCGACCAGTAGCCGGGGTTGCCGTCCTTGTCGATCACCGAGGCGAACACCTCGCCGCCGGCGCGGTCCACGGCCTCGATGGCCGACTTGTTGCCGTACCAGGCGAGCTGCACCTTGTTGAAGCGCATGCCTTCGATGATGCCGGCGTAGTCCGAGGCAAAGAAGGGCTTGACCGGCACCCCGAGCGCCTTGCTCAGGTCGGCGATGACGGGATCCCAGCCGGATTTCAGGTTGGTCGACGATTCCGTCGAGATGATGCCGAAGTTCAGCGTCTTGGCGTCCTGGGCCAGGGTCGGCGCGGATAGCAGGGCGGCGCTGGCGATCAGCGCAGAAAGGGTCTTGACGAACATGGTGGCTCCGTTGATGCGGGCAGGGGAAAGACGGGAAATCAGGTGGCCGCGGCGTCGAGCGTGCCGGGCAGCATGCGCGGCGCGGGCGCCGGCGGGGTGGAGGCGGGCAGCGGGCCACGCAGCTCGGCCAGCTGCGAGCCGTACAGTTCCTGCTGCATCGCCGGAGTCAGCGCGGCCGAGGGGCCGTCATACACGACCTTGCCGTGGCGCAACGCCACGACCCGCGGGCAGTAGCGCAGCGCGACGTCAACCTGGTGCAGCGAGACCACCACCGCCACCTGGCGGCGGCGGTTGATGTCGGCCAGCGTGTCCATCACCCGGCGCGACGACTCCGGGTCGAGCGAGGCGATGGGTTCGTCGGCCAGGATCACCCGGGCGTTCTGCACCAGCGTGCGAGCGATGGCGGCGCGTTGCTGCTGGCCGCCGGACAGCGTCGAGGCGCGCTGAAAGGCATAATCGTCTATACCAACCTGGGAAAGCGCGTCCATGCCCAGCGCCACCTCGTCGCGGCGGAACACGCGCAGCAGGCTGCGCCAAAGGGGCACGCGTGGCAGCAGGCCGGTCAGCACGTTGGTGATCACGGACAGGCGGCCCACCAGATTGAACTGCTGGAACACGAAGCCGATGCCGGCGCGTGAGCGGCGCACCGAGGGGCTGATGCGGCCGTCGCGCTGGATCAGTTCACCGTTGACGTACACGGCACCGGATCCCTTGTCGGCGGCGGTGAAGCCGGCCAGGTGGCGCAACAGGGTGGA
>Ga0182743_1001141_pt1 | contig 27035 bp, 26 predicted proteins | sample eDN3rd30CKraftOP_FD_128522 | JGI IMG/M metagenome (GOLD analysis project Ga0182743, IMG submission 128522) | Enriched Organic Plus compost microbial communities from Emeryville, California, USA - eDNA 3rd pass 30_C Kraft OP (version 2) (version 2) ... | reverse complement strand
GCCGCGCCAATTCCGGCGAAGGCGCATCGGCGGGGGTGCCATCGGCACGCAGCAACTGATGCGGCAGGCCGACCGGGCTTTTGCCGTAAAGCACCGCATAATGGGTCAACGCCACCAGATAGATGCCCAGATCATTAGGATGGATCGTATCAAGCGAGCCGTCGGGATTGCGGGCAAAAAGATCCTCGCGCGAGGTCAGCTCAGCGATACCGCCCGCCTCGGCCTCGGCCACCAGACGCGCCATCACCTGCCCGGCGGGGATCAGCCAGACCGGTCTGCCCGCCGCCCGCGTGGCGGGCCAAAGCAGTCCGGGCTTCCATATGGTTTCCAGATCATCTGGCAGACGCCCCAACCATTCGGGCCGATCGTCCAGCGCATGCCAGCTTTCATACAGAAAGATCTGGGTGTCGGGATTGCCTGCCGCGGCCGCGGCCGCCCATTTCCCGGCGTGTGCACTGCTGTCTTTGTAACGCAGCGCATCCTTGAGCCGCACCATCTCGGTCATGACAAAGGCGTCGTATTCCCCCGATTTCAGCGCCTCATGCGCATCACGGTAATGCGGGGTGGCGTTCTCTTGCTCAAAACCGCTGATCGCCCCGCTACCCTGAAAATGTTCGCTCAGCGCCGTGCCCCAGCCCAATTGCAGCGCATAATCATGCCCCTGCCCGGCCAGTTGCGCCAGCATGGCCGGCATGTCGCGCCCCACAAGGCTGTGGCCCAGATGATAGACCCGCAACGGCCCCGATGGCAGCACCCGGCCAGACTGGTAAAGCGCCTGCACATCGGCATCGTCATCCGCCGCTGCCCGTTGCACATGACGCCAGTAAAGCAGCGCCGCCACGGCAATCACGACCAGAAAAGCAACCAGATAGCGCATGTCGCCCCCCGTCCCGAACCGGTGGCAGGATAGCAAAAGGGCCGCCACCCCGAAAGGCGGCGACCCCGAAAGGCATATATGAGGCGGGGCGTTTTAGCCCTCGGCCTCGGAGTTTTTGCGGTTCCAGCGGATCGAGGACCAGAGCGAGATACCGATCAGCGTCGCGCCGCCAAGACCGGTCACGACCTCCGGGATATGCACGAGCGGTTGCACGAACATGATCACCGACAGGGCGACGATTGCATAAAAGGCGCCATGTTCCAGAAAGCGGTATTCGGACAGCGTCCCGCGCTCGACCAGCATGATGGTCATCGAGCGGACATACATCGCGCCGATACCCAGACCGATGGCGATGACGAACAGGTTGTGGGTCAGCGCAAAGGCACCGATCACCCCGTCAAAGCTGAATGAGGCGTCCAGAACCTCGAGGTAAAGGAACGCGCCCAGACCGCCCTTGGCCCCGGCCTGCAAGGTCTGCTGCGAACTGTCCAAAAGACCGCCCAGCACCTCGACCAGCAAAAAGGTCAGAAGGCCCCAGATCGCGGATTGAAAGAACACCTGCGATTCGGCCCCCTCCAGAAAGCGCGAAAAGATCAGCACCGTCACCAGTACAACCGCGACCTCGATGCCGCGGATGGTGGCATAGCGCTGCATGCGGTCCTCAAGCCAGCGGACCCAGTGCACATCCTTTTCGTGGTCAAAGAAGAAGCTCAGGCCGACCATCATCAGGAAGGTGCCGCCAAAAGCCGCGATAGGCAGATGGGCATCCTGCATGATCCGGGAATATTCGTCGGGCTGGGTCGCAGCCAGGATCATCGCCTGCCACGGGCCGATATTGGCAGCAATGACGACGATCAGCAGCGGAAAGATCACCCGCATGCCGAAAACCGCGATGACGATACCCCAGGTCAGAAAGCGGCGCTGCCACTTCGGGGTCATCTCTTTCAGCTTGTTGGCGTTGACGATAGCGTTGTCGAAGGAAAGCGAGATTTCCAGCACCGCAAGCACGGCACAGATAAAAAAGACCGTCAGTGCACCACCGACAGTACCTGTGGTCTGCCATCCCAGCACCGCGCCAAGCGCGAGACCAAGGAAGGTGACAATGAACGACCATTTGAAATATTGCAGGGTCGGACGATGGGTTCCATTCGTCGAGCCCGCCGCAGACGGGGTGTTTCCTTGCTGCATGTCAGAACAAGATCCAGGCGGCTGGTAAAAGATCGATGCCGACATCACGAACGTGCCGCCACGTCCGCCAGAGGGGCCCGGACATCAAACTGCGTTCACGAGGACGCGAACGGGCGAAAGATGGCGAATCACAGTCACGATTGCAAGGGTTTCCCATCAATCGCGGCATTTTCCTGCGCGAAGAATTCGCTCGCCAACACCGGCAAGGCGATCTGCGCCAGCAGCCCACCACCGCCCGCGCCTTCGCCCAAAGTCAGCCTGCCCCCGAAAAGACTGGAAATTTCCAGCGCCACCGGCAGGCCCAGCCCCATGCCCGGCCCGGTCGTCTCACCCCGGCTGAAACGGCTGACGGCGGCGGCACGCGCCCCGGTCGGGATGCCGGGGCCGTTGTCCTCGACCTCCAGAACCGCCGCGCCGCCGTCGCGCCTGACGCGGACAGTCACCACCGCCGCCCGTCCTGCGTGAAGCAGCGCGTTCGAGATCAGGTTGCTCAGTGCCTCGCCCAGCAACAGGGGTTCGGCCCGGACCAGCAACGACCCCTCGCCCTCAAAGCCAAGGTCGATCCCGGCCTCGGCTGCGGCGGGGATATGTTCGGCGGTCAGATCGCGGGCCAGAGCCACCAGATCCAGCGGGGCGGCCAAAGCCGCGCCCTCGGCGGTATCCACCCGAGCCAGCAGCAAAAGCTGGGCAAGGATACGTTCTGCATGGGCCACCGCGGCATCGCCCTTGGCGGCAGCGGCCTGCGCCTCGGGCAGGGTCGCGGCCCGTGCCGCCAGCGCCAGCTGGGTGCGTACCACAGTCAGGGGCGTTCTGAGCTGATGCCCGGCATTGCCGGTGAAATTGCGCATCCCGTCCAGCGCCGCCCCCAGCCGGCGCATGAACCCGTTGACCGTCCCGACCAGCCCGCGCACCTCGGATGGCACCTGCGTCCCGATCGGGCTCAGGTCATCGGGGCTGCGGGCCGCGATCTCTTCGCTCAGCCGGTAAAGCGGGCGCAGGGACAGGGTCACCGCGATCCAGACGATCAGCGCCGCCCCGGCAATCATCAGCCCCAGCCGCAGGGCCGAGCGCATCAGGATTGCCCGCGTCAGTTCGCGCCGGGCATTTGTGGTCTCGGCCACGGTGACCACAAAGGGCACCTCGTCGATCCCGGTCGAGGCGGCACGGGCAAGGCTTGCCACCCGCACCGGCTCGCCCCGGAAAACATCATCGGCATAGGCCGGTCCGCTGCCCGGACGCGCCGGTGCCATGGGCAGATCGCCATAGCCGGTGACGATATGGCCCGGCGGACCGTCGACGCGGTAAAACACCCGGTCCTGCGCGGCGGAACTTAGCATCTCCAGCGCGCCATAAGGGATCTCGATGGCGATACGGCCGTTTTCGTCAAGCGAGGCGCGCTCGGCAATGACAAGGGCCGAGCCCGCCAGCACCCGGTCGGCCAGCGCGTTGGCCATGCGCACCGCCTCGCGCCAGGTGTCGATCAGGGCCGCCGTTCCCAGCACAAGCGTCGCCAGCAACAGCCACGCAAGCAGGCGGCGACGCAGGGAAAAGGGCCGCCGGATCAAGGCGCCGCCCGGTCAAGGAAATAGCCGATGCCGCGCGCGGTGCGTACCGTCAGCCCGGCCGGAGCCAGCCGCTTGCGCAGCCGACTGACATATTGCTCGATCGCATTCGCGGACAGGTCATCCTCAAGCGAGGTCAGCGACTGCACAATGGCGTCGCGCGTCACCACTTTGCCGGCGCGCATGATCAGCAGCTCCAGCAACCCGCGTTCCCGCGCCGGCAGGTCCAGAGGCTGCCCCGCCAGCATGAAGCTGCGTGCCGTCTGGTCCAGCACCAGATCGCCAAAGCTGACGGTCGAGTTGCGCAGCCCCGCCTGACGCCGCAGAAGCGAGCGGATGCGGGCCTCGAACTCTCCGATGTCAAAGGGTTTGATCAGGTAGTCGTCGGCGCCAAGGTCAAGGCCGCGCACCCGCTCTTCGGGCGCGCCACGGGCGGTCAGGATCATCACCGCCGCCGGGTTGCGCCGCGCGCGCATTGCCCGCAGGACCTCCAGCCCGTCCATCTGGGGCAGGTTCAGATCCAGGATCACCAGATCAAAGCTTTCCGCCGCCGCCAGCGCCTCGGCCGAGGCCCCGTCATGGACCACATCCACCGCATAGCCTGACTGCCGCAAAAGGGCGGTCAGCCCCTCGGCCAGCGACAGGTTGTCCTCGACAAGCAGGATGCGCATGGTTTCCCCCTTGCGACGCACCCTAGCGGCGCAAGGCAGACTTGTGAACGGCCCACCGCTTTGGCAAAGTCGCAGATCATGCGCCTGTTCGACCGTATCATGCCAGCCATCGCCACGGCACTTACGCTGTGGGCAGGCGGCGTGTCCGCGCAGGTTACCCTGTTCCCGGCCCCCGACGATCAGACGCAAGAGCTGTCGATCTATTCCTCGCTCGACAATGATCTGGCCGCACCGCTGATTGCGGCCTTTCAGGCCCGGCACCCGGACGTCACGGTGCGTTATGAAAACCTGCTGACGACCGAGCTGCACGACCGCATCGTGGCCGAGACCAGATCAGGCACAGGAACGGCGGATTTTGCCTTTTCCTCGGCCATGGATCTGCAGGTCAAACTGGCCAACGACGGCTATGCCCGCGCGGTCGAGACCCCGGACACGCCCGACTGGCCCGATTGGGCAAACTGGCGCGACACCGCCTATGCGCTGACCTTTGAACCCGCGGTCTTTGCCTATCACAAGCCCAGCTTTGCCGGGCGCGAACCTCCGGCCACACGCGCCGATCTGATGCGCTGGATGGCCGAACACCCGGCCGGGGCGCGGGGCCGGATCGGCACCTATGACGTGGCGCGCTCGGGCGTGGGCTATCTGTTTCTGGCCCGCGATCAGGAGCTTTATCCAAATATCTGGTCGGTGGTGCGTGCCATGGGCCGGGCAGAGGTGCAGCAATTCCCGACCTCGGCCGATCTGCTGGAACGGATCGCCGACGGACGGCTGGCGGTGGGCTATAACCTGCTGGGCTCATATGCCGCCGACTGGGCGCGGCGCCATCCCGACGTGGGTGTGATCCTGCCGCGCGACTTTACTGTCGTCGTCTCACGCGTGGCGCTGGTGCCTGCGGCGGCGCGTCAGCCCGGGCTTGGCGCGGATTTCCTGGCCTTTCTGATGTCGCCCGAGGGGCAGGGCCTGCTGTCACGTACTCTGCGGCTGTCAGCGGTCAGCCTTGAGGTCTCGGGCCAGCCGGGACCGGCGGGCGGCATGCAGGATCTGGCCGGGCTGCGGCTGAAGCCGGTGCCGGTCAGTCCCGGCCTGCTCGCCTATCTGGATCAGGCGACACGGGCGAGCCTGCTTGGCCGCTGGAACAGTGCTTTGGCCGGGCAATAGCGCCGACGACGATTTTCGCCACCATGTCAGGTCCATGACAGCTTTCTGTGCTGGAAAGGTGACAGGACCCGCCTGCGCGCGGGTTCAGGAGGACGTCCGCATTCCGGGAGAAATGCGGGCCAAAGCCAGAAAAACGAATGATGGGACCGGCGCCGATGCGTCCGGCCCGATGCGGAGGAAGACCATGAAGCAATTCGTTCTTGCCAGCCTGTTTGCGGCGGCCACTGCCCTGCCGGCCATGGCCGATTACACCATCATCGCGCCCGCCAACCCCGGCGGCGGCTGGGACCAGACCGCGCGCACCATGCAGACCGTGATGCAAGAAGAAGGCATCTCGAAATCGGTGCAGGTACAGAACGTGCCCGGCGCCGGCGGCACCATCGGGCTGGCGCAATTCGCCAACCAGAACAAAGGCAACCCCGACACGCTGATCGTCGGCGGCTATGTCATGGTCGGCGCGATCCTGACCAACAATTCGCCCGTTTCGCTTAAGGATGTGACGCCCATCGCCCGCCTGACCGGCGAATATGAGGCGATCGTGGTTCCCGCCGCCTCGCCCATCCAGGACATCAACGGCCTAGTCGAGGCGCTGAAGGCTGATCCCGGCGCGGTCAGCTGGGCCGGTGGCTCGGCCGGTGGCACCGACCATATCGCCGTTGGCCTGATCGCCAAAGCCGCAGGCGTCGATCCGACCAAGATCAACTACATCGCTTATTCCGGTGGCGGCGAGGCTCTGGCCGCGATCCTTGGCAATCAGGTGACTGCGGGCATTTCCTCTCTGGGCGAGTTCGAGGCCCAGATCCAGGCTGGCACCCTGCGCCTTCTGGCCGTCACCTCGCCCGAGCGGCTTGAAGGCGTCGATGCCCCGACCCTGCAAGAGGCCGGTCTGGACGTCACGCTTGAGAACTGGCGCATGGTCGCCGCTGCCCCCGGCCTGAGCGACGAGCAAAAGGCCAAGGTGACCGCCGATGTCGAAAAAATGGTGAAATCCGAAAACTGGCAGAAACAGCTGGCCGACAAGGGCTGGATGGACACATATCTGGCCGGTCCCGAATTCGAGGCCCAGCTTGAAAAAGACGTGGCCGCGACCGGCGCCATCCTCAAGGACATCGGTCTGGTGAAATGAGCGTATCTCGCCATGAACCGCCGCGCCGCCGTGATACGGCGGCGCTCATCGTCGCCGCCGGTCTGGTGGTGATCGGGGCCGTGCTGCTGTGGGACAGCAGCCGGCTTGCCGATCTGGGCGGCTATTCGGGCGTCGGCCCGGCCAGCGTGCCGCGCGTGGTGGGCGTGGCGCTGATCGGTCTGGCCATCTGGACCGCCGTCGAGGCCATGCGCGGCGATTTCCCCTTGCGTGCACCACAGAACATCCCGCCGGTGCTGTGGATCGTGGCGGGTCTGGCGGCACAGCTGATTCTGCTGAATGTAGCGGGCTTTTCCATCGCCACGGGGCTGCTCTTTGCCTTTACCGCCCGGGCCTTTGGCAAGCGCAATCTGGCCATGACCATCCCGATCGGCATCGCCGTTTCCTTTGTGGTCTGGACGATTTTCTCGCAACTTCTGATGCTGCACCTGCCTGCCGGGCCGCTTGAGCATCTGGTCTTTCCGCGGGGCTGAGCGATGAGTGCATTCGAATTTCTGCTGCAAGGCCTGGCCACGGCCGCCGACCCGATGATGCTGCTTTACGCACTGGTCGGGGTGACGCTTGGGACCGCTGTCGGCGTTCTGCCCGGCATCGGCCCCGCGCTGACCGTGGCGCTGCTGTTGCCTGTCACCTATCGGCTGGACCCGGCCGGATCGCTGATCATGTTCGCCGGCATCTATTACGGCGGCATGTACGGCGGCTCGACCACCTCGATCCTGCTCAACACCCCGGGCGAAAGCGCCTCGATCATCACCGCGCTCGAAGGGAACAAGATGGCCCGCAAGGGGCGCGGCGGCCCCGCGCTGGCCACCGCCGCCATCGGCTCATTCATCGCCGGGCTGATCGCGACGCTGCTGCTGGCCTTTCTGGCACCCACTATCGTCAAGGTGGCGCTGGTTTTTGGTGCGCGCGAATATTTCGCGCTGATGGTGCTGGCCTTTGTCACCGTCTCGGCCGCATTTGGCGATTCTGCCCTGCGCGGGCTGACGTCGCTGTTTCTGGGGCTGGCGCTGGCCTGTGTCGGTATCGACCAGCTGACCGGACAGGCACGGCTGTCCTTTGGCGTACCCGAACTGCTTGACGGTATCGAGGTCACGACCATGGCCGTCGCCATGTTCGCCGTGGGCGAGGCATTGTTCATCGCCGGTCAGCGCGTGCAGGTCGATGAGGAGGTCACAGCGGTCCGCGGCTCGATCTGGATGAGCCGCAAGGACTGGGCCCGCTCGTGGAAACCGTGGCTGCGCGGCACGTTCATCGGCTTTCCCATCGGTGCCATGCCTGCAGGCGGGGCCGAGATCGGCACCTTCCTGTCCTATGCCGCCGAGAAAAAGCTGACCAGACACCCCGAAGAGTTCGGCCACGGTGCAATCGAGGGCGTTGCCGGTCCCGAGGCCGCGAACAACGCCAGCGCCGCCGGTACCCTGGTGCCGCTGCTGACGCTGGGCCTGCCGACCTCGGCCACCGCGGCGATCATGCTGGCCGGGTTCCAGCAGTTCGGCCTGCAACCGGGACCGCTGCTGTTTGCCACCAACCCGACGCTGGTCTGGGGGCTGATCGCCTCGCTTCTGATCGCGAACGCGATGCTTCTGGTGCTGAACCTGCCGATGATCGGTCTGTGGGTCAAGCTGCTCAAGGTGCCGAAACCGTGGCTCTATGCGGGCATCCTGCTGTTTGCCACGCTGGGCACCATCGGGGCCAACCCCTCAAGCTTTGAACTGGGGCTGTTGCTTGCCTTTGGTGTGCTTGGCTATCTGATGCGGCTCTTTGGCTATCCGATCGCGCCGATCGTTGTCGGCCTGATCCTTGGCCCGATGGCCGAGCAGCAGTTGCGCCGGGCCTTGTCGATCAGCCAGGGCGACTGGCTTTACCTGATCCAGTCACCGATCGCGGCCACCCTGCTGGCCATCGCCGCACTGGCGCTGATCGTACCGCTGATCCTGCGCGCACGCGGCAAGGGCGAGATGCTGAGCCAGCTTGCCGCCGAAGAGGACTGATCCAAAGGACCAGCCCTTTTTCCGAACCAAGGCCGCCCGCCATGTCCTGACCGCATGGCGGGCTTGCCATTTTGCTGCGTTGCAGAACAGCCGTCATGGCCCCATCTGTCTGGTGTCGACAGTTCGACAGATTCACATGACACACAGGCCGTAAAATGCACCGCGCCCTTCACTCGCTTACCTCGGTTCTTTCGACCATCCGGGCCGCCATCGCCGTCGCCTCGGCGACCGAGGCACATCGTCACCCCGCCGCCGCAGACCTGCGCCGTCTGGGTATCGACGAAGCCCGCTTTGCCAAGATCCATCTCTGATACCTTGCCGAAAGGCGCGGCGCCCCCTGGCGCCCGCGCCTGACAGGCACCGCCGGGCAGTTCCCCCGGTCAAAGGGACAGGGCGTAACATCTGCATATCACACAAATGCAGGTGCCCGAGCTTGTTCCCGGGACGATCATCCGGTATCTATCCCCGGCAATACGGTCCGGGGCGCAGTGGCAGCCGTGGGCGTAGCCCTGAACAGCAAGCCGGATATGCGTCCCACCCACGATCCGCCCGCCACATCAGCCTTGTCCCGCCAGACCATCGCCGCGCTTGTCGTCACCCACAACCGGCTTGACCGGCTGCGCGAGACGCTAACGCGACTGCTTGCCGAGGATCTGGATCAGATCCTTGTTTTTGACAACGCCTCGGGCGACGGTACGCGCGACTATCTGGACGCAATGGACGATCCGCGGCTGATCGTCATACATCACCCTGAAAATCTTGGGGGCGCAGGCGGTTTTTCCCGTGGCCTGCGCCTGTTGGTCAAAGGTTACGACCCTGACTGGGTTGTTCTGATGGATGACGACGGACGCCCCGCTCCCGGCCAGATCGCCCGTTTTCGCAGCCTTGATCTAAGCGGCTGGGACGCGCTTGGCGCCGCGGTGCTGACACCTTCGGGTCAGGTGTGCGAGATGAACCGCCCCTATCGCAACCCGTTCTGGCACCTGCCCGAGTTTCTGCGCACCCTGACCCGGGGCCGCAAAGGCTTTCATCTGGGTAATGACAACTATCGCGCCGATGCCGCGCCGGTCGGGATCGACATGACCTCATTTGTCGGTCTGTTTCTGTCGCGCGCCAGCATTTCCCGCGCCGGATATCCCGATGAGCGGCTGTTCATCTATGGCGACGACCAGCTTTACACGCTGGAAATGCGGCGCAAGGGGCTGCGCATCGGCTTTTTGCCCGCGGTCCGGTTTGAGCATGACACCGGCTCGATCCAGCCCGGCGGGCATCTGGTGCTGCGCCCGCTGTGGAAGGTCTATTACATGTACCGCAACGCGCTTATGGCCTATCGCGTGGCGGCGGGGCCCTGGTTCTGGCCATTGCTGCCAGTGCTGGCGCTGAAATGGCTGCGGCAGGCACGTCGCTATGGCCCCGACGCGGGGCGCTATCGCACAATCCTGCGGCAAGCCTTCATGGACGGGCTGTTGCGCAGGCTGGACCGGCCGCATGCCCAAGTCGTCGCGATGGCGGAAAAGCCGGACTAACCGCGCACCGCAAACCGCATGATCGCCGACAGGATGGCCTGAAAGCTGCGCCGCGCCCGGTCGCTTTCGCGTCGGGCACGCAGATAGCCATGAGGCAATTCAGGCTCATTGCGCCACTCGGCGGCAACACCAGCCGCGCGCAGCCGCTGCACATAATCCCGTGCGTCATCGCGCAGGGGATCGACATCGGCGCTGACGACAAAAGCAGGGGCTACACCGGCCAGATCCTCGACCTGCAGGGGCAAAGCCAAGGGATCAACCGGCCCATCGCCATGCAAGGCCGCGTGATAGGTGGCCAGATCCTCGGTCCGTAGCAGCGGCGCCCCGGCATTTTCGCGATAAGAGGGCGCGCTGCCATCTCCGCCAAGCCCCGGATAGATCAGCACCTGCCCCAAGGGCTGGCGCTGCCCGCGCCGCGACAGGCACAGCGCAGCGGAAAGCATCCCACCCGCACTGTCGCCCGCGATCACCGCCGGACGGTCCAGAGCATCCCAGACCGCCTGCACGTCCTGGATCTGGGCTGGCCAGCGATGTCCGGGCGCAAGGCGGTAGTCGATGGCGATAACCTGCAGGCCGGTCGCATCGGCGATTTCGGCACAAACATCGTCATGGCTGTCCAGCCCGCCGACCACAAAGCCGCCGCCATGCACATAGACGACCGAAACCGCGCTATCCGCACCATAAACGCGGCAGGGCACGCCGCCGATACGGCGATCCCCGACCACAAGGCCCGGAGGGCGCGGGCCGCGAAAGACCGCGCACATCGCGTCGTAAAAGCGGCGGTTGTCAGCGGCGCTGGCGCCATTCGCCTCGGGCGGATAGGCGGCCTCGGTCCGGGCGATAAAGCCTAGCACCTGCGGGTCCGAAATCATGGCTCATCACCTGCAACGCGGCCCTCGGCGATGCGGTGGGTCAGCCAATCCGGGTCCATCTGCGGAACCGATGCCAGCAGCTCGCGCGTGTAATCATGGCGCGGCGGGTCCAGAACGTCGGGCTTGGGACCGCGATCCATGACCCGGCCACCCTTCATCACCACCACCTCATCGGCAATGGCGCGCACCGTGGCAATGTCATGGGTGATGAACATATAGCTGGCCCCGGTTTCGTCCTGTACCTTGCTGAGCAGGCGTAAGATCCCCTCGGCCACCAACTGGTCAAGGGCGCTTGTCACCTCGTCGCAAATGATGAACTCGGGGTCGGCGGCCAGAGCGCGCGCAATGCCGATACGCTGCTTTTGCCCGCCCGACAGCTCACCCGGCAGGCGGTCCAGGAAACGCGCGGGGTCCAGCTCGATCTGCTCCATCAGCTCCATCAGCCGGGTCTCGCGCGCCTTTCCGGTCAGGCCCAGATAGAACTGCAAGGGGCGCGACAGGATCTGACGGATGGTCTGGCGCGGGTTCAGCGCCGTATCGGCCATCTGATAGATCATCTGCACCGCCCGCTTTTGCTCAAGCGTGCGCTGCGCGAGACGCGGCGGCAAAGCGGTACCGTTCAGCGAGATGCTGCCCAGCCGCGGCGGCAGCAGCCCGGTGATGACCCGCGCCGTTGTCGACTTGCCCGAGCCGGATTCGCCCACCACTGCCACCGTTGCCCCGCGCGGGATGTCAAAGCTGACGTCCGAAAGCACATCTAGCGTGGAATAGCCCGCCGTCACCTCGCGGATACTGATCGCCGGCGCGCTGGCCTGAGGCAGGGCACGCTCGGGCCGGCGGAACTCGCGCACCGCCCAAAGCGAGCGGGTATAGTCCTGCTTTGGTGCCCCGATCATCTGACGGGTCAGGGCCTCTTCGACCTCGCGGCCGTGGCGCATGACCTTGATGCGATCGGCCATCTGGGCCACCACCGCAAGGTCATGGGTGATATAGATGGCCGCCGTTCCGGTTGTCTCGACCGCCTCGCGGATCGCGGCAAGAACGCCGATCTGCGTGGTGACGTCCAAGGCCGTCGTCGGCTCGTCAAAGACGATCAGGTCAGGCTTGCAGGCCATCGCCATGGCGACCATCGCCCGCTGCAACTGCCCGCCCGAGACCTGATGCGGAAACCGCAGGCCGAAATGTTCGGGATCTGGCAGATGCATTGCGGCGTAAAGCTGGCGGGCAAAGTTTTCAGACTCTGCACGGCTTGCTGTGTGATGGATCGCCGGCCCCTCGCAAAACTGGTCAAGCAACCGCCACGCCGGGTTGAAACTGGCCGCCGCAGACTGCGCAACATAGGCAACGCGGCGACCGCGAAAGGCGCGGCGCTGGCGCTCGGGCAATTGCAGCAGGTCGGTGCCGTCAAAAAGCACCCGCCCGCCCGCAAAACGCAGCCCGCCCTGGACAAAACCCAGCGCAGCAAGACCCAGCGTCGATTTCCCCGCGCCGGATTCGCCGATCAGGCCGACCACCTCACCCCGTGCGACCTTCAGATCGACGCCGTGCAGAATCGGGGTCCAGCCTTCCTCGCCCCGCGCCTCGACCTTCAGGTTTTCGATGTTCAGCAGCATGGTTCAGTCCTTCAGACCCGAGGCGCGGTGCAGCATCCAGTCCACCACGAAATTGACCGAAACCGTCAGCACCGCGATGCAGGCAGCCGGCAAGAGCGGGGTGATATCGCCAAAGGTGATCAGCGCCGCATTGTCGCGCACCATCGCACCCCAGTCCGCCATGGGCGGCGGCAGGCCAAGCCCCAGAAAGGACAGGGCCGAGATGGTCAGAAAGACAAAGCAGAAGCGCAAGCCGAATTCGGCAATCAGCGGGGCCGAGATATTGGGCAGCACCTCACGCGTGATCGTCCACCAGATACCCTCACCCCGCAGATGCGCGGCCTCGACGTAATCCATCACCATGACATTCATCGCCGTGGCCCGGGCAAGGCGAAAGACCCGGGTGGAATCCAGAACTGCAACCACCGCGATCAGGTTCATCACCCCCGGCCCCAACGCTGAAAGCGCCAGCAGCGTCAGGATCAGCGCGGGCACCGCCATCAGCACATCGACGAGGCGCGACAGCACCAGATCGACCCAGCCGCCCAGCGCCGCCGCCAAAAGCCCGGCGATGGCCCCGATACCAAAGGCCAGCGCGGTCGTGACCAGCGCGACGCCCACGGTATTGCGCGCGCCCCAGATCAGCCGCGACAGCATGTCCCGGCCAAGCGTGTCGGTGCCAAAGGGATAGGTCGCGCTCCACGGTTCGAACTGCGCGCCGACGATCTGCGCCTCGCCATAGGGGGCGAACAGCGGCGCAAAAAGTGCAATCACCGCATAGGCAAGGATGACCAGCACCCCAAGGATTGCCGTCGGCGGCATGGTTTTCAGCATCCGCATCATGGCGTCACCTCGGATGCAGCAGGCGCGGGTTCGTGGCGATTGCCAGAACATCGGCCAGCAGGTTCAAAAGGATATAGACGGCGGCAAAGATCAGCGCACAGGCCTGAACCACCGGAATGTCGCGGTTGGTGACACTGTCCACCATCAGCTGGCCCAGTCCGGGATAGACAAAAACCACCTCGACAATGACGACGCCGGTGATCAGCCATGCGATGTTCAGCGCCACCACATTGACGATCGGGGCAAGGGCGTTCGGCAGCGCGTGCCGCGTCACCACCCTCCAGCGCGAAACACCCTTGAGCCGTGCCATCGTCACATAGGGCGCACCCAACACGTTGACGACGGCCGCCCGCGTCATGCGCATCATATGCGCGGTCACCACCAGAACCAGCGTGATCGCGGGCAGGAAGGCGCGGCTCAGCATCTCGCCCAGCCGGGGTGAGGCGCCGGGATCAGCGATCGAGGGCAACCAGCCCATGCGGACCGACAGCCAGAACATCAGGATATAGGCGATGAAGAATTCGGGAAACGAGATCGCCGAAAGCGTCGCCACATTGGCGATGCGGTCAAACCAGCTGCCGCGCCACAGGGCGGACAGCAGGCCAAGCCCCACCGCCACCGGCACCGCGATCACAGCGGCATAGGCGGCAAGAAACAGCGTATTGCCCAACCGCGCCGCCAAAAGTTCGGCCACCGGCCTGCCATTGGCGAGCGAGCGGCCAAAATCGCCCGAAAGCACGCCCCCGACCCAGTCGAGATAGCGCCAGATCAGGGGCTGATCGAGGCCAAGTTCGCGCCGGAAAGCTGCAACCGTCTCGGGCGTGGCGGACTGGCCCAGCACCTGCTGGGCGATATCGCCGGGCAGCAGGCTGACGGCCAGAAAGATCAGCACCGAGATGACGAACAGTGTAAACACCCCGATGCCCAGCCGCCCCACGATCATCCGCAGGATGGGCCGCTGTCGCCGGGCAGCGGGGGCGCTCATGCCGTTGCCTCCTTCTGGCGGACAGAACGGATGCCCGCGCCGGCATGGTCGGGATGGGGGGCCGTATCCTGCGCCGCCACCCGGTCAAGCGCCTCAAGCAGCGTGAGCGGCATCGGGATGGTGCGCCCCTCGTCCGTATCGACATGCAAGAGCATATGCTCACCCGTCGCGGCCTCGGTCCCGTCCTCGCGCAGGATGGCGTGATGCAGACGGAACCGCTTGGCGTCATGCCCCAGCAGCCGGGTCTCGACCGTCAGCAGCTCGCCGGCCTTTACCTCGGCCAGATGGCGGATATGGGTTTCAACCGTATAGGCCGAGCGACCCTGCGCACGGTATTCCGCATCCAGCCCGATATGGATCAGAAAGGCATCGGTCGCGTCACCCAGCACCTGAAGATAACGGAACTCGGTCATATGGCCGTTGTAATCGACCCAGCCACCGGCGACGCGGGCCTGATGAAGACGCAGGGGATAGCCCTCGGCCCGGGCCGGGGCGCGCGCATAGAAACCGTCCTCTTGCGCCCGGACAGTCTGGCCGACGCCCCAATCATTGGCCTTGAGCGCATGAAAGATGCCGACAAGGTTGTCGTCACGGATCCGCTCTAGCTCGCGGATACTGTGATGACCCGATTGCGCGTCGGATTGACCGGCGATGCGGTCGATCAGCGCGTCATCAAGGTCGGGCACATCCATCAGCTTGGTCCAGGGCCATTTCAGCGCCGGGCCGAACTGGCCAAGGAAATGACGCATCCCGGCTTCGCCCCCGGCGATGCGATAGGTCTCGAACAGGCCCATCTGCGCCCAGCGCAGACCAAAGCCAAAACGGATGATATCGTCGATCTCTTCGGTGGTTGCGATACCGTCATTGACCAGCCACAGGGCCTCGCGCCAGACCGCTTCCAGCAGGCGGTCACCGATATGGGCATCAATCTCGCGCGCGATCCGGACCGGCTTCATGCCGATAGCGGTCAGGATATCGCAGGCGCGGGCCGCCGCCTCTCCGCCACCCACGACCTCGACCACCGGCAAAAGATAGACCGGATTGAAAGGATGGGCGACAAGGATACGATCAGGCAGACGCGCACCCTGCCGCAGTTCCGAGGGTTTGAAACCCGAGGTTGATGAGCCGATCAGCGCCGTTTCAGGCGCTGCATCCTCGATCTCGGCAATGATGCGATGCTTGAGATCCAGCCGCTCGGGCACGCTTTCCTGAATGTAATCGGCTTCCCGGACCGCCTCGGCCACCGAGCCCGCCCAATGGATGCGCCCCGGCCGGGGCAAAGGCGCCTGAAACAGCGCCTCCCATGCCCGGGTTGCGTTCGCCAGCACCTCTGCGATGATGCGCTGCGCCTCGGGGTGGGGATCATAAACCGCGACATCATAACCCGAGAGGATAAAGCGGGCGATCCAGCCCCCGCCGATGACTCCGCCGCCGATTGCCGCAATCTTCATGCCTGCCACCACCGTTCCACGATCTTCCAGCCATCGAGGAAACGGTTCGACGCCACCTCGCCATGCGCGACCTTGTCATTGGCCACGTCGATATAGTTCACAAAAATCGGGATGATCGTCCCGCCATCCTGAGAGACCAGCCCCTGCATTTCGCGATACATCTCGGCGCGCAGGCTTTCATCCAGTTCGGCCCGCGCCTTTAGCAGCAGCTCGTTGAAACGCTGGTTATCCCAGTGGCTTTCGTTCCATTCGGCCCCTTTGGCATAGACAAGGCTGAACATGTCATCCTCGGTCGGGCGACCGTTCCAGTAGCTGACGCAGAAGGGCTTTTTCAGCCAGACATTCGACCAGTAGCCGTCGTCCGGCTCACGCTTGACGGTCAGGTCGATGCCCGCCGCCTTGGCCGATTGCTGGAACAGCTGCACCATGTCGAGCGCCCCGACCGAGGCCGCGTCCGAGGCCGAGATCTCGACCTTCAGGCCCTCCATCCCCGCCTGTTTCAGGTAATGCCTGGCCTTATCCGGATCATAGCTGTTCTGGGCCAGATCGGCAGCATAAAAGCGGTTCGCCGGAGCGATGGGGCTGTCATTGGCGATCTGGCCATGACCGCGCAGCACCTTGTCCAGAACCTCTTGCCGGTCGATGGCATATTTCAGCGCCAGCCGCACATTCGGATCGGTAAAGGGCCCCTGATCACAGAACATCGGCATGGTGTAATGGGCTGTGCCCGTCACCTCGACCAGCTGCAGGCCGGGGCGGCGCTGCAACAGGTGCAGCGTGGCCAGATCAGGCGAGTTGATGACATCGACTTCGCCCGTCATCAGCGCATTCTGGCGGGCGGTGGCGTCGTTGATGGTCAGCAACACCGCCTCGTCAAACCAGGCGCGGTCGGGTTTCCAGTAGTCATCGCGGCGCTTCAGCGTGATGCGCACGCCCGGCTCAAAGTTTTCCAGCACATAGCCGCCGGTTCCCAGGCCGGACTGCCAGTCCAGCGTGCCATCCTCATTCGCGGGCATGATGACAAAGTGATAATCCGAGGTCATATAGGCAAAGTCGGCATTGCCCGAGACCAGTTCAAAGATCACCACATTGTCGCCGTCAGCACGGATATCCTTGACCTGTTCAAGCGAACCCTTGGCACCGGATTTGGTCTGATCGCCGCGGTGGTGGTTGAACGAGGCGATAACATCCCGCGCCGTCAGCTTGCGCCCGTCGGAAAAGGTCACGCCGTCCTTCAGCCGGAAGGTCCAGACACGGGCCTCGGCATCCGGCTCGAACTCGGCCAGTTCGGGGACGGCACGGCCCTTGGCGTCGATCTCGACCAGGTTGTTGCAGACCGCCAGCATCGCCGTCACCACCGGCCCCGCCGCGTAGGTCGCAGGGTCCAGCGTGTCCGAGGTCGCGCCGCCCAGATGGCCGATGCGCAGCCTGCCGCCACGCTTGGCCGTTTGGGCATATGCGCCGCACGGCAGGATCAGCCCCGCCGCAGCCATCCCCGCCGCGCCGGCCAGAACCCCGCGGCGGGTCAGCCCTTGCCTCGTCAGATTGATACTCATGATGGACCCCCTGTCTTGATGTTATGAATTGGTTCGGTCTGTGGCTCAGCGCCGGGTCAGTTTCAGCTTTTCGCGCACCTCCTGCGGTCCAAGGATCCGGCAGCCCATGGCGGTCAGGATGGTGGTCGCACGCTCGACCAGATCGCCGTTACTGGCCAGCACACCCTTGTCCAGCCAGATGTTGTCCTCAAGCCCGACCCGGACATTGCCGCCGGCCAAAGCGGCCTGTGCCACATAAGGCAGCTGCATCCGCCCGATCGAGAACATCGAATAGACCCAGCCGGGCGGGATGTTGTTCACCATCGCCATCAGGCTGTTGGGATCAGATGGCGCGCCATAGGGGATACCCATGCACAGCTGGATCATCACCGGATCGTCAATCAGCCCCTCATCGACCAGCGTCCTGGCAAGCCACAGATGGCCGGTGTCAAAAACCTCGATCTCGGGGCGGACGCCCGCGGCCTGAATGCGTGCAGCCATGGCGCGCAGGGTGCCGGGGGTGTTCGTCATGACGTAATCGGCTTCGGCAAAGTTCATCGTGCCGCAGTCAAGTGTGCAGATCTCGGGCAGCAACTCTTCGACATGCACCAGACGCTCACTTGCGCCGACGATGTCGGATTGCGGCGACAGGGGCAGGGGCGCTTCGGCCGAGCCAAGCACGATATCGCCGCCCATCCCCGCCGTCAGGTTCAGCACCACGTCGACCTCGGCCGAGCGCACACGGTCCACCACCTCGCGGTACAGCGCGGGATCGCGCGACGGGGCGCCGGTTTCGGGGTTGCGCACATGCACATGGGCAATGGCCGCGCCCGCTTTCGCCGCCTCGATGCAGGAATCGGCGATTTCTTTGGGCGTGATCGGCACCAGATTCGATTTCTTGTGGCTCTGACCCGAACCCGTCACCGCACAGGTGATGAAGACGTCACGGTTCATTAGTAACTCCGGCAATTTATGGCTTGGAAATCAACGTGACAGCAAATTTGCTGGCATGATTGGCTGATTTCGCCATAATCTTTGCCTATGCCGTCAAAATCTCCGCTGCATCTGACCTTTCTGCTGTTCGATGGATTTTCGAACATGGTGCTGGCCAGCGCCATCGAGCCCCTGCGGGCGGCGCGCGACCTTTCGGGGCAGCGGCTGTTTTCCTGGCAGATCACATCGCTTGACGGAGGGCCGGTGACCAGTTCGTCGCGGCTGGCGATCTCGGTCGATCTGCCGCTGGATCGGGTAGGGGCAACGGATGCGCTGATTCTCGTATCGGGCTACGGAATGCGCGACCATCTGCAGCGCGATTCGGCGCAGGCAGTACTGCGCAAGGCACGTGGCCTGCCGGTCGTGGGTGGTATCGATACCGGGGCCTGGCTGCTGGCACGGCTGGGGCTGCTTGCCGGACGCCGCGCCGCCATTCACTGGATGGAGCGTGAGGCGCTGGCCGAGGCATTTCCAGAAATCACAGTGGTTCCAGACCCTTATGCCACCGATGGCAATATCGTCACCTGCGGAGGCGCGCAAAGCGTGCTCAGCTGGTCGTTGGACCTGATCGGCGCGCAGGCAGGTGAGGCGCTGCGCTTTGACGTGGCGAATATGTTTGGCCGGGTCATGGGACGCAGCACCGACCCGGTCGAGTGGCAATTGCCCAGCCGGATGACTGACAGCGCGCTGCCATCTTCGCTGCAGCGCGCCATCGTTGCCATGCGTGAGACGGCCGAGCAGCCGTTGCCCCTGCCCCGGATTGCCGAGCGTGCGGCCCTGTCCACGCGCAGCATGGATCGGCTTTTTCACGCCCATCTGGGCCTGTCGGCAGGCGGATATTACCGGCAGATCCGGCTGTCCCACGCCCGGGCACTGGCTTTGGAAACCCGGCTGACGCTGGGCGAAATCGCCTCGCGTACCGGGTTTTCATCAGCAGCGACCCTGGCGCGGGCCTATCGCCGCGCTTTTGGGGAAACGGTGCGCAAAAGCGCCCCGCGCTAAGGTGCTACCAAAGGTGACGACGCAGAGCGTCGCCCTCTTGCGGGACCGGAGTGGTATCGCTGCGTGCATCAGACGCGCCGATATCGCGCAAAAGATGGGGCGGCAGTTCGGCCAGCGCCTTGCGGGTTTCGGGATGATCCAGCGCCGCCATGCGGTCAGGGCATGAGGATAGGCCGGGCTTATCCCGGCGCAATACACCGAACAGCATCCTGGCCAGTCCCGAGAACAGCGGACGTTGACGCTCGCATGCAAGATTGTCGGACATTTAAGTCCTCCTTTCGGTGATCGTTATTGAACAATGACCTGATCATGCTAGGTTTCCTCGACGATGGCCAACAAAGCCTCAGTACGCTTTCATAAGGCAGGCTTATGTCTATTCCCCCGCTTGCCGCCCTGCGCGCCTTTGAGGCGGTGGCGCGGCACCTGAGCTTTACCCGCGCCGCACAGGAGCTGGGCATGACCCAGGCGGCAGTCAGCTATCAGATCCGCCTGCTGGAAGAGCGGCTGGGCATGCCGCTGTTTCTGCGCAAACCGCGCGGAATCACCCTGACCGAAACGGGGGCATTGTTTGCCCGCCCGAGCATTGATGCCTTTGACATGCTGCGCGAGGCTTTTGCCGATCCTTCGGCAGATTCGGTCTCGACCCTGTCGATCTCGACCGTGCCGACTTTTGCCGGGGCCTGGCTGTCGCCGCGGCTGGGCAAATTCCAGATGAACCACCCCAACCTTGCCGTCAGACTGGAGACCAGCGACAATCTGGTCGATTTCGGGCGCGAGGATATCAGCGTGGCGATCCGCGCTGGTGACGGAGACTGGCCCGGGCTGGAATCACATTTCCTTATGTCGATCGAGTACACGCCCATGCTGTCGCCTGAGCTGGCGAAAAAGCATGACCTGCGTGAACCCGCCGATCTGCTGAAACTGCCGCTGCTGGATCGGGTTGACCCGAACTGGGCGGTGTGGATGCGCGCGGCAGGAGTGGATTTCTGGGAAACGCCGCCGCGCCCCGGCCTGACCCTGTCGACAGACCTGCACGAGGCGCGGGCGGCGCTGGAGGGTTACGGCGTGGCACTGCTGACGCCGCGCTTTTTCCGGTTTGAGCTGGCAACCGGCAGCCTGATCCAGCCCTTTCCGCTGGTGGCGCAGAACGGCCGCAGCTTTTGGCTGGTCTATCCCAAAGGCCGCCGCAACCGTCCCGCTATCCGCAAGTTCCGCGCCTTTCTGCTGGACGAAATATCCTGCGATCCTGCCTAGGCCGGCTGACCCTGCCCGGGCCGGTGATCGTGGGGCAACGGAAACAGCCGGTCGTAAGCGATGTTAAAGACAAAGTTATAGACCAGATAGAACGCCACGATGAACAGATCGAGCATGAGCGTCTGCCACAGCGTCATGCCCAGATACCACGCCATCGGCGGCAACAGCATGATCAGCAAACCCAGCTCGAACAGCATCGTATGCAACAGGCGGTGGTGAACCGCCTTTTGGACATGCCCGACCCAGCGCCGCATGGCATGGTCGAAACCAAGGTTGAAGACAAAATTCCAGACCGTCGCCGCCGTCGCCGCGCCCACGCCGACGACGCCCATGTCGAGCATCGGTTTGTCATAGATCCAGGCGGTCAGCGGGGTGACAATCACCAGACCGATCAGCTCGAAGCTGATGGCGTGCCGTACGCGGTCTGGAAAACTGCGCATCGTCATAATGATTCCTCGTTATTGCTTGATGCGCTTTCTATCTGTATTTCCCGGAATACCAAGTTAGATACCATCTGATTTTCTGATAGATGACTGTCACACTGGATCAATTGCAGGCTTTTGTCGCCACCGCCGAAAGCGGCTCGTTCTCGGCCGCCGGACGGGTGCTGCGCAAGGCTCAGTCGGCAATCAGCACACAGGTATCGAACCTTGAAGACGACCTTGGGATCGAACTTTTCAGCCGCCAGGGCCGCAACCCGGTCCTGACCCCGGCCGGCGAACGGCTGCTTGCCGAAGCACGGGTGGTGCTGGACCGGCGCGAGCATCTGATTGGTGTCGCCGCCAGTTTCACCGCCCATGTCGAGCATCGGCTGGTCGTTGCCGTGGACGAGCTTTATCCGGAAAAGCCTCTGGCTGCACTATTTGCCGATTTCGCCGCCCACTTCCCGCATGTAGAGCTGGAGCTGCTGTTTCCGATGATGGAGGACGTCAGCCGGCTGGTGCTGGATGGCAAGGCCGATATCGGCGTGATGTGGCGGCAGGAGATTCTGCCGGCCGAGATCGGCTTTCACACGCTGGGCTGGGTGCCGCTGCAACTGGTCTGCGGCAAGAATCACCCTTTGGCCAATGGCGCGATTGATTTCGAAGAACTCAAGCGACACCGCCAGCTTATGGTTGCGGTCCGCAGCGAAGGCCCGGAAAAACAGCGCCTGCGCACCGCGGCCGAGGTCTGGTGGGTCGAAAGCCACTGGGTGATCCTGCAACTGGTCCGGCAGGGTATCGGCTGGGCTTTGGTCCCTGATCATATCATCGAGAACTCTCCCGTCCGCGAGGATCTGGTCATACCGCCGCTGCGTTTTGACGGGGCCGACTGGCCGGTTGCGCTGGAGATGGTCTGGCACAAGCAGCGGCCCAGCGGACCGGCGGCGCGATGGTTGCGCGAACGCTTTGCCGCCATGCGCATCAGCGGCCTGCCGGGTTAAGACCTAGCAATAGGGCCGGGTCGAAACCGCCCCGACCCGCAGCCTGCGCCGCAGCGCCCGCGACCCCCAGTCGACCAGCGCCGTCAGCAGCATCATCGCCACGACCAGCACCGCCGCGCGATCAAAACGCAAGGTGGCAATGGCACTATCGACATAAAAGCCCAGCGTGGCGATGCCCAGAATGCCCAGGATCATGCTTTCACGCAGGATGATCTCGCCGCGATAGAACAGATAAGCAATCAGCCCGGACGAAACACGCGGCACCAGCTCATAGGCATATAGCCCGGCGCCCTTCGGGCGGTCGGGACGCAGGCCGGGCACGATCCTTGTCGCCTCCCGGCCGATCAAATGGGCGATGATCGCGCCATTGTGCAGCCCCAGCGCCAGCACCGCCGGCAGCATCGAGGGGCCAAAGACCTGCACCCCGACAAAGACCAGCATATATTCCGGGGTAGAGCGCAGGATCACCAGCACCACATGGCCAAAGCCCGAGCCGATCCTGCCAGCCAGTGCCGGAACGATCAGCGGAAAGGCAAAAAGCGCGATGATGCCGCACAGAACAAAGGCCAGATAGCTGACCAGCACCGTCGCCCATGCCCCCGGCAGCACCTCGTGTGAGACGAGCCGCCACAGCCAGTCGCCAAAGGCGCGCCAAGTTCCGGCCGCGCCCGGATCAGCGCCTCGCAGAGGGGCCGGGACCATATCGACCCCGATCAGCTGCCACAGACCGGCAGCCGAGACCGGCCCTTGCGACAGTGAGGCGAGATAGGCCAGCGCGCCCAGAACATAAAGCGGCACCAGCCTGCGACGCAGCCACAGCGACTGGCTGAGGATCAGCGCATAGGTCAGCAAAAGCACGGCCGCCGCACCGTCGTAACGGCCTTGTTTGAACAGGGTATCAAGCTCAAACCCCAGCGTCGGCAGGCCGACAAAGCCCAGCACCGCGCTGGAGCGGATGCCGCATTCGATACGATAGCAGAAATAGCTCCAGAATGCCGGCAGGCTGGGCACCAGCCGCGCATAGATCAGCCCCGAAAGAGTCATTCCGCGCCCGGGCAGGGCGTCACGCGGGCGCGGGTCAGCCTCGTCAAGGATTTCGCCAAACACCTTGGCAAATATGCCGCTATAGGACAGCGCCAAGGCCAGCACCGCCGCGATGGGTTCGGGCCCGGTCACCGTCATGATGAACAGCGCCCAGATCAGCTCATGCACGCTGCGCAGGGACAGCGACAGCATCCTGACCGCACGCCAGCCCCAAAGCAGTGCCATGGCAAAACCCGCAACCGCGCCAATGGCGACGCCGCCAAAGGCCACGGTCAGCGTCAACAGCAGCGCCTGCCCCAGGTTTTCCAGCGCCGCGAAATCGGGGCGGGCAAAGCCCATCGCCAGTGCCTTGAGCACCGCCCCGGGGGACGGCGCGCTGATCTGCAAATCGGCCGCGAACAGTGCCAGCGCGGCCAGCGTCAGCGCGATCCAGACGACCTGCAACCGGCGCAGGGACGGCTTGGCCTCGCGCTCAGCGGGCATAGAGATGGTCGATGTCGGCAGCATTCTGTTCGCCTGCCGGCATGTCAAAGATGATGCGCCGGTCCTTTAGCCCGACCAGTCGCGTGCAATATGCCTGCGCCAGCCCGACATCATGCAGCGAGATCACCGAAGTCGGAAAACGTGAGATCAGCGTCGCCAGCACCTCAGGTGCCTGCTTTTCATCCAGCGCCGAGACAGGCTCATCCGCCAGCAGCACCTCGCCACCGCCATGAATGGCCCGCGCCACGGCGGTGCGCTGGCGCTGCCCGCCCGAAAGCCGCTCGACCGGCTGATCAACCGGCGGCTCAAGCCCCAGTTCGCGGGTCAGTTCGGAAACTTCGGCCCGGTCGCGACGAAAGGGACGCAACAGCGTGACCAGATTGTATAGCGCCGAATGACGATGCAGGCGGCCCATATGGACGTTGTGAAAAAGGCTTAGCTGCGGGACCAGCGCATTGTCCTGGGGGACCAGTGCCACCTCTTTTCCCGCGACCATGGCCTTTTCGCGGATCGCCGCCAGCAGCGTCGATTTGCCCGCCCCGCTGCGGCCAAGCAGTGCCACACGCTCACCCTGCCGGATCGTCAGGGTAACGTTTTCCAGCACCACAGCGGGGCCATAGGACAGGGTTTGCCCACGCAGCTCGATCATGGGCGGCCTTCAGTCCAAAAGATCAAGCTGGCGCGCGACCTCTTCGATGGGCTGGTAATCGGCATTGCTCGCCGCGATAAAGCGGCTGCGCGGAAAGGCGCCAAGGATCTCGGGGTCATCCATCCCAAGGATCGCCGTGGTCAGCCGCTCGGTAAAGCCCGCGCCAAATTTCTCATCAGCATCGCCGCGCAGGGTAAAATTGTAGTCGGGATAGGCCGGGGTGCGCCAGATCACCGGGACCTCGGCCGGATCGACCTGCCCCTTGGCCACCATGTCGTCATAGGCGGTGAAGTTGACCGCGCCGATCTCATAGGCGCCGCTTTGCACCAGCTCGACGGTTTTGGTGTGATCGCCCGAAAACCCGACCCGGGAAAAGAACTCTTCCGGCGCCACCCCGGTGTTCCGCCTGATCTCATATTCCGGCATCAACCGGCCCGAAGTCGAGGTCTTGGCACCAAAGGTAAAGCTGCGCCCCTTGGCGGCCATGGGGAAGTCCGGCCCCTCAGTCAGGCCGGTCGCCTTATTGGCAATGAAATAGCTGACGAAACGCGCATCCTCTTCGCCCTGCGCAATGGCGACCGAGCCTGGCAGCGCCAGCCGCGCCTGCACGCCCGACAATCCGCCGAACCACGCAAGCTGGATCTGATCGTTGCGAAAGGCCACCACAGCGGCAGGGTAGGATTTCACCGGAACGAACTCGACCGGAACGCCCAGCTTGTCGGACAGATATTCGGCAACCTTGGTAAATCGGCCCATCAGCTTGGTTGCGTCCTCGTCGGGGATGGCCGAAAAGCGCAGCACCTCGGCAGCGCGGCTGGCAAGCGGGGCAAGCGCCGCAGCGGCGGCCAGGCCCCCGACGAGTTGCCGGCGATTAAGACGGAATTCCATGGTTCGTCCTCCTGTCCAAGGAAGGGTTGGGATGCGCCCTTTGCCACACTAACCGCAACGGACTCAAGCCGAAGGCGCGACGAGAGTCAGTCGGCCCAGCTGAGCAAGAAAGGGCTCTGCGTTTTCAAGACAGCGCAGATCCAGCAGGAACCGGTCCTTGTGGATCCGCCCGATCACCGGCAGTGGCAGTTCGCGAAACGCCCGCGCGATAGCTTGGGCCGAAACGCCGCCGATCCCGTCAAAAGCCAGCCCCGCGCTTGGCAGCAGATCCACCGGCCGCGCCCCGCTGCCGATCTGGCTAAGGCATTCGATGACCGAGACCCCGGCCCACCCGGCAACCGCCGTCCCGACCTGCGGGCACAACCATTCGGCCAGGGCACGGATCTCATCCGTGGGGCGGGTCAAAAGGCGCAGGGTCGGGATCTCGGCCCGGGCGCGTTCAGGATCGCAGTGGCTTTGCAGTGTTGCGGTCAGCGCGGCAAGGATGATCTTGTCCACCCTCAGCGCCCGTTTCAGCGGGTTGGCGCGCATACGGGCAATCAGCTCACGCGAACCGGCGATGATGCCGCATTGTGGCCCACCCAAAAGCTTGTCACCGCTAAAGGTGACCGCATCAGCCCCATCACTGATCGCTTGCCGCGCCGTCGGCTCGGCAGGCAACCCGAAAGCGCCCAGATCCAGCAACGAGCCGCTACCAAGATCAATCAGGAAGGGGATGCCCTGCCGCCGCGCGAGTGCTGCCAGATCGGCCTGAGGCACCTCGGCCGTAAAGCCCTCGATTGCGTAATTGCTGGCATGAACCTTCATGAAGGCGGCAGTTTCTTCGTTCACAGCCTGAGCATAGTCACGCAGATGGGTGCGGTTGGTGGTGCCGACCTCGTGCAAGCGGCAGCCCGCGCGGGCCATCACATCAGGGACGCGGAATGCGCCGCCGATCTCGACCAGCTCGCCACGAGAAACGACGACCTCGCGCCCCAGCGCCAGTGTGTTCAGCATCAGCATGACCGCCGCGGCATTGTTGTTCACCACGGTCGCGGCCTCGGCCCCGGTCAGGCGGCAGATCAACGCCTCGACATGGCTGTCGCGGTCGCCGCGTGTGCCCTGATCAAGGTCGTATTCCAGATTGGTCGCGCTGATCATCGCCTGACAGGCCGCCTCGGCAGCCCGCTGCGACAGCAGGGCACGGCCCAGATTGGTATGGTTGACCGTGCCCGTCAGGTTCAGCACCGGTCGGAGCGAGGGCTCGGCCTGCTCTGCCAGCCGCTCGGCACATTCGGTTAGCAGATTGCCGGCTGCTGCCTGACCCTGTCCGATTGCCCGCCGCCGGTCCTGAAGCAGGCTGCGCAGCGTCTCGACCACGGCGTCGCGTCCGTGATTGGCGATAAGGCGCAGGATCTCGTCCTGACGCAAGAGTTTGTCGATCGAAGGCAGGGCGCTGCGAGGATCCATGGCTGTTCTGATCTTGCTGGGAACGGGCTGCGCGTGGGGTTCCAGAGCATGCCCCCGCCGCGTCAACTTGCGGTCTTGGGGGCGGGCTTGTCAATCTTGGGGGCCAACCCATGTCGCAGGCCGATCTGCATCACGACCATGGCACCCTTGTCGGGGTCTATCGCCGCATGTGCTGTCAATCGGCGTTGCATGGTGGCCCCTTATCGGCGTCCCAAAGGGACCCCTCTGGCGATGTGGTGAGCAGGCCCGTGGCGGCGTAGCTTTCCTGCTGGCGCAGCCGAGGCAGGCCTGCGTTTTGGAGGTCGGTCAGGCTCGTGTTTTGATGCGCCGTAAGCGTCCGGCTTGACCGCCCTGCCGCGTGGTGAAAGAGGCGGATAGTGTCCACCATTGATAGTGGACACTATGGTGATGGCGTGGCGCGTCGGACGAAGCGACTTTGGACGGATGAGGAG
>Ga0182743_1001137_pt1 | contig 27211 bp, 14 predicted proteins | sample eDN3rd30CKraftOP_FD_128522 | JGI IMG/M metagenome (GOLD analysis project Ga0182743, IMG submission 128522) | Enriched Organic Plus compost microbial communities from Emeryville, California, USA - eDNA 3rd pass 30_C Kraft OP (version 2) (version 2) ... | reverse complement strand
GAAGTGCCCATGTTCGGGGAAGCCGCTGTTTTCCGACGAGTAGCCGTAGAAGCTGACCAGGTTCGTGAGCCCGGCGCCCGCGCTGGCGGCGGCGAAAACCCCGTTCGTGTGGGTTGCGAGGTACGCGGTTCCGTAGCCACCCCAGGAGTGACCCATCACGCCGACCCGCTTTTCGTCGACCAGCCCCATCTCGACCACCTTTTTCACGGCCGGGACGACCCCGCCGATCGTGCCGGCGCCGGGTTCGCCCGGCACGTAGGTGAGGTCGGGGCGCAGCACGAAGTAGCCGTTCTGCGTGAAGTTCGTGACGTTGTACTGGCTTCGCTCCGACGGCACGATGTAGTTGTGCAGGTTCTGCGTGAGCCGCTCGTAGATGTAGACGACCATCGGATACGTGCGACCGGGCTCGTAGTTGGCGGGATAATTCAGGATCGCCTGGGTGGGTTCACCGCGGCCGTTGGTGAACTCGATCAGTTCGGCTTTGCCCCAGGCGAAATCCTTCTGGAACGGATTCGTCTCGCTGATCTGCCGTGCATCGGCGAGGTCGGGCCCGCCGACGAAGAGGTCGGGCGAGTCGACGTAGCTCTGCTTCGTATACACGTACACGTCGGCGTCTTCGGCTTTGCTCAGTCGGCCGATGCTCGCATCGTCCCACAGCAGGGTTTCGACGCCCTTGTTTGTGCGTCGCGCGATTCCGCTCTGTTTGGTCCATTCGCCGGACAGCGAGAGGTAGATCGGGCGGGTCAGGTCGATCGTGACCTGCTCGGGGTCGAGTCGCAGGTAGCGGTGAACCGTCTTTTGCGCTGCGCCATTCGTCAGCCGCTTCGGCGCGCTGCCGTCCGGTCGGACTTCCCAGAGATCGTAGCGGTCGTAGATGATCACCGAGCGATCCGCGGTGGTCCAACCGGCGACGCCGTAGGCCGGCTTATGGTGCTGCGGGTGATCATCCGCCGTGTCCACCACGGATGTGCCGAAAGCCGCGGTGAGATTGGCAGTCCCGCCGGTCCGCAGGTCGTGGCTCCACCAGTGGTTGTCCTTCAGGTACAGCACATAGCGTCCGGTCGAACTTGGCTGCGCCGCGTACGGGATTCGCTCCGCGAGTTTGGTGCGCGTGCCGCTCTCGATGTCTACGTGATGCAGGTCGCGCCACGTGCGACCCGACAGCGCCTCGACCTGATAAGCCGAGTCAACGGACTCGAGCACGAGTCTCTGCGCGTCGTAGACGGCAAGGCGTTCGGGATTGCCGGTGGAGAGTCGGACGAGCCGATTCGACGCGAGATGCCACGCGGCGTAGTCGCTGGCCTGCCGGTCCTGCGGCGCACGGATCCGCTGCACGAGTTGCGGGCGCACCTCGCGCGCGTGCCAGACTTCGACCTCGGGCGCCTCCACCTTGTTTGCGCTGTCCGCCGATGCCTTCGCGAGCAGCTTCGGCTCGCGCGCCTTCACGCCGAGGATGATCGCACTGCCGTCCTCGATCCAGCGCGGCCGGCGGTAGCTGACGATGCGCAACTCGCTGCCCTGATCGGCAGCGGTCTGCAGTTCGATGCGCTGTGGCGTGCGACTGGTGAGTCCTTTCCATGCGATGACGACGTGCGCGGTGTCCGTGAACGCGCTGTCGACACGTGTGCGCATCGCAACCAGGTCGTCGGCGTTGCGACGCCAGCTCAGTCCGTAGTAGCGCGCGGCGTGTGAGTCGAGGGTGCGCATGCTGCCGGTTGCAGGATCGTGCAACTGGAGACCGTTGCCGTCGCCGGATTCGGCGTCGATCAGCACGGCGAGGAGCGAGCCGCGATCCTGCCAGGCATACTCCGCGACGTTGCCGAGTGTCGTTTCGAGGCCGCTTCGCAACTCGCGCAGCACGAGGTCGGCGCCGCGACTCATGCGGCCCGCAGGTGCATAACGGCGGCAGGCGATGTGTGTGCCGGCGCGATTGAACGCGAAGTCCTGCACACCCTCGACGACGCTGGCCTTGCCGGTCGCGAGGTCGGTCAGGCCAAGCTTGTTGCGGGCCGGCTGGTTGGTGCGTGTGAGCCGTTCGCGCTCCGCTTCGGATACGCTGATACGGTAGGCCAGCCATTTGCCATCGCGCGAGAAGGCGGGCTGGTCGGCGTAGGGGACTGCCCGGGTCGAATCGCTGCCCGCGGTAGCGCGGAAGCGAAGTTCGTTCTCGCCCGAAGTGCGGTTGATCGCGTAGGCGATCCATTTGCCATCCGGTGACAGGAGCGCCGCGCCGAGGGATTCCCAGCGGGCCGCGTCAGCCCATGTCACGGTTCTAGCCGTCTGGGCCGTGGCCGGCAGCGCGACAAGAAGTGCGGCGAGGGGCGCGATCAGCGCTCGCGAGAGGCGCGGCATTTTTGAACTCCGGGAACGGGTACATTTCGAAGCGGGTCGGGAAAGTGCGGGATTACAGGTCGCGGCGATAGGTGTCCCGGTTGCAGGAATTCGGTGCTGCCGTCGCTGAGCCGACCGCCCCGTTGCGGGGATCCCGGCTGAAGGTTGCAGCGCCAGCCGTTCCAGTTGCGGGATTTCGGTTTGGGTCACGGGGGGAAGGGCGATCGGGGGGCAGCGCGGTCCGGGGAAGTGACGGCGGGGCTCAGGCGATGTTACATCGCCCGAGCCCCCGGGCCGCGTTCGCCCGGCCGCGCCACCCCCACGGAACGCGCGCCTGTCCCCAGATCCCATGGACGCGCCGGCGCACCGCGACCAAGCGGGCGGATGTTGCCGAGCCCGCGCCGCGCCTCGCATACTCCCCCTTTCCTCAACACGCTAATTCCACAGGATTGCGAAGCCGCGCAACCAGCAATTGCACGGGGTGGGGACCCCGGAGGGTGAACCATGCTTCACGTCGCAAGGCAGTCAGCGGTGCACGTCCGGATCCGGGCGGGTGCCCTCCTCATTGCCGCACTCACGCTCACACTCGCGGACAATGCTTCGGCGCAGAACAGCCGATACACGATCGACGACATCCTGGACGGCCCGGCCGCATCGCTCGGGGAACTGAGCGCGGATGGCCGGTATGTCGTGGTTACCACGCGAACGCTGCGGGACCGGATCGGCATCGACAACCATCGGTTCGGCGATCCGACCTACGTTGCGCCGTCGGTGGCGGAGATCGAGGTGGTCGACACGCGCACCGGTGCACGCCAGCGCGTGCTGCCCGGTAAACGGCAGGCAGGCGCCTTTGCATGGTCCCCCGATGCCACTCGCCTCGCCTTCATTCTGCGCGAGGGGGACCAGTTCCGTCCCGTTGTGTGGGACCGCGCGAGCGGGCGGATTCGCAACGTCGCGCTGCCGCGCGGGCAGATGATCGCCGCGGATCGCGATCTAGAGTGGCTGGATGCGAATACGCTGGTTCTGGCGGTTCGGCCGGAGTCGTGGTTCACGCAGGCGAAGCAGCGCTTCGAGCACGAGGTCGCCGGGACCGTGGTCGTGCGGTCGAGCAAGGACCCGTTCCTCTCGTGGGAAGAAATTCGTCGGCTCCCGTTGCAGCAGACCATCGTGGCGGTGGATGTGACGAGCGGTCGCACGCGCGAACTGATTCCGAACGCGATGCTGCGCTCGGTCGACGTCGTCGCGAACGGCACCGCGCTTCGTTATGCGGAGGACCTCACGAAGAAGACGGACTACGACGTGATCTTCGGGAGCGAGAGCAACGTGGTCGTGCGGGCTGTAGATGGCGGCGAGCCGCGCGTCGTGCTGCCGACCACGAAGGGCCTCAGCCTGCAATGGTCGGGCGATGGGCGCACATATGCATACGCGCGCAACGGTCGCGTATTCGTCGGTACGATCGATGGCGCCGAGGCGAAGGCGATTCTCGGGGACAGCGCACGTGCGGACGGCGCGGGCAACGACAGCGCACGTGCGGACGATGCGCGCAATGCCGTCGCGCCAGGCGACAGCGCGCGCGCGACCAATGCGGCGCAGCGCTTCTCGCCGATGCGGCTGAGCCATGATGGTCGCTGGCTGATCGCGTCGAATCGCGAAGGCTGGTACCTGGTCGACACGCAGAACGGCGCGCGTGAACAGTTCCACGTCCTGCCCGATAGCGCCGACCTCGAAGCGCCGCGCTGGAACATTACGGCGTGGAGCAACGACGGCCGCTACATATACGCGACGACTGCGGCGCGCACGAAGTGGGAGCGCGGCGTGCAGCGCTATGATCGTGAGACGAAGCAGTGGCGCGAACTTGTGCGCGACGGCCGCCGCTACTCCGGCTTGCGACTCTCGGATGACGGTAGCACCATCGTCTTCGGCATGGCGGACGGCAATCAGCCGACCGACTACTACGCCGCGGATGCGGACTTCAGCAACATCCGCCGGCTCACGAATACCGCGGCTGCGTTCACCGGGAAACCTCTCGGTCGCAGCGAACTGATTCACTACCTCGACGTTGACGGCCGCAAGCAGTACGGCGTGGTGACGTATCCCGTCGACTACCGGCCCGGCGCGAAATACCCGACGATTTTCATCGTATACGAAACATTCTTCGACGACAGCTTCAACAGCACGATCAACCTGCTGACGACGAACGGGTATGTCGTCGTGCAGCCGTCGGTCGGGCTCGAGCAGGGGTATCCGGGCGAGGCGTGGCTGAAGGGCGTGACGGCCGCGGCGAACATGTTGATCGAGAAGGGCATCGCCGACCCCGACCGCCTCGGTGTGCACGGCACCAGCTACGGCGGCTACGCGACCAACCTGCTGATCACGCAGACGAATCGGTTCAAGGCCGCGATCAACATCAGCGGCAAGGTCGACATGATCAGTTTCTACACCGATTCGCCGCGACTCGGTGTGCGCAACACACACGCGCCGGAGAAGAGCCAGGACCGAATCGGCGGCACGCTCTGGGAAGAACCGATGAAGTACATCAACCACTCGGCGGTGATGTTCGCCGATCGGATTCGCACGCCGCTGCTGATCATGACCGGCGCGCAGGACCACAACGTTCCTGAGCGCACGAGCAGCGAGATGTTCTATGCGCTGCGTCGGCTCGGTCGCGAGGTCGAGTGGGTGAGCTACACGAATGGCGGGCACGGGATGCCGACCAGCACGGTCGAGGAAGTCGTGGATTATCACACACGCATCGTCGCCTGGTACGACAAGTACCTGAAGGCGCCGGTCAGGGACGTGAAGGCGTCGCAGGATCAGTAGGAAGGGTGCGCCTCGTACCGGCCTGACGCACACAGGTCGGTACGGGTGCGACCGATGGACGGGGCGCTACCGTCGCGGCACTACTGGAATTCGCGGCGGAACGCCTCCAGTTCTGCGCGCACTTCAGCGAGTTCGGCGCGCAGAGATTCGACCGCCTGCTCGAGCGCTTCGATCCGATCCGTACTCATCGTGCGCACTGGCGCGGGTTCCGTCGTTTCCAGGTCGGGTTCACCGGCCAGCAGGTGGGCATAACGCACTTCCTTCTGGCCGGGGCGTCGCGGCAGTTGCACGACCAGCGGCGTCGACAGCGTGGCGAGCGCGTCGAGTGTGATCTCGACGTGCTTTAGATCGATGAAGTCGAAGAGCCGGGTCGTGCGTGTGCGAATCTCACCGACCGTCTGCGGCCCGCGCAGCATCAGCACACACATCACGGCGAGCTCGGCGGGGTGCAGGTTCAGCGTCTCGCCGAGCAGGTGCCGATACCGTTTCACCCGCGCATCGCCGCGATGCAGTCCGCGCACGAGCGGGATGCGCGCGAGTTTGTCGATGCTGGCCATGACCGTCGTTTCGTCCAGCGTGAGCACAGGGTCGCGGTTCGACGTCTGGTTGCACGCGGTGACCAGCGCGTTGAGCGTGAGCGGGTAGTTGTCCGGGGTCGTGATCTCCTTCTCGATCAGCGACCCGAGCACTCGGATGTCGACGATGTCCAGTGGTGTTTCCATTCTCCGTCTGAGCGGAGGTCCCGGCAGGGTACCCCCGCTCCCTTCGTCTTGTGGTCAGCGGCCGGCGTGGTGCTCGCGCGCCGCGCGTTCGAGGACTCTCTGCACAGACGGCGCTGCGCCGCTCGTATCCGTTTCCGGTGGAGCGCCCGCGTCGAGCAGCAACTGTGCGACGCCGGCGTGATCATGGCTGCGATTCCCGTGAACCGAACCGTGACAGCACCAGCCCAGCGGCGTTGCATTGTAATGCGCATCCCTCGCCGCGACGAGTGCACGACCGCACGCATTGCGCAGCAACACCTCGACGGTATCGATCGAGCCTTCCCATGCGGCGCAGTGCAGCGCCGTTCCTGAGTCGTGGCCGGGTACGCCCGGATCGAATCCGAGTTCGAGCATCAGTTGTACCGCGCGTGTATTGCCGGCCCACGCGGCTTCGGCAATCGTTCGATGCGCATCGCGCGGCATTGAGGCGATGATATCGGGATGTTCGCGAACGATCGCGTGCGCCTGCACCTCATCGCCTATCCGACAGCAGGAGAGCAGCCGCTGAAGCGGCGTTGCGAACTCGAGCATCAACGTGAGCGTGTCGTCGTGTTCGAACTGCGCAGCGACATCGAGCGGTGTGAGGTTCTGGCCGATCGTCCAGAAGTACATGTGATAGCTCGATGGCGGCTGCTCGCCGTAGTCGCCGTGACCCGTGCGCAGCTCGAGCAGTTCGCGATCAGCTTCGAGCAGCGCGCGTGCACGGTCCGTGAGCCCGAGCGCCGCGGCGAGGAAGATGTCGACGGAGGCGCCTCGTTCGACGAGGTATCGCGCAAGATCGTATCGACCTGCACCACGTCGCTGCTTCAGCATCCACTCCGCGGGTGTCGAACGATGGTCGACATCGCGTGCATTGATGTCCGCACCAGCGTCGAGAAGCAGATCGATCACCGCGCGCGAGTTGGCGAAGTGCAGCGGCGTCTGCCCATCACCACCGCGTTCATGAACCCGCGAAGGATCCTCGCTGATCAGCCTCGCAAGAATGTCCGGGCGATCGAGATGCGCAGCAGCACAGGCGTCAATCTCCGCGCCGGCCGCGATCAGTCGTTCTGCCGCGCGTCCCGTCGCGGAATGAAGCGCATGAAACCCGCCCGCCCACCACTCGCTGCGCCGATTCGGATCGGCGCCGCATTCGAGCAGCACCTCGACCATCGCATCATGATTTGCGTAGCAGACGATCGCGGGCGAATTGAAGGGGAACAGCGGTTCATTCATGAGCGCGCGCAGCGGAGGATGTTCCTGCAGGATCGTTCGCACCGCGCCGGCATCGCCGCGCAGGAACGCATGGTGGATGCGTTCCCGGGGGTCAGGTCGATCCTCGCGTTGTGCCTCGATGTGCTGCCTGAGCGCGACCCAGTTGTTGAAGCCATACTCGCGCGCGAGCACGAACTGCGCGTCGGCGAGTGTGACCGCCTGCTTGTCAGGGAGTACCGCGCGCACCCGGGCATGCGCATCGCGATCGCCCGCGTGAAACGCCTGCAGCAGCTCTTTCGCCTGCTTCTTCTGTTGCTCGAGATCCGGATGGTCGGGGAGCGAACGACGGTAGGGTGATGCCATGGAGCGCCTCCTTCGTTACGGCCGGTGTCCGCACGAACGGCCCGAAGAGGGCGTACGCTGGTTGTGCTGCCAGTGGGGTGGGCGCAGCCCTTTCCGCGGACCGGAGGCGTTCCCTGACGCGCTATGGCAAGGTATCGCGGCGGCGCGGTAACGCAAGGCAATCCAGGTCAACAGGGGTGCGATTGGAAGGTCCGCCTCGAGGCTGTGCAATGCGACCGTTCGTGGTCGCGGAGGCTGGGAGGAAAATGGGGTCGTACGCCGTACTCAACGCGCGCTGAGCAGCGCCACCACCTGGTCGTGTCCCTGTCGGCGGGCCAGCTCGAGGGCGTCGTGGTTCTGAAGGTCCTGAACGGAGGGATCGCCACCGCATGCGAGCAGCAGCGCGACGATTCCGGCATGCCCCTGCCGGGCCGCGAACAGCAGCGGCGTCCACCTGTAGCTACCGATCGCCCAGTTCGGGTCGATGCCCTCGGCGACCAGGGCACGCATCGTCGGCTGGTCGTTATACAGCGCCGCGAACATGAACTGCACGATGCGGTCACGACCCGTGCGCGTGTCGCGAGTGGCGTCGTGCAACGAGCGTTCTGCATCCTCACGTGCGGTGCTGGTGTTCGGCTCTCCGTCTTCGATGCGGACCAGCATGAATGCGACATCCCGATGCCCGGCCAGCATGGCCACGTCCGCAGCCGCGCGATCCTGCTGATCGAGGATTCTCGCGTCGGCGCCGCGCTCGAGCAGCAGATCGACCAGTTCGAGCCGGCCGTGCTCCGCCGCCTTGTGCAGAAGCGTCTGCTGGTCCGCGTACTGGTAGTTCGGATCAAGTCCGACCGACAGCAGGCGGATCGCCAGCGCGAGGTCCGCCGTCACCGCGGCCTTCTCGAATTGCCGCGCGAGCTCATGTTCAGCGGTGGGGTGCGACCACCTGACGAGCTCAGCCGCCTGGGCGGAAACCGCCTGGGCTAACGGGATGAGTGCGAACGCGAGCAGTGCTGCCCGCAATCGATGGCGCATCAGAGTTCGAAACCAGTTGATGCGGCGACGACCTGTCGCACCCGCGCGGCAGAGCGTCCTCCAGCTATGATCTTGGATGTCGCCTGGTTTGGCGAAAGATGTTACCTCCAACCTGGACGGTAGTGCCCTGCGTGCGTGGTGTCCATGGTCCCGGGGTGGCGTGGGGCGATGTCCATAACCTCAACGCCGAGACCGCGGGATTCGTAGTATCGCGGGGTCGCGGCATGGCTGGATGTGCCAGGCCCGGGAGTGGCCGCCGTGCCGGCTTTGCCGCTCCGGAAGTCCATGGCCCAACCAGACATGTCCCCAACTCGCAGGCCGCCAGTGGCGAGTGTACCCGGCTGGAGCCGGTCCACTCGGCCGAAAGTGCCCGACCGCTTCCAGGGCGGCGGCGGAAACAACCGCGGCCAAGCCGCCACTCCAACCAATTCCATGCGATCCCCTGTCTTACCACTGCCAGAAGATACATCCTGCGAACAGGGGAAAACTTATGTGGAAGCAGGTATTGCTGACGGTTGTGCTGCTGGCGGCGGGAGCAGGCGGCGCAGCGTCACAGGTTCAGCAGGGCGCACAGGACTTTGCATGGACGGGTCGGCTCGAGAGCGGTCAGACGATCGAGATCAAGGGCGTGAGCGGAACCATCGAGGCGGAGCCTGCGACCGGTGCGGAGGTCGAGGTGCGGGCGGTTCGCAGGGCCGGCGAGCGCGGCGACATAGAGGACGTGCGGATCGAAACCGTCCGACACGGGAATGGCGTGACGATCTGCGCGGTTTACCCGTCACGACCCAGCCGCCGCGAGAATCGGTGCGAGAGCGGGCGCGACTGGAGCGTTAACGTTGACGATACGGACGTGCGCGTCGATTTCACGGTGCGAGTTCCGCGCGGCATTCACTTCCTCGCGAAGAACATTAGTGGCTCGATCGATGCGAGGGACCTGCCGGCCGACGCCACGGTCACAACCGTGAGCGGCAGCATCGATGTCAGCGCAGCGGGAATCGTCGAGGCACACACCGTCAGCGGTTCGATCGATGCGCGTATGGGCACGGCGCGCCTGGATCGGGACCTCAGTTTCAGAACGGTCAGCGGCAGCATCACGCTCCGGGTTCCCGCGAACTTCGAGGCCGCCTTCGAGGCAAGCACGATCAGTGGTGACATCGAAAGCGATTTCCCGGTCCGTGTGAAACGACGTCGCTGGGTCGGCGTTGATGCGGACGGAAGGATCGGACAGGGCGGCGCCCACTCGCTCAGCATGGAAACGGTGAGCGGAAGCATCGCACTGCTGCGCATTCGCTGAGCCCGGGTCGGATGCAGGGGCGCGGCTCGGCTGCGCCCGCGCGCGACTCGGCTGCGCCCGCATTGCGCGGCTCGGCAGCACCGCATTGCGCGGCTCGGCTGCACCCGCATTGCGCGACTCGCGCAGAAGGTCATCGAACGCAGGCGTAGATGTGATCGGGCGCGAAATCCGCCGCGATTGTATCCGAATTCGGGCACAGAGTGACGCGCATTGGATGTCTCTTGCCCAATCGCGCGCCGCAGCCCAACGTAGGCGGTATGAGCCAAAAGAGCGCGAGCACCGCGCATGGGTTTGAAGACGAGATCTTTACGTTTGCGGTGGCGCAGATTCCCTTCGAGACTCCGTCGCTCGGGGGGACGACGACCAATGTGTTCTGCACGGTGGTCCCGCTGTGGCACGAAGATTGGGAGCCGGCGCGTTCGTCGCAGTTTCCGAACAATGGGTTGGTTTGGTGGAAGTTGCGGCCGGCGATGCGCGAGTTTGCGACGCCGGGCCGGCTGCTGAGCGCGCGGGTGCAGCCGGCGCCGCGCTACGACCCGGAGGACGCGAACAAGCAGTTCTACCAGCTTGTCACGGACGATGTCGATGTGCTCTCGCCGGAGGAGGGGATCGAGGTTCTGACGGCGGATCCGCGCACGGTCGCGGATGCGCGCGATCTGCTGAACCGGGAAGGTGTGCTCCAGGTCGATCATGCGCCGACCCCGGAAGTCATGGTGCGGCTGGGCACGTGGATCTACGGGCCGTTCCGGTCGCGGGTGAGTGCGGTGCAGAAGGGGAAGTACCGGATTTCACTCGATCCGATCGGGACGGCGGGCGTGCAGCGCATGGAGACGTCGCGGATCGAGCCGGCCATCCTGCGGCTTCACGATGTGCCGATCTCGACGGACAGCCTGCCTCCGACGCGCAGCAGCAACATCGCGCTCTGCCGGTATGAGGTTCTCGATGGCGGGAGCCTGGCCGAATACCGCAAAGGCGCCGAACACATCGTTATCACGCGCGACCAGGATGTGCTGTTACGCCTGGCGCGTCGATTCGAAGATGCAGGTGATCGGCGGCAACTGATCGATCTGCTGACGCGCCTGTCGCAGCACATCGAGGAGACGGGCGAGGACGAGGCGGGTGAGCGCGATCTGATCGATGCGCTGAAGCGACAGGCGCAGCAACAGGGCCAGGGCGCTCTGGAAGTCGCGCGGGCGGTGCTGTCGACGGGGCTGCTCGATACGCAGATCCACGATGCGGTTGCGGCACTTGCGCGCGAGCGGCTGAATCAGCGTGCCGCCGAACTCGAGGAAAGTGCACGCGAGAGGATCGCGACGCTGGAGGCAGATGCGGAGCGGCTGGAGGCGCGACGCGACAATCTCGAATCGGAGATTCGCACGCGTCTGCGCGAGGCGGAGGACCTCACGCAGCAGCGCATCGATGAAGCCTGGGCGCAGCACAGTCGACGGGTCGCGGAAGAGGAAGCACGCTTCGAGCAGGAAATCGCCGCGCACCGCGGCTGGCAGCCACCGGAATTCGCGACCGCTGCACGCGAACCGACGCAGGTCGGTGAGCGCGAATTCTTCGACCGGTTCGTGGAGCACGTCGAAGCGTCTGGGTTCAGCTTCCGCGACATCGACCTGCAGATGTACCACGTGTTCTTCAAGTCGACCGAGGTCATGCTGGTGGCCGGCGCGACCGGGTCGGGCCGCTCGTCGATTGTCGAATTGTATGCGGAATCCCTTGCCGCATCGGAACTGCGCGCGACCGGCCCGCACGAGCCCGTGCGTTTTCTGCGCGTCCCGGTGCGTGCGTCGTGGATCGATGCGGCCGATATTTTCGGGCACGTCAACCCGCTGACCCACGCCTTCATGCCGGCGCCAAACGGCTGCTTCACGCAATTGATCAGCGCGGCGGAAGAGTATATGCTGCATCGCGGGGGGAGCGGTGTGTATCCGATTCTCCTCGAAGATGCGAATCCCGCAACCATGGCCAGTTGGTTCGGCGAGGTCGTACGGGCGGCGCGCGGCGGCCAGAGACAGCGACTGATTCGAGTGTTTTCACCGCATGCGATCGATCCGCAGTCGCCGTTCCGCCGGTGGAGCACCGTCGAGGTGTCGCCGGCGGTGCGCTGGATCATCACGGTCCCGCCGCAGAACGGCGCGCAAACCTTCGACGCGGCTGGCTGCCCCGTTCTGCACCTTGCCGGCAACGACGACCTCGCCACCGGCGGTGCATCGCGCGGAGCACCTGACGGACCGCCGGTGCGCTGGTCGCAGCTTGCAGCCTGGCGCGGCGACGGTCCGCTCAGCACCGCACAGGTTGCCGCACTCGATGCGATCACGCCGCCACTCGCACGTGCCGGTGCCGCGCCTGCCCCCGCGATGATCCGACTGCTTCGCCGGATCACAACGGGTGCATCCTCCATTGTCTCGCCGGATACCGCGTTCGACTACACCGTCGCCCACGGCATTCTGCGCTTCGCCCCGCTCGACACACGCGTCGTGAGCGAACTGCTGGATGTGGTCGATGATCTGCGGATTCGCCTGGCCGAGAGTGCGCGTGTGCTGGAAGAGCGTCGCGTTACGGCCGAACGTCATGGGATCTGATCCGCCGCGGTCGATTGGCCGTGTTGTGAGCGCGCGGAGCGCCATGACGGCGCCGACCCGTGAAGCGAAACCCGCCGGCGAGAAGAGCGACGACACAAACCTGTCACGCCCGCGACCGTGGCACGCCGCTATGATCGCGGATCTGCTCGCCGTCTCCCCCGGTCTCGTTTACGATCCCGCTGCCGCCGAACATCCGGAGGCGTCGCCGCTGCATCACGAGCTGCGCGCGATTGACGCGGCGCTGCGTTCGGCGGAGCGCCCCGCGGGGCCTGCCCGGAACAACACGCGTTTCGATGCACGAAGCATGGCGGAAGCGGCACGGCGTGGCGCGCTTCGGCGGACCCATCCAGTCCCGGGCCCGGTCGTCGATCCACGGCTCGATCCGGTGAGCGTCGCGATTCGCCAGCGACTCCGGGAAATCGTGCTGAGCGCGGAAGCCGCCATCCGCTCGATCGAGAGCAGCCGTCGCTACCGCGATATGCCGATCGCAGGAAATACCACGTTGTATGAATCGGTCGATGTGCCGCGGTTGCACATGCTGCGTGATGCGCTTCGGGTTGCGCGTGCGCTGGCCGCGCGGGCTTCGCAGGTGACCGGCATTCCCGCCTCCACGCAACGGTTCCTCCGCTCGCGGGCCGTCTTCACCCGAAAGGCGCAGCGTCCGCTGAGCGCGCTCTACGAACGCTGGGTGTTTCTGCAGATCGTGAAGGCATTCCATGGCGACCTCGATGACGCGTTCGCAGCCACGCTGCTTACGGATCATGGCGGTCTGCTCCACCCCGATTTCGACGAGCGCACCCAATACCTGAAGCCGTGCTCCGATGGCCGAACGCTGCGCATCCGCTTCGAGCCCTGGATCCTTACGCGGGAACTCGCCATCGTCGGCGAACACGGGCTGTACCGCGGCGTCGAAGGTGCACACGCGTGGCGTCCCGACGTTGTCATCCAGCTCGAGCGGGGCACCCGCGCCGGGATCCCGGTCGTCGAGAGTGCCTGGATCATCGACGCCAAACTCGCGACCCTGCCCCGACGTGACCTCTGGGAGCAGGTGCTCAAATACGCCCAGATCCGCAGCTCCATCAACGACACGCCCGTCGTTCGCGAGGTGGCCCTTGCCCTCCCAGCCTCCGATGACGGCGGCATCATGCTTTACGAGACCCTGCCACCCCAGCCGCCTGTCCCACTCCACGTTCTTCCTCTGCTCCCGGGGAGCTCCACCCAGGCAGCCCAGAATGCGCTCAAGCGCCTGAGTCGTGAGGTCCTGCGGGCACGGTAGATCGGCCGACGCGTGGCAGTTGCACGGTGTTCCGCCCGTTGGCCTACGCTGCCCGGTAGTTCGCTTTGCCGTGGTCAGAAGGTCCGCGTTCCGGGCGGCTGTTCCGTACGGCGGATTTCTCGCTGGGACATCCGGCACAGGCGGTGGCGGCGGGGAGCGAGGGTCGGGGCGTGAGGCGGGGCGTAAGGCGATGTTCGCGAATGCTGTTGCTCTGAACCCCCGAAATCTCATCCATTAAGCTTTTTCGATGCAGATTCACGACCGGACCACCAACAGCATTCGCGAACATCCCCCAAGCCGGTTTCGGTACCTCTTCGGACTTGCCCCCGATGGCCCCCCCAATGACCCGCACACCTGAACCGAATGCAGGTTTGCGATCCCACTGATCGGTGGCCCATGGGGCCGTCCAATCGCGACTGTATTTTAAGCGCGCGTTAAGCGGGTCTGTCTAGGTTCCCCTCCGCCGGTCAAAGGCGAACAATCAAAATTACTGCGAAGGGAAGTTGTACGATGAAGCGGATGAGCAGATTCCTGGTGTTCGGCGCGCTCGCAGTCGGACTGACGGCGTGCGGCAGCGACAGCAAGAGCCCGATCGAGCCGAACAGCCAGTTGAGCGACGAGGAGATCGAAGAAGTGATGCAGGCCGCGTTCGAAGCAGCGAGTTTCGCGTTCGAGGGGGCACTGCGGCCGACGGTGGGCATGGATGCCGTCGCCGCCGTGCCGATCGACGCGACGGGAAACTGCCCGCTCGGCGGTTCGGTCGCGGTCGAAGGCAACATCGACGACCAGACGAATGACGAGGGCACGGGCAAGATCGAGATCGACATGGAGATCTCGTGGAATGACTGTGTGGTGCAGACCAGCAAGCGAAAGCTGACGCTGGATGGTTCGTACGCGGTGGACGCCCTGTTCAACTACAACGAATGGGAACCGATCGGCGACGCGCGTTTTGGGGTCGAGGGCCAGTTCTCCTGGAACGGCGGCGGTGCGACGGGGAACTGCCCGTTCAAGGTCGTATACCTTTTCGATGCGACGAGCGGTGAATTCTCGGTTACCGGCAACAGTTGCGGCCGCGCGATCAACTTCACGTCGGACGACCTGGTCGGCTAGAGAGCGGCTGCGAGGTCTTCCGGATCGTCTGCGCGTCGTACAGGATCGCGGCGCTGAACAGTCGGTCGGCGTGGTGGCACGTCGTAGTGCTGGGGCAGACGAGATGCGTGCTGGGCGAGATGCATTTGGGAAAAAGACGCGGGCCATGCATTTCTGCATGGCCCGGAGGAGAGCATCCGAGGGATCCTGCGAGGGTTGCTACTCTACAGCCTTCGCGTTGGCGGGGCCGTGCTTGAAGACCAGAGTGTTCTCCTTGCCGTTGATCTTGAGTGCGGCGACGGCGCCCTTGTTGAAGACGCGGCTGATCGCGTGGTCGACCAGGAGCACGTTGCTCGGGACCTCGGCACGGAACTCGACGATCGTTGCGCCACCGGCCGGGATCAGCGTGGTCTGCACGTTGTGGTTAACCAGGGTCCCACCCTCGACGTAAACGTTGTCGAAGATCTCACCGATCGCGTGGAAGCTGCTGGTCAGGTTCGGGCCGCCGTTTCCGACGAAGAGTCGGACCGTCTCGCCGGCATTCGCCTGCAGCGCGTTCTCACCGGTCAGCGCGCCGACCGCACCGTTGAACAGCACGTACTCGGGCTTCTCGTCGTACAGCTTCTGGAAGTCGAAGGGCTGCAGCCCCGCTTCGCCGTGGCGACCCGCGGTGTAGAAGTCGCCCTGCATGACGTAGAACTCACGATCGACCTTGGTCATACCTTCCTTCGGCTCGACCAGGATCAGGCCGTACATCCCGTTGGCGATATGGACCGGGACCGGCGCCATCGCGCAGTGGTAGACGTAGAGCCCCGGGTTGAGCGCACGGAACGTGAAGGTCGCATCCTGGCCCGGGCCAACCGCGGTTGCCTCGGCACCACCGCCCTGCCCGGTCACTGCGTGCAGGTCGATGTTATGCGGGGCCTTGCTGTCGTGCGCGTTGATCAGCTTGAACTCGACCAGGTCGCCTTCGCGGACGCGGATAAAGCTTCCCGGTACCGTTCCGCCGAAGGTCCAGAATTCGTAATCGACGCCATTGGCGAGGCGCATCTTCTTCTCGATCACTTCCAGGTTCACGACGACCTTGGTCGCGTAATCGCGGGTGATCTGCGCCGGCACGTTCGGAGGAGCCGTCAGCGTTGCTACCTCCTCGCCCCGGATCTCCGGTAGTTCCCGGACCGGAATCGTCAGCTCGGTGCCAGGCTTCCGAGCACCGGTGCCCACCAGCCAGATCGTCGCCAGTACAGCGAGAGCGATAAACGGGATCGCGATTGTTCGACGGTTGCTCATCTCAATCTCCTCGGGGTTGTTTTTACTGCCGAGTGGAGAATAGGGGTTTGGAGAGGGGCGATCCGTCGGAAGGCGGTTGATTTTTTCGAAGGGATTGGACTACCCGCACTGTAGGGGCGCGGAGGACTCTCTGTACGGATTTCGAGAGTGGTGGGCGATTTCAGGACAGGGGCGTGGCTCTTGCACTTTCTGTCCCCGCAGGAAGCGGACACAGGAGGTGAAGAATGCTCCGCACAATCATGAAGGCAATGGCGTACACGAGGATGCCACGGGCGACATTCATTCTTTCGCACCCTCGTGCGGCGACCCGGATGATGAAAACGCGCTGGGATATGAAACATGCGCTGGCTCCACGGATCGCGGCAGCCGGGGCGGCCATGATCGCGCTCCCGATCGGTTATGCTATCGGTCGCGCGATGCAGGGAGGGGAGCGTTTCGGCCGTACTTCGACCCTCGGCTCACCGATCATGGGCGCACGCACATTCGGCGAGACGGAGACGATCGTAGCGGACTAGGGCCGCTTTGCCGGGCCCCGGTTCGCAGCCGAATCGTGGACCTGTCGGGCTGCGTGCGCGCGACAGGCAGGATCGACTGTGGGCCGGGGCTACGTCTTCGGCTCGTACTTCCAGTTGCGCGATTCCCTGGCGAGCTCTCGTGCCCCTCGCGATGCGCTTCTCCCGGGAGTGCGGTCGCTTCCGAATCTACCCGCGCATGGCTGGCTGGGACATTCACCGGCTGGCCGGAGCAGGGAGCGGCCGGCGGCGGGCGAGGAGGCGGGGCCTCGGGTGATGTTCGCGAATGCTGTTGCTCATACTGGGGTGAAACTGCATCGAAAACGCTCTTAGATGCAGATTTCAGGTGGAAACACCAACAGCATTCGCGAACATCGCCACACCGGCGTGGTCCCCTTTCGCGATGGAGAACGCCCCGTTAAAAACGACCGCCACCCTTGCACCCGGGGCGTGTTGCCTGGGACGCCCGCCTTGCCGACTCGGTCAGGTGATTCTACCGTGCGCGACGCCATAGCGAGAACCACCGGCCTGCGAACAAAATGCGATTGAGATTGCGCCTGCTCTTACTATCCACAGCGCTGCTGCAGGCTGGCTGTTTCCAATACATCCCCGGCCGATCCTCACCGAGGCCCGAGCCAGCACAGGCAGCACGACTTCGTGCCGGGTTTTCGCGAGTGGATATCACGCCGCCACCCGGGGCGAGTCTGTTTGGGTACGGTCCGGAAGGCAAGCGCGCGCAGGGGCATCGGCAGCGGTTGCATGCACGCGCGCTGGTGATGGAGGATTCTGATGGCGAGCGCATCGCGTTCGTCACCGCGGAACTCGGTGCGGTGTCCGCGCTACTGCAGCGGCGCATCTCCGAACTGACGAGTGCGTACGGGATTGGCACGGATCGGCTCATCCTCGCCGCGACGCATACCCATGCCGGGCCGACCCATTTCTTCGGACTCGCGTACGATCAGTTCAGCGGTGAGATGAGCTATGGCGGGTACGACGAGGCCTGGACCCGTGAACTGGCGCAACGTATCGCGTCGGCTGTGACCGGGGCAGTCAAGGCGATGCGACCGGGGCGGGTGCAGTGGACCAGTTTCCCGATCTGGGGTGTGACGTTCAACCGTGCCATCGAGCCGTATCGCCGCAATGAACCGGAGTGGGAGCCGCTATTCCCTCCTGCAAGCGGACTGGATGAAGAACAGAGCGCGGTGGATCCGACGTGGCGGATGTTGCGCGTAGACCTGATGCAGGACGATGGGCAATACCGACCGGCGGGTGCATTCAGCATTTTCGCGATCCATGGGACAGGCATTCCGTCCGCGAATGTTCTGTACGATTCCGACCTGCACGGCCTCATATCGAAAGCGTTGGAGCGCCGCTGGGATGGCACAAATGCGGGCGGCAGTGGTGAATTCAATACCGTTCACCTGTTCGCAAACGGCTCGCAGGCTGATGTGACCGCCATGCCTGCGAGCACACGCTGTGCCTTGCCGGCTCCGGGACCGGACGTCGATACGACGAATACGGTCAAGGCGATGCTTTCGCACGACTGGATCCCGGTGCCGCCGGATAGTGCCCGCGCGTGCATCAATCGCTCGATTGCCCATATGCGCGTCCTCGCGCAGCAGATCGTCGATCAGGTCGATGCGCGATTCTCGAGTATGCAGCCGATGGATTCGCTGGTTCAGATCCGTCGAGCCTTTCGCACGATCGAGCCGCCCCTCGAGGATGGATTCTGTCCGCGGCCGCGGGTCGGCACGGCGACGCTCGCGGGACCGCTGGACGGCCACACGCGCCAGTTCGCTGCTGGCGTTCGTCACATCACGGAAGGCGAAAGCGCGGCACTGAGCACACCACGACGATTCTGGCAATGCCACTGGCCAAAGCGTATCCTCGCCGGTGATTTCGTCCAGAACCTGATCCTCGATGCGTTTCCGCTGCCGCTGGAGGCACAGCTCGCCGCTGTGCGCATTGGCGATAGGGTGCTGCTGACCCTGCCCTGGGAGGTATCGACGACGGCAGGCGGTCGCATGGTCGATACGGTCGCCGCCGAACTCGACCTGCCGCGCGACCATGTGGGCGTGGTCGCCCTCGTCAACGGGTACCTGCAGTACCTTACCACGCCGGAAGAGTATCGCGCGCAGCACTACGAAGGCGCATCCAACATTTACGGACCGAACACCGCTACGGCGCTTCAAACTCAAATGCTCTCGCTTGCTCGAAGCATCGCGGGCGCTGATCCCTCACCCAGGCCGCTACTACGCAAAATCGTCATTCATCCCACTGTCGAGCGAGAGGCTGTTCCCCGCCTGTCCATGGAAACGGCCGTTCGCAACAGGGAAATCGCGAGCGCCACGTGTTCGGATGGGACCGTTCGGGTACACTGGTACGATGATCCACCGGGTGTGCTGCTGCGTCGTCCGTTCCCGTTGATCGAGTTGCAGATGCGCGATGCCTCCGGACGCTGGCGGGTAGTCGTTGCGGATGACGATCTCTCGCTCGAGCTGCGGTTGCTCGAATCCGCTCGGGATGCTCACGGCTGGGAGATCACGTGGCGGCCGGAGTTCCGCCCGGCCGAAGTTCGATTCGCCCTCCCGGCGCGAAACGGCTTGCCCGAACTCACGCGAACGATCACCTGCCGCTGAGTTCGATCTTTGCGCTCGAATCGCGCGGTGCGAGCGGCCGCATTGCATAGTAGCGGCATTCACTGATGAGGCGAGCCTGTCGGGTCAGACGTCCAACTGCACGTCGTTACGCTGGGAGGGGGCTGCAACGTGTCGCACACTCCACCCGGGAGCAGTTGCGGGCCGCCAGCCGCGGAGTTTTGGGTGGGATGAGTGAGCTGCAGCATCGCCTCTTGCGAATCGACCGAGCGGTTTCGACCTGGCACTCGACCCAGTCGCGTCGCCGGAGTCCCGACGACGGCCCGCAATCGGCCAGTGCGTCAGCCTGGCAATGCCGTTCTGTTCGGCGATCTCATCGAGCATGCGGTACCATGCGAGATAGTTTTCCAGGTATTTCGTCGCGACACCGTGGAAGCGTAAATGCCAGGTGTAGAAGTCCCGCAGGTGGTCGATCGCATGGTCGAGATGAACCAGTGGGGAGTTGTTCCGAAGGCCGGCCTGCAAATACGCAGCGCGCACCAGCTTCGCCAGCCGCGCATACGGACTGAGCGATCCCGGACGTGCAAGGATCGCCGTAGCACGGCCCGTGCTTGCTCCGAAAGCGCTTAACAGGGACAAAAGCGTAGGCGCAGCCGAGAGAATCGTGCGGCTTTCGACTGCCCCGCGCCGATCAGCAGCCGTAACCACAGTCACTGTGCGTGCAATCGAATCCCTCGTATGTCCGGTTGAACGACCCTGCAGTTGCGGAGTCCCTGTCGGCTTGCGTTGGCCCTTCTCCGAATACGGCATCCGCATTTCTACAAACTCGAGCCAGCCCGAAATCGGTTTGTTGTAATGCTCTCGCAGTCCATCGAGATTCTTGTGCCGCCACCTGAATGCGGTCGACGGACTGACGCCGATCGTTTTTGCAGTCTTACGGACAGTGCTGCTGTTCAACATGCACTGCGCGTTCTCCACCCATTTGTGGAGCTTCTTGCAATACGCGGCAGGTGAACCTGTGAGATCGCTGAACGTGCGCCTGCACGTGTTACAGCGATACCGCTGGCGTTTCGAGAACCACCCGTATCGAGCTGTCCGAGTGCTGTTGCAGCGAGGGCAGACGACGCCATCCGCAAACCGGGCTTCCCGGATCCGACACAAAACTATTCCACAGTCCGCACGATCGGGGGAACGTTCGGGATTCGTTGCGACGGTTCGCGAGCGGGTGCGGGGCGTAAGTATCAGCATAAGCTAAAATCGCCCGAACTGCCGGATCAGGAATGGTAAAATGCGCCGGCAATATGTCTTTGTGGGACAGGAGTTTTCGGGCGCGGCTTTACCGAGTTCGGTCTGGAAGCGGATGCGCCGGGGGTGAGGCAATGTTCGCGAATCCTGTTGCTCCCATTTTCGATAACGACGTTCTTGCTACGGATTCTGATGCAGCTCTTGCAATTCAGATCAACAGGATTCGCGAACATTGCCCGACCCGTGCCCGCGAGCCTCCGACTCACGGTTCCACCTCTGATCCGCCATTTTGCGCCGAACCTGTGTCCCCGGGGCTCGAAACACGAGCCCGGCGCGCCTTTCGAATAACCTTCAATCCCGGCCGGGCGATTCGTGACCGCGGGGCCGAGCCGAATCCGACCTTCCGGCCCCTCGACGCATCACGACAGCTCCAGGCAGCGCTAGTCCTCCCAGTCGCGAGCAAGTCCGAGCGAACTCGATAACCACTGGAGAATAATCCGGGCCCGCCGTCGCGCTGAGGTGCGCCAGGGACTACTTTGAGGGTCAGTGTCAGACCCGCGCAGTATTTTCCAGCAGAGTCCACACGGAGTTTCCGGGAACGCATTCATGCCTTTGCACATCGTCCGTGCATCCTGCAACGCCAGTTTATGGGCTGCCTGCGCTGATCGCTTCCTTGCGGCCGCGGAGCGGAATCCGGGTCCGACGGGGCATCGCGCTCACCTGTGGCTGACGCATCGCAATCAGCGAGACCTCCTGTTTGAACAAGCCGTCCGCAGGGGAATCGCGGGGTGGCTGAAGCCGCCGATCCGGTTTTTTTCCGGCTTGCCCGAGCTGTTTGGCATTCGAGGCAAGCCGATTGGGCTGCTGGCGAGACGAGAGCTCGTGAGTCGCATCGGTTGCGAGCTCGGTGGCAGATACGGGATTCGCATGGGCAACACGGACGCAACCATCACGCGCGGGAATATGATGGATGCGTTCGTTGGCGAGCTGCTGCCGGACGGAATCGCGCCGGACGAGCTGGAGCGGGCGCTCGAGGTCGCAGCGTCGGATGAGTTTGCGGAGCGACGTAATGCCTGGGTGGTCGCGACGTACCGCCGCTATACCGAGGCGATCGAGAAGCTGGGCGTGTACGACCCGCGCTCGATCCATGCCCTCGTCGCGGAGCGGATCGAGGCGGGCGAGCTGTCGAGGGCGCTCGAATCCGCGGAAGCACTCCACATCTATGGCGTGTATTCGATGCGCGCCCGCAGCCGACTGCTCAGGGCGCTTGCCGCGCAATCCGAAGTGCAGGTGGCGCTTTATACCTGCGATCGGGCGGACGACCTTGCCGCGCTCGCAGCGACGGTTGAGGATCTGCCCGCCACTGCGCGTCCCGAACCGATCGTGCAGCCTTCGCCCGATGCGCAGCGCGAATTGCACTGGGTCGCAGCGCAGGTGAAGGATCTCGTCCTGCGTGGTGCTGCCGAGCCGCACGAAATCGCAGTGGTCGCTCGCACAGGATTCGAGGATACGCGGCGCGCACTGCAGGTGCTCGAGCGGGCGGGGATCCCGGCGACCGCGCGCGTGCGCTCACGGCTTTCGGAGATCGGTGCATTGCGCGCGCTGCTCGACCTGTACCGCGCGGCGGCGGAACGCTGGTCGTATCGTGTTCTGCGCAACGTGCTGAACAGTCCGTACTTCCGATTCCGCATCGATATCCGCCCGTTCGACGAGATCGCGACGCGAGCGCGACCGACCACGCTGGAAGAATGGGAGCAGCAGCTTGTCGCGCTGCTGCGCGATCTGGAACGCGCGGATCACGCCCGGGATGCGGCGCGCATCGAAGCGAGCGCCACGGTGGCAGAGAGGCGGCGCACGAACCTGCGGGCAGAACGCGTCGCGAAGGATCTGGTGCGGTTCCGCGAGCTGCGCGCGAAGCTCGAACCGCTCAGCGGCACGCGGCCACTGGGCGCCTGGATCGAGTCGACCGAAGCGCTGCTCAGACAGAGCTGGTTCCGCTTCCGGCAGCGCATCTGCGACACGCCGGAGTTGCGGACGGATGTCGTTCGGTTCGACCAGCGAGGGGTGCGGCTGCTCGAGGCGCTGCTCGCCGAGTGGCGCAGCATCGACGATCCGACACAGCCACTCTCCGGACTCGAGTGGTTCCGCGCGCTGCGGACGCTGCTCGAAGGGCAGGAACTCGTCCTGACCACGCCGGGGCAGAAGGGCGTGCAGATTCTCGAAGCACACGACGCCGCGCTGCTGCCATTCAAGGCTTCGTTCGTGATCCATGCAAACGACGGCGAGTTCCCGCGCAGCCCAACAATATCGGGACTGTTTTCAGACGAGGAACGCACCGCGCTGCGAGGCGCGGGGCTGCCGGTCGAGGATCGGCGCGCGATGCTCGAGCGCGAACAGGTGCTCTGGTACGCGGTCACCGGGGTCGACCCACTGCACATCACTTACCGCACGACCGACGCGCGCGGCACGCCGCTGCTTCCCTCGCTGCTCGTACCTGCGCACGATGAAGCCAGCGAACTGCCGCGCAGCACTGAACTCGCGGGGCCGCCGCTCAACATCGAGCAGGCCGGTCGCGCCGCCGCAGCACAACTCCCCGACGGGCCCGTCGCAACGCCGGATGCCGCGGCGCTGAAACGCGCGATCGTGAATGCGTTTGCGGAACACACGCGCCGGAACGCGATCGCGGAATCGGAGCGCCCGCGACACTCCCCATGGAACGGCCATCTGCGCGATCCGCGCGTGCTCGAACGCCTCGCCGCGAAATTCAACGAGCAGTATGTCTGGTCGGCGAGTCAGTTGCAGGCGTACACGAACGTGCCGTTTCTTTTCCTGCTCGAGCGTGTGCTCGGACTGCGGGACTCGCAGGAAGCGGAGGAGGACACGACCGTGCTCACGTCGGGCGGGATCGCACACGAAATCCTCGAGCGCTTCTACGGCAATTACCTGCGCCAGCCTGCGCCATCCTACGAAGCGGCTGAAGCGACGTTCTTCGAGATCGCGGGGCAGGTCTTCTACGAATCACAACAGAACGGCATGTGGCTGGGCGAGCCCGCGCTCTGGGAACAGCGGCGGTTGTGGCTGTTCCAGACACTCGCGGAGTTCGTGAACTGGGACCTGAGCAAACTCGGCAAGGCGCAGGTGTGGGCGGTTGAGCATGAGATCGGCGATGCGAAGGGCGGCATTCCGATTATCGGACGCGATGTACTCGGCCACGCGGCGCAGATGCTCGTGCGTGGTCGCATCGATCGCATCGACCAGAACGCGAGTGGGGAACTGACCGTCATCGATTACAAGAGCGGGGCGATGCCGCAGGGAAAAACGGGCTATCGTGATGGTGCCGTGCTGCAGGGGCCCCTCTACATCGCGGCGCTGCATGCGCAGGGGCACACCGAGGCAAACGCGGCCAAGTATCGGTCGCTGAAAAAACGCGGGAACGGGGGCGAACTAAAGCTGTCGGACCCGGAGTTCACTCGCGCGATCGCCATCGCGCTGTCGGTGTCGGCACGTGTGCGGGCCGGTCACTTCGAAGCGGTGATGGCGACGTCGGCGAACTGGCAGCGCTACCACCCGGATCGCGCGATCCGCAGGACGGATGCGAAACTCGCGGAGGGGAGCCGGTTCGATGACTGACGCACAGGTTGCAACGCAGCAGCCAGGCTCCATGCGCAAACCGCGCTGGACCGCGGAACAGGCGGCCGCCATCGAGGCGACTGGGCATCGTCTGCTGGTCGCCAACGCCGGCACCGGGAAAACGACAACGGTGGTCGGCAAGGTGTTGTGGCTGCTCGGCGAGGCTGTCGGTGTGCGTGCGGACGGCGGCGAGCCGATCGCACCGTGCCCCGAACCGTGCACGCTCGATCAGATCGCGGCGATCACGTTCACCGAGAAGGCCGCGTACGATCTGCGTCGCAAGCTGCGCGAGGAGATCGCCGAATCCCCGCGCGCGGACACACTCCTGTGGGAGCTCGAACGCGCATCGGTCGGAACGATCCACTCGTTCTGTGGACAACTGCTGCGTGAACACGCACTGCGCATGGGCATCGACCCGGGCTTCCGCGTGCTCGATGAACAGGATGCACGCGCGCAGCAGGACCTGCTCCTGCGCGACATCGTGCTGGAGCACCTGCGCGCAGGCGATGCGGAGGTAGCCGAACTCGTACGTGAATACCGATTGCGCGGGTTCACCTACACGAACGGAACGGTCGAACTCGTGCGCGAGGCGTTCCGCGATCTCCGCTGGCATCGCGAGCGGTACGAACGCTGGTGCCGCGACGGGGAACTCGATACCGCGAGATTGCAGGCAGTTTGGGATGAAGAACTGTACTCGCACGACCTGCTTACCCTCGACCGCTGTCGCGGACTCTACCGCCTCGCCGCAGGTATGCTCGAACGCTGGCGCGAGTTCGAGCGCGATGAAAACGTGCGCGACTTCGACAGTCTCGTACTCGATGCACGCGACCTGCTCACGTCAGCGGAAGGCGCGGCCGCGCTGGCCGGAATTCGTCGGCGCTACCGTATTCTGATCATCGACGAATTCCAGGATACCGATGGCGCACAGCGTGACATCGCCTATGCGATTGCCGGTCTTCCGACGCAGCAGGTTGTTTACAATGGGGCCGCCAACAGCGAAACAGCACCGGCCGCAACAAGCGCAAACGAGCGTGCTCCGCAGCTCTTCCTCGTAGGGGACCCGAAGCAGAGCATCTACCGATTCCGCGGCGCCGACATCTCGGTGTGGAATGCCGTCGCGCGCGACATGATGATGTGGGGCGAGGTGCTTCCGCTGTCGGAGAATTTCCGGAGCGACCCGGTCGTGGTCGAATTCGTGAACGCAGCAGCGCAGGCGGCACTCGCACAGACCGCAATGCAGGTGCAGCAGATCTCGTCAGGCGATGTGGTCGAGTACACGCCGCTGCGCGCGGCACGGTCGCACGCGGGCGGTATCGTCGAGTGGATCCAGGTGGACGGCGGTGAACGTCGGGAAGCCGAGGCGGCACACGTCGCGCATCGCATCAGCGAAATGGTCGGTACGACCGAGATTGTTGACCCGAAGTCGCGACAGCCGCGGCCGTGCAGGTATTCGGATATCGCGGTGCTGTATCGCACACGCACGGGACTCGCCGCGTACACGGATGCACTGCGCAAATGGCGCGTCCCGTTCTACGAGCAGTCGCCTGCGGGACTCGCCGAACGCCAGGAAATCCTCGACCTGCTGAATCTGCTCCGGCTGCTCGACAACCCGAACGACGATCTGCGCGCCTTCGCGTTCCTGCGCTCCCCGTTTGTGGGTCTGCGCGACGAGGTGCTCGCGCGCATCCGCCTCGAGAGTGGTTTCGGCAGTTTCCTGCAGCAGGCGAAGCGGTACCTCGATGCGGGGGAGTGGTTCGACGCGCCGGAACATCCGGAGATCGTCGCGATCGAGCGCGACGCGTTGCGCAACGGACTCGAGACGCTGCGCAGTGCGCGCAGCCTCGCCAATCGTATCGCGATCGACGAGCTGATCGAGTACGTGCTCGAGCGAACCGCATATCGTCAGCACCTGCTGCTGCTCGAGGACAGTCGCGAAGCCCTCGCGAACATCAGCGGCTTCCTTCACCTGGTCGGAGGCTTCCGCGATCACTCGATCGGTCGCTTCCTCCAGGTCTGGGACAGTCGCAGAGACGACGACCCCGAGCTGCCGCAGGGTCAGCTCTGCAGCGCGGCCGATGACGTCGTGACCCTCAGCACGATCCACGCGGCGAAAGGACTCGAGTGGCCGATCGTGTTCCTGATCGATGCGAGTCAGCAGTTGACGGATCGCCAGGCAGGCCGCTACTGGAGCGACCCGGAGCTGGGGCCGATCCTGTGTCCGCCAAAGGATGAGCGCGGCACACGCGCACACCGCATCGCGGAGCGAAACTGGACGCATGAATCGGCCGAAGCGGCTCGCCTGTTATACGTCGTTGCGACCCGTGCGCGCGACCGGCTGATCGTGCTGACGGCCGACCAGTCGAAGCGCTCCACACAGCCGAAGCTCTCGCATGCAGCCTGGTTGATGCATGCGCGTCACCTGAGCCAGGCGTTGCTGCAGTCCGACGATGCTGTTGCCGGTCCGCCGGAACTACCGCCCGTCGAACCGCTGCGCATCGAGCTTGCGTGGTTGCAGGCCGTCGAGCAGAACGCGCCGGACGCGATGAGTGCGAGGCTCCCGAGACCGGTACATCGGTGGACCACCTCGGCGACCGAGCAGATGACGCGCGCACAGGATCCACGACTCTGGGAGAAGCTGTACCTGCACGGCATCGAGCCGGTCTGGCAGTTTGCACCCCGCGCCTCGGCGAATGGCAAAGTCCCGGAACGTTTGCGCGGTGACATCATCCACGGCGTGCTCGAACGCATCCAGGAAGAAGTCGAACTCGCGCAAATCCTCGAGGAGACGATCGGTGAAATCGATATGCCGGAACTCGAATCGGCGCTTGCACCCGGCGCGAAGTACCGCGATGCGCTCGAGAACGAGATCCTGCGCGTGCTGTCGAGCGATGACTGGGCGTGGTACACCGCGCCTGAACATCATCGCGAGCTCCCGTTCCTGCACCTTGCAGGCGAGCGCGAATGGCGCATGGGCGCGTTCGACCTGTATCGGCCGGACGGCTGGATCATCGACTTCAAGACACACCAGATCGACGCGGACCGTGTACCCGCGGCGGCGGCGGGCTACACGCTGCAGATGGCGATCTACCGTGCGGCCGCCGCAGTTCGCGGCGAAGTGCGCACGCGGCTGCACTTCACGCATCCCGGAGTAGTCGTCGATGTGGAGTAGAGGGAGGAGCGCATGAGCACGGCGTTGATGATTGTGATCGG
>Ga0182743_1001132_pt1 | contig 27305 bp, 23 predicted proteins | sample eDN3rd30CKraftOP_FD_128522 | JGI IMG/M metagenome (GOLD analysis project Ga0182743, IMG submission 128522) | Enriched Organic Plus compost microbial communities from Emeryville, California, USA - eDNA 3rd pass 30_C Kraft OP (version 2) (version 2) ... | reverse complement strand
GAACTTCACCGGAAACGGCTCTTTCTTGGCGGCGGCGATCACGGCCAGATCGGCGTTCATGATGCCGAACTCCACCGAGCCGTTGGCCACCTGCGGCAGCAGCACGGCGGTGCCCTGCACCGACACGTATTCCAGCTTGAGGCCCTCTTCCTTGAAAAAACCCAGCGTCTCGCCGAACGGAATGGCGGCCTCGACCGCCGACCACGCCGGCGGATAGCCGATCTTGACCGTGGTGTCGGCGATGGCGGGCACCGTGGAAAGGGCGGCCGCCAGCACGGGCGCCCCAAGCAGCATCTTGCGTAGCACTTGCATGGGATTTTCCTGAATGGTTGAAGTCTATGAGACATGCCCGCCGCCCGCAGGCGGCTCGGGAACGGAATCGGGTCAGCAGGAGGAGGTCAGCACCACCGTGCCGCGCGGGGTGTCCAGCGACACGTGCAGGTAGGGCGTGTCCGCCTGGACGACGGGCAGGTCGATGCCCAGCGCGTCCCACAGCGAGCGGATGCGGGCGGCCTCGGGATGGCCGGCGCTGTACGCCGCTACCCTGCACGCCGGCGTCAACCGCGTGCAGGGGTGGGGGGTATCGAGCCAGTCGATGAAGAAAGGCGCGAACACGCCCAGCGGATTGGCCGCATCGGGCACCATCAGGCGCCAGCGCAGCAGGTCGCCGGTGGTGGTGCGCCGCTGCATGTCCTGCACCGGCGCGTCGATGCCGGCCGCGGCATAGGCCTTCTGCAGCGCGGGGAAGTCCTCGGAGCCGCAGCGCGCGATGAAGCGATGCAGCTGCGGACGCGCCATGGCTTCGAAGGCGTCGCGCAGCGGGCTGCGCGCCTGCTGTGCGGGATCCGGCGCGATCAGCTCCAGGTAGACGCCCTCGGTGTGCGTGCCCACCAGGTGATTGCGCGTCCCCATATTGGGATGCGAGCCGCCAGGCTGCGATTCGATGCCCGTCAGGCCGGCGAAATGCGCCGCCAGGCCGTCCATGTCGGCCCCCGCATACATGAAATGATCGATCTCTTTCACTGCGCTATTCCCCTTGATAGTTGTCATGGGCCACATCCCGGCGCCGAAGCGTCGCGCATGTCCACGTCCCCTGTAGCCGGCTCGCGGGGCGGCGGCCAGGCCCGTCCTGCGGGGACATTCGAGGGAGTATATACAAAAGAAATTTTTACAATTCTTCTAATTATTAGAAATAAATATCATATGCCTGCGGATAATAAGGCACACCGCACTCGGCACACGAAGAACGAAGGCGACCCCGGCGGTCGCCAGGAATTCGAGCAATCAGGCTGCCTCGGGCGCAGCCAGCGCGGCGCCCAGCTTGCGCACCAGCGCAGCCAGGCGGCCGTCGTCGATACCGCAGGCGCGCAGCGCCTTCTCGGTTTCGATGACGTAGTCCAGGCACGGGCCGGACTGCCCCACCGCGCGCCGCACCGCGGCCATCAACAGGTCTTCACTGAGTGCGCCGGCGTAGTAGCGGCAATCGCGGTTCAACAGGAATACCAGCCCACGAACCGGGCCGGCCGAGGTGGCACACGCCAACCAGCGCGGCACGTATGCGCCCGTAGGCATCTCGCGCTGCCACAGGGCGTCGAACACGTCGGGCACGTCCGCCGCCGCCACACGAAAAGCCACGCCACGACAGCATCCGCCACGGTCCAGGCCGAACACCAGGCCGGGCGCATCGGGCGAGCCGCGGTGGTCATGCGACCACAGGCACAGCGAACGGTGATAGCCGCGCACGGTCGCCAGCCGTCGCTCCTGCCAGGCGAAGCCGGGACGCCAGATGAGGGAACCGTAGCCGAACACCCAGACGTCGTCGATGCCGTTCCAGTCGGCCAGCATCGCCGGGATCGACGATGCGCCCACTGCTTCGCTGACTATGCCGCTGACTGGGTCTACCGGCCCTTGCGCCATCATGATGCTGCCCCGGCTGCGCGCCGTATCCGAAAGATGACCGCTATCCTACGCCCGGGGACGAGGAAAAGCTTTGCGGTAATGGCGCCGTGACGCGGGCGCGACGCAATCGGCTTCCCGGGGGCGAGGGACCCTGGAGAAAATTTTTGCGCAGATGGCTCAGGCCGCGTCCAGCGGCAGCTCGGTGGTGCTCTTGATGACTTCCATGGAGAAGCTGGCGCTGACGTCGAGCAGGTCGACGGTCTCGATCAGGCGCCGGTAGAAGCGATCGTAGGCGGCCATGTCTTCCACCACTACCTTCAACAGATAGTCGATGTCGCCCGCCATGCGGTGGAACTCCACCACGTTGGGCAGCGCAGTGACGGCGCCGACCAGGCTGCGCGTCCACTTGGCGTTGTGCTGGCTGGTCTTGATGGACACGAACACCGTCAGGTTCAGCCCCAGGGCCTTGGGATCGAGCAGCACGGTGCTGCGCGAGATGACCCCATCTTCCTTGAGCTTCTGGATGCGCCGCCAGCACGGCGTGACCGAAAGGTTCACCTGCTCGGCGATGTCGGCGACGGCACAGGTGGCGTCCTTCTGCAGCAGGCTAAGTATCTTGAGGTCCGTCTGGTCCACGTTCTCTCCCGATGGCGTCAAGCGCAGCGGCGGGCCGGCGCCGCCGCGCGGCCCTCATCTTGCCTGTTCCGCCTGACGGCGTCCAGATACCGGAACGTTCCTGCGACGCGCAAAAATTTTCTAATCCAAGGGCGGATGCCCGCCGAATGTGCAAAGCCATTCCGGGTGCCACACCGTAGCATGGCAGGAAGACGCCACTTTGGTTCGCCATGCCCGTTTCCCCGCCCCATTCCGTTCTGCCGGCGCCGCTGCAAAGCCTGTGCGACTCGGTTGCCCAGGCCGAGCGCAATGCTGCGCGTGCCCTGCTGCAGGAACTCAGCGCCCGCGTGGCCGAGGCCGATCAGGCCCTGGCCGGCCTGCCGCTCGCGCTGCGCCAGGGTTCGCCCGAAGGCTATGCTCGCCACGTGGCCTACGCGGACCCGCACGGCCGCTTCACCATCGTCTACCTGGTGTGGCGGCCGGGCCAGCACAGCCCCGTTCACGGCCACAAGACCTGGTGCACCTACCGCGTGCTGCAGGGGGAACTGACGGAATCCCATTACCGCTGGGACGCGGCCGCGCGGCGGGCGCGGGCCTGTGGCGGCGCGGTGCGCCGACCCGGCGACATCGTCACGGCGGCGCCCGGCCTGGAACAGATCCACCGGCTGGGCAATGCCGGCACTCAGACCGCCATTTCGCTGCACATCTATGGGGTGGCCGAGGCGGACATTGCCTGCGGCGTGAATCACGTGGTGGCGGGCGACGCCTGATCCGGCCTTGGCGGCCGGCACCGCGGCAGCCTCAAGCCAGGGACTGCTCCCCGGTGTCCAGGACGCGCTGCGCGCCGTCGCGATGCGCCAGCACCAGCCGCGACAAGGCGGGCACGGCCGCGGCCGGGTCCTGCGCCACATGCAGGCGCAGATTGCCCAGCGGCAGGTCCCAGCCTCCGGCCACGGCCTCGGGCGGCACGTCCGCCACCTGGCCCAGGCGCTCGGCCACGGCCTGAGCCTGCGCGGCGCGCGCCTCGATGCGCACAATGGCCCGGGCGCCGTTGGGATGCGCCATCAGCGACGGCACCCAGACGCACTCGGGGGTAAGGTGGCGGCAAAAATACATGCGGATGCCGGGCACGGGCTGCTCGGCGAAACGCACGGTATCGAAGCGTGCCTGCACCGTGCGGCCGTCCACCTGCGCAGGCCGGCTCAGTGCCTGGACTGGATTGACGGCAAAGCCGGAGGCCCGCAGCCGCTGATAGGTGGCCTCGGCATCGTCGGTGCGGAACACCAGTGCCTCCAGGCCGAACGGCGAATCGGCGATTTCCTTGCGCGCGGGCGGCGCGCCGGGCGGCCAACCGAGCAGCTCGACGTAGCTGCCTTCCAGCGCGATCAGCCGGTTGCACGACCCGAGGTTGTGCACCGCGGTGTCGCTGAGCAGGAAGCCCTGCCGCTCGAAATGCGGCGAGAAGGCCTCCAGCCGGTCACGCACCATGACCACGGCATGGTCGAATTCGGTGCGGCCGGCGACTTGCATGGGTCGCCTGCCTTCAGGTCAGCTGCCCGTGGCAGTGCTTGTACTTCTTGCCGCTGCCGCACGGGCAGGGATCATTGCGGCCCACCTTGGGTACGGCGTTGCGCTGCGGCTGCGGCGCGGCCTGCTGGTCCGCATCGGCGGCCAGCGCCTCGTCGTAGTCGGAATGGTGGTACTGCACGTTCTGCACGTGCTGTTGAGCGGCCTCGGCCTCGGCGGCCTGCTCGACCTGCTCGGCCGACTGTACGCGCACGGTCATCACCACGCGCACCACGTCGTCGCGGATGCGGTCGAGCATGCCCGAGAACAGCTCGAAGGCCTCGCGCTTGTATTCCTGCTTGGGGTTCTTCTGCGCGTAGCCGCGCAGGTGGATGCCCTGGCGCAGGTAGTCCAGCGCCGACAGGTGCTCGCGCCAGTGGGTGTCGATGGACTGCAGCATGATCGAGCGCTCGAACTGCGCCCACGCCTCGTCTCCGACCAGCGCGATCTTGCCCTTGTACACGCCGCGGGCGGCCTCCAGCACGCGCTCGAGCAGGCCTTCGTCGGTCAGGTTGGGTTCCTGCTCGACCATCTGCGCCAGCGGCAGGCTGAGCTGCCAGTCGGCCGCCAGGGTCTTCTCCAGGCCGGCGACGTCCCATTGCTCTTCGACCGACTCGGCCGGCACGTAGCTGCGGAACAACTCGGTGACTGCGGCATCCAGCAGGTTCTCGACCGTGGGGCCGACGGAGGCCGACTCGAGCACCTCGTTGCGCTGCGAATACAGCACCTTGCGCTGGTCGTTGGCAACGTCGTCGTACTCGAGCAGCTGCTTGCGGATGTCGAAGTTGCGGCCCTCGACCTTGCGCTGCGCGGTCTCGATGGAGCGCGTGACCATGCCGGCCTCGATGGGCTCGCCCTCGGGCAGCTTCAGGCGCTCCATGATGGCGCGCACCCGGTCTCCCGCGAAGATGCGCATCAGCGGATCTTCCAGCGACAGGTAGAAGCGCGACGAGCCGGGGTCGCCCTGGCGGCCGGCGCGGCCGCGCAGCTGGTTGTCGATGCGGCGCGACTCGTGGCGTTCGGTGCCGATGATGCGCAGGCCGCCGGCCGCCTTGACCTGCTCGTTCTGCGGCTTCCACTCGGCGCGCACCTTCTCGATGCGGGCTTCGCGCTCGGCCTCGGACAACGACTCGTCGGCGCGGATCATGTCGATCTGCTTGTCGGCGGCGCCGCCCAGCACGATGTCGGTGCCGCGGCCGGCCATGTTGGTGGCGATGGTGATGTGGCCCGGCTTGCCGGCCTCGGCCACGATCTCGGCCTCGCGCGCGTGCTGCTTGGCGTTGAGCACCTCGTGCGGCAGCTTGGCCTGGCGCAGCAGGCCGGACAGCAGCTCGGAGTTCTCGATGCTGGTGGTACCCACCAGCACCGGCTGGCCGCGCTGGTGGCAGTCGCGAATGTCTTCCAGGATGGCGTTGTACTTCTCGGCAGCCGTCTTGAAGACCTGGTCGTTCTGGTCCTTGCGGACCATCGGCCGGTTGGTCGGGATGATCACGGTTTCCAGGCCGTAGATTTCCTGGAACTCGTAGGCCTCGGTGTCCGCCGTGCCCGTCATGCCTGACAGCTTGTCGTACATGCGGAAGTAGTTCTGGAACGTGATGGACGCCAGCGTCTGGTTCTCATGCTGGATCTTCACGCCTTCCTTGGCCTCGACCGCCTGGTGCAGGCCGTCGGACCAGCGGCGCCCCACCATCAGGCGGCCGGTGAATTCGTCGACGATGATGACCTCGCCGTCCTGCACCACGTATTGCTGGTCGCGGAAGAACAGCGTGTGGGCGCGCAGCGCCACCATCAGGTGGTGCATCAGCGCGATGTGGCGCGGGTCGTATAGCGACTCGCCTTCGGGCAGCAGGCCCACGCGGGCCAGAATCTGCTCAGCATGCTCGTGGCCGGCCTCGGACAGGTATACCTGCTGGCTCTTCTCGTCGACCCAGTAGTCGCCTTCGGGCTCGGGCTCGTGCGGCTTGGGCTCGGACGCCATGCGCGTGAGCAGCGGTGGCACCGTGTTCATGCGGATGTACTGCTCGGTGTGGTCTTCCGCCTGCCCCGAGATGATGAGGGGCGTGCGCGCCTCGTCGATCAGGATGGAGTCCACTTCGTCGACGATGGCGTACGACAGGGCACGCTGGCGCCGGTCCTCGACGCGGTACTCCATGTTGTCGCGCAGGTAGTCGAAGCCGAATTCGTTGTTGGTGCCGTAGGTGATGTCGGCACGGTAGGCGGCGATCTTCTCTTCGTTGGACTGCTGCGGCACGACCACCCCGGTGCTCATGCCCAGGAAGCGGTACAGCCGCCCCATCCACTCGGCGTCGCGGCGCGCCAGGTAGTCGTTGACCGTGACCACGTGCACGCCCTTGCCCGAGATGGCATTGAGGTACACGGGCAGCGTCGCCATCAGCGTCTTGCCTTCGCCCGTGCGCATTTCGGCGATCTTGCCGTTGTGCAGGGCGATGCCGCCCAGCATCTGCACGTCGAAGTGGCGCATGCCGAACACCCGCTTGCCGGCCTCGCGCACGACGGCGAAGGCTTCGGGCAGCAGGTCGTCGAGCGACGCGCCCTGTTCATGGCGGGTGCGGAATTCCTGCGTCTTGGCCGACAGTTGTTCGTCGGACAGCGCCGCAATCTGGGATTCCAGGCCGTTGATCTGGGTAACCAGCCGGCGGTACTGCTTGAGCAGCCGGTCGTTGCGGCTGCCTATGAGTTTTTTTAGCAGAGAAACCATGCGTGTCAGTGGCGGCACGGGCGGCGCCGGCGCGCAAGGCGCAGCCGTCGTCCATGACTGGGGATCGAGATGCGGTTAAGCGGGGCCGGAGCCACGCCGGGAAACAATCGAGTGTAACGCACCTGGGTGGAGGCTGACCGCCCCGGTGCCGGGCCGGCGCGCTCAGTGGGGGCTGTTGTCCGGCACGGCGCTGGGCGCGCCGGCCTGGGCCACGGCGCCCGCAGGCGCGGGCGCGGTGCCCAGGAACAGGCGGGGATCGAGCGGGTGGCCCGCCAGCCGCACCTCGAAATGCAGGTGGGTGCCGGTGGAGCGTCCGGTGGATCCCACGCGTGCGATCTCCTGGCCGCCCTCGACCAGGTCGCCGGCCTTGACCAGCAGGCGCGAGGCGTGGGCATAGCGGGTGACCAGGCCGTTGCCATGGTCGATCTCGGCCATGTTGCCGTAGCCCGCCTGGTAGCCGGCCGCCAGCACCACGCCGCCCGCCGCCGCCAGAATGGGCGTGCCGCCGGGCGCCGCGAAGTCCAGCCCCTCGTGCATGGCGTAGCGTCGGGTGATGGGATCGCGGCGCCAGCCATACGAGGAACTGAGATACGGATAGTCCAGCACCGGCATGGCGGTGGGCAGCCTGGCCTGGTCGGCCGAGCGGCGCGTCAGGGCGGCATCGAGCACCTTGAGCTGATCGGACTGCTGCGCCATGCGCGCCTGCAGCGCATCGAGCTGGCGGCCCAGGGCCTCGGCGGACTCGGGCGTGGGCGGCTGGCGGTCGGTGAACAGGTCGTCCATCACCTGCGAGGCCTCGTCGTGCGGGGCGGGTTCGGCACCGGCCAGCTCGGGATCGGCATAGGGCACGCCGGCGATGCGGGCCACCCGTTGGCCCAGGCCGTCGATACTGGCCAGTCGGGCCTGCAGCGTGCCCACCTTGGCCGCCAGCAGCTGCATGTTCTCCCGCAGGAAAGCGACGTCGCGGTCGGGGTGGGCCGCTCCGGCATAGGCGGGCACGCCGGCGCCGGCGTCGGACACCGGGCGCGCCAGGTAGCGCTGCATGGTGGCTCCGAACACCGCCGCGGCAAGCAGCACCAGCGCCATCACGCCCGCCAGCCGCAGCCCCTCCAGGGTAAGCTGCCCGTTGCGCCCTTCGCGGGCGTGCATAATCACGATCTTCAAGGTGTAAATCCTGTAATCCGGTCCGGAATGAACAGACCCGCTTCATCCCGTTTGCGTTCCGCGCCCAGCCGCCGCTCCGGCGAAACTGCCCTGGGCTGGCTGGGCGCCGACGCGCGCAGCGCCGGTGTGCTGGCGACCGCCCGCGTTCACCTGCAGATTCAGCAGGCAGTGGCGGCCGTGCTGCCGCCGGGGTTGGCCGCCGTGTGCGTGGTGGCCAAGCTGGAAAACCAGCGTCTGCTGCTGGCCGTGCCGGGCCCCGCCCACGCCGCCAAGCTGCGGCAGATGGCGCCCCGGTTGGCGCAGGCGCTATCCGCGCAGGGCTGGAACCTTAACGAAATCAGCGTTCGCGTTCAAGCCGGCATGCCCCGCCCCGGGGCAAAAGCGCCCCGCCCCCCCAAGGAGGCCCAGCCGCTGGGCGACGTTGCCCTGCGGGCGTTCGCGGACCTGGGCCGCAATGTGCGTCCCGGTCCGCTGGCCGACGCCATCGCCCGCCTGCTGGCCCACCACAAGGACAAGGGCGGCTAACGCGGGACGGGCCAAAAAAACAATGGCCGCCCGCAGGCGGCCATGCGAGAAAATCGTTCAGGTAGCCGGCCGCGTCAGGCCAGCTTCCATTCGTGGCGGAACGCTTGCGGCGCCTCGGCCTGCGACTGGTAGCTGACCAGTTCCCACGCGTCCTGCTGCGCCATCAGCGCGCGCGCCAGCTGGTTGTTCAAGGCGTGGCCCGACTTCGAGGCCACGTAGCGCGCCACCAGCGGCTTGCCCAGCAGATACAGGTCGCCGATGGCGTCCAGGATCTTGTGCTTGACGAACTCGTCGTCGTAGCGCAGGCCGTCGCTGTTGAGCACGCGGTACTCGTCCATGACGATGGCGTTGTCCAGGCTGCCGCCGCGCGCCAAGCCCATGGAGCGCAGCGCCTCGACCTCGTTGACGAAGCCGAACGTGCGCGCGCGGGCGATCTCGCGCACGTAGGAATGCGTGGCGAAGTCGATCTCGGCGAAGTTGGCCGTGGAGTCGATGGCGGGATGACGGAAGTCGATGGAGAAGGCCAGCGCGAAGCCCTCATGCGGCTCCAGGCGCGCCCACTTCTCGTTGCGGCCCTCGCCTTCGCGCACCTCGACGGGCTTCTTGACCCGGATAAAGCGCTTGGGCGCGTTTTGCTCGACGATGCCCGCGGAACGCAGCAGATACACGAACGTGGCCGCGCTGCCGTCCATGATGGGCACTTCCTCGGCCGTGAGGTCGACGTGCAGATTGTCGATGCCCAGGCCGGCCAGCGCCGACATCAGGTGCTCGACAGTGGACACGCGCACGTTGCCCTGCTGGAGCACCGACGCCATGCGGGTATCGCCAACCGCATCGGCACGCGCCGGAAGGTCGACGACCTCGGGCAGGTCGGTGCGGTGGAACACGATGCCCGTGTTGGCTTCCGCCGGGCGCAGGGTGAGTTCGACCCGGCGGCCCGAGTGGACGCCCACGCCGGTCGTGCGAACGAGGGTCTGAATGCTGCGCTGTCGGAACATGGAGTGTCAGGTGTGTGCGCCGCAAATGGAACGAATCGGTCGGACTGGACCGACAAGGTTTTCCATAATTCGCGGGCTTGAAGTCAAATATTGTAACCCGTGCGTAGGATAGACGTCACGCGGACGTCATGCGTTCCCTGCAAACCGTCCCTTTTAAAAGGGGACGGGTCCCTGCGCCGGCCCGCCGCGGAAGCGGCGGGCCGGACGTTGAGGGAGTGCGGGGCCGAAGCCCCGGAATGCGCCGGTCAGTCGGCCTGCTTGCGCAGGAACGCCGGGATGTCGAAGTGGTCCATGCCCGAGCTTTCCAGGGCACGCACCTGGGCCGACGCCTGGCTGCGCGGATTGCGCATTACCGAAGGCATGTCCAGGCCACGGTAGTCGCCACCCTGCTGGCCGGGCGCCAGGCCCATCGGCAGGTTGTCGGTACCGGTGCGCAGAACCTCGGCGGTGTCCTGCACCAGCTGCGGGCGCGATTGCGCGCGGCCCAGGCCGGTGGCGACCACGGTCACGCGCAGGTTCTCGCCCATCGACTCGTCGTAGGCCGTGCCGAAGATCACGGTGGCGTCGTCCGAAGCGTAGCTGCGGATGGTTTCCATGATCTCGCGCGTTTCGCGCATCTTCAGCGAGCGGCTGGCGGTGATGTTGACCAGCACGCCGCGAGCGCCGTTCAGGTCCACGCCTTCCAGCAGCGGGCACGCGATGGCCTTCTCGGCTGCCACGCGGGCGCGGTCGGCGCCGCTGGCGGTGGCCGTGCCCATCATGGCCTGGCCCTGCTCGCCCATGATCGTCTTGACGTCCTCGAAGTCGACGTTGACGTTGCCCTCGACGTTGATGATCTCGGCAATGCCCGCGCAAGCGTTGTGCAGGATGTCGTCGGCGGACTTGAAGCAGTCCTCCTGCGTGGCATCCTCGTCCATCAGCTCGTACAGGTTTTCGTTGAGCACCACGATCAGCGAATGCACGTGCTTGCCCAGCTCGCCGATGCCGTCCTCGGCCATCTTCAGGCGCTTGTTGCCCTCGAAGGAAAAGGGCTTGGTGACCACGCCCACCGTCAGGATGCCCAGTTCCTTGGCCACTTCCGCGACCACGGGGCCGGCGCCCGTACCGGTGCCGCCGCCCATGCCGGCGGTGATGAACACCATGTGCGCGCCCGTCAGGGCGGAGCGGATCTCCTCGCGCGCCGTCTCGGCGGCGGCGCGGCCCTGCTCGGGCTTGGCGCCGGCGCCCAGGCCGGTGCGGCCCAGGCGGATCTGCACCGGGGCATTGGTGGCCGCAAGCGCCTGCGCGTCCGTATTGGCGCAGATGAAATCCACGCCACTGACGCCACTGCGAATCATGTGCGCGACGGCGTTGCCGCCGGCGCCGCCAACACCCACGACCTTGATTACGGTCCCTTTGGTGTTGTTCTCAAGCATCTCAAAGTTCATCATGATGACTCCCTCACAAGTCCGAACTGCAATTCACGGAAAGTCCCAACGTGCCTTATTTTTGTGAATCGCCTCAAAGCAGAAGCCGATCGGGTGATCCGCCCCGGGTTTGAAGCGCCTCCCTGCGGGCCGCCTCTCGGCAAGCCCCGGCGGGCGCAAGGCCAGCCGTCCTCTAATTCATGAACCACTCCTTCATGCGTGCCAGCAACGACTTGAAGTTACCGGTCTGTGCCGCCACCTTGCGGCCGCGCAGGCGCTGCATGCGCGCCTCTTGCAGCAGGCCCATCACGGTGGAGAAACGCGGGTTGCGCATCACGTCGGCCAGGCTGCCTTCGTAGTCGGGCACGGCCACGCGCACGGGCTTGAGGAACACGTCCTCGGCCAGCTCGATCATGCCGGGCATCTGTGCCGTGCCGCCGGTGAGCACCACGCCGGAGGCCAGCAGGTCCTCGTAGCCGGAATCGCGCACCACCTGCTGCACCAGGCTGAACAGTTCTTCGACGCGCGGCTCGATCACGGCCCCTAGCGCCTGACGCTTGACCTGGCGCGGGCCGCGGTCGCCCAGCCCGGGCACCTCGACCGCCTCGTCGGGCCGGGCCAGCACCTGCTTGGCCACGCCGTAGCGCAGCTTGATCTCTTCCGCGTCGGGCGTCGGCGTGCGCAGCATGGCCGCGATGTCGTTGGTGATCTGGTCGCCGGCGATCGGGATGACCGCGGTGTGGCGGATCGCGCCGCCGGTGAAGATCGCCACGTCGGTGGTGCCGCCGCCGACATCCACCAGCACCACGCCCAGCTCCTTCTCGTCGGAGGTCAGGCAGGCCAGGCTGGAAGCCAGCGGCTGCAGAATCAGGTCCTGCACCTCCAGGCCGCAGCGGCGCACGCACTTGACGATGTTCTGTGCCGCGCTGACCGCGCCGGTGACGATGTGCACGCGCACTTCCAGCCGCAGGCCGCTCATGCCGATGGGCTCGCGGATGTCTTCCTGGCCGTCGACGATGAACTCCTGCGTCAGCACGTGCAGCACCTGCTGGTCGGTCGGGATGTTGACCGCTTTCGCGGTCTCGATCACGCGGGCCACGTCGGTGGCGGTGACTTCCTTGTCCTTCACGGCCACCATGCCGCTGGAGTTGAAGCTGCGGATGTGGCTGCCCGCGATGCCGGTGTAGACGTCGCGGATCTTGCAGTCGGCCATCAGCTCGGCCTCTTCCAGGGCGCGCTGGATGGAGTTGACCGTGGTCTCGATGTTGACGACGACGCCCTTGCGCATGCCGCGCGACTCGTGCTGGCCCAGGCCCAGCACTTCGAAGCGCCCTTCCGGCAGGATTTCGGCGACCACCGCCACCACCTTGCTGGTGCCGATATCGAGGGCGACGATGAGGTCCTTGATGTCACGGGTCATGGCGTTATCGTGTCTTGGGAGATTTTGTTGCGGGGTGGGAATGCGTTTCGGGCAGCGGCGCGAGCGCCAGCGCAAACCCGTTCGGATAGCGCAGATCGGCCTGCGTCACCGTGCGCCCTTCCAGACGGCTGGCCACGGCCGGCCAAGCCTGCACGAAGCGCTGGATGCGCGCGGCGAAGGGCAGCGCGCCGGGCAGACCCAACGGGTCGGGCGCATCGGCCCCGGGATCGCGTCCCAGGTCCAGCCGCATGTCGTTGGACAGCGTCGCGCGCCAGGCATAGCGCGGGCTGAGCTCCAGCTCCTTCACGCGCAGGTCGAGCGGCGCGAACCAGCGCGCCAGTTCGGCGTAGCGCTGCACCACCAGCTCCTCGCTGCCCTCGGGGCCCGAGAACTGCGGCAGGTCCGCATCGTCGTCCAGTTCTCCCGTGTTGGCCGTGAACGCCTCGCCCCACGTGTTGATCATCTGGTTTTCGTTCCACAGCGCCAGCGGCTGCTGTTCCTCGATACGCACGCGCAGCGTGTTCGGCCAGATGCGGCGCACCGTGGCGTGTCGCACCCAGGCCACCGACTCGAACGCCTCGCGGGCCTCGTCCAGGTCCATGGTGAAGAAATTGCCGCGCAGCTGCCCGGCGATGGCGGCCCGCACCGCGCCCGTCGACACGTAGTGCAGCTGGCTGTCGGGCATCGGTTCCAGCTCGATGCCACGCAGCGTGAAATACGGCCGCTGCGCCACCCAGACCACCCCGGCGGCAAGCATGGCCGCAACCGCCAGCACGGCAAGCGTGTTGGCAAGCAGGTTGATGGTGCGAGCGTCGTTCCACACGGATCGTCCTGTCAGGCCTCGCGCGACGGGCTGCGTACCTTGCACGCCGCCTCGGTCAGAATCGCCACGCAGAGATCGGCATAGCTCATACCGGTCGCGCGGGCGGCCATGGGCACCAGCGAATGGCTGGTCATGCCCGGTGAAGTGTTCATCTCCAGCAGCCACGGCCGGTTCTGCCGGTCGAGGATGAAATCGGCGCGGCCCCAGCCCTCGCAGCCCAGCACGCGATAGGCCTTGACCGCCACGTCGGCGACTTCCCGCGCCACGTCGTCCGGCAAGTCCGCCGGGCAGTGATATTGGGTGTCGTCCGAGAAGTACTTGTGCTCGTAGTCGTAGTTGCCGGCGGGCGCCACGATCTCGATGACCGGCAGCGCACGCGCGGCCGGACCGGACCCCAGCACCGCCACGGTCAGCTCGCGGCCGGTCACGAAGGCCTCGGCCAGCACCTCGCTGTCGAAGCGTGCAGCCTCGGCATAGGCCGTCTTCATGTCCGAATAACCCGACACCTTGGTGATGCCGACGGTCGAACCCTCGTGCGGCGGCTTCAGGATCAGCGGCAACTGCAGGCGGTCGGGCACCAGCCGCAGGTCGGTCGCGTCGTCCAGCACCTCGAAGGCGGGGGTCGGCAAGCCGTGCTGTAGCCACACGCGCTTGGTCATGATCTTGTCCATGGCCAGGCTGGAAGCCAGCGGACCGCTGCCCGTGTAGGGGATCCCCAGCAGTTCCAGCGCTCCCTGGATGGTGCCGTCCTCGCCGTAGCGGCCATGCAGTGCGATGAACACGCGGTCGAAGCCGGCCTGCGACAGCTCCACCACGCTTTGCGTGCCGGTGTCGAACAGGTGCGCGTCCACGCCCGCGCTGCGCAGGGCGTCGTGCACGCCCTGGCCGGACATCAGCGACACTTCGCGCTCGGCCGAACGGCCGCCGTACAGCACGCCGACCTTGCCGAAGGATGCGGTCTGGCTCATGCGCGTTCTCCCAATTGGCCAGGCACGCGGCTGATCGAGCCGGCACCCATCACGATCACCACGTCGCCGTCGCGCACGAAGTCGCGCACGGCCTGCGGCAGTTCGGCCACGTCTTCCACGAACACCGGCTCCACGCGGCCGGCCACGCGCAGCGCGCGCGTCAGCGCGCGGCCGTCCGCGGCCACCAGCGGGGCCTCGCCGGCGGCGTAGACCTCGGTCAGCAGGACGGCATCGGCCGTGCCCAGCACCCGCACGAAATCCTCGAAGCAGTCGCGCGTGCGGGTATAGCGGTGAGGCTGGAAGGCCAGCACGATGCGCCGATCGGGCCAGGCGCCGCGAGCGGCGGCCAGCGTGGCCGCCATCTCGACCGGGTGGTGGCCGTAGTCGTCGATCAGGGTGAATGTGCCGCCGCCATGCGCCGCGGGCACCGGCAGGTCGCCGTGCTGCGTAAAGCGCCGGCCCACACCCTTGAAGGAGGCCAGCGCCTGCGAGATGGCGTCGTCGGCCACGCCCAGCTCGGAGGCCACCGCAATGGCGGCCAGCGCGTTGCGCACGTTGTGCAGGCCGGGCAGGTTCAGCTCGATGCTCAGGTCGGGCAGATGCAGGTTGCGGTCCTGGCGCTGCACCTGGAAGCGCATTCGCGTACCTTCGGCCTGCACGTCCAGCGCCCGCACCTGCGCCTCGGCGCTCAGGCCGTAGGTGGTGATGGGGCGCGACACGAACGGCATGATCTCGCGCACGTTGGCATCGTCCACGCACAGCACGGCGCTGCCGTAGAACGGCAGGCGCTGGCTGAATTCGATGAAGGCGCTCTTGAGCCGGGCGACGTCGTGCCCATAGGTATCCATGTGGTCGGCGTCGATGTTGGTCACGATGGCCATCACCGGCAGCAGGTTCAGGAACGAGGCGTCGGACTCGTCGGCCTCGACCACGATGAACTCGCCCTGGCCCAGCTGCGCATTGGCCCCCGCCGAATTCAGGCGGCCGCCGATCACGAAGGTCGGATCCAGGCCGCCGGCGGCCAGCACGCTGGCTACCAGGCTGGTGGTGGTGGTCTTGCCGTGCGTGCCGGCCACGGCAATGCCACGCTTCAGGCGCATCAGCTCGGCCAGCATCACGGCGCGCGGCACCACGGGGATGCGCGCGGCGCGCGCGGCGACGACCTCGGGGTTGTCGCCGGCCACCGCGGTGGAAGTGACGATGGCATCGGCCCCGGCCACGTTGGCCGCATCGTGGCCCAGGTCCACACGCATGCCCAGGCTGGCCAGGCGGCGCGTGACGACCGACTCGTTCAGGTCGGAGCCGCTGACTTGGTAACCCAGGTTCAGCAGCACCTCGGCGATGCCGCTCATGCCCGAGCCGCCCACGCCGACGAAATGGATGTGATTGATGCGATGTTTCATGTTCTGCGCCCTGCCGCCTGTTCGCAGGCATCGGCGATGTGGTCCGCCGCCTGAGGACGCGCATGGATGCGCGCGCGCTCGGCCACGGCCTGGAGTTCGGAACGGGTGCGCTCGGCCAGCCAGCCGGCCAGCCACTCGGGCGTCAGCGCGGCCTGCGGCTGCAGCCAGGCCGCCTGGGCGTCGACCAGGACGCGCGCGTTGGCGGTCTGGTGGTCGTCGATGGCGTGCGGGAACGGCACGAACAGCGCCGCCGCCCCCGCCGCCGCCACCTCGGAGACCGTCATGGCGCCGGCGCGGCACACCATCAGATCGGCGCGCCCCATCTCACCGGCCATGTCGTCGATGAAGGCACGGCAATCGGCCTGCACGCCAGCCTCGGCGTAGGCGCGCGACAGTGCCTCGATGTGCTGCTCGCCCGACTGGTGCACCACCAGCGGCCGCACGTCGGCCGGCAGGCGCGCCAGCGCGCGGGGCAGGGTGTCGTTCAGCGCCTGCGCGCCCAGGCTGCCGCCCACCACGAGCAGGCGCAGCGGACCCGTGCGACCGGCATAGCGCTGCGCCGGCGACGGCAGCGCGCAGACTTCGGCGCGCACCGGGTTGCCCAGGGCCTCGCCGTGCGGCAATACGCCGGGAAAGCCGCTTAGCACGCGACGCGCCAGGCGTGCCAGCCAGCGGTTGGCGGTACCCGCCACCGCGTTGGATTCATGCACCACCAGGGGCATGCCGCGCAACGCCGCCACCACGCCGCCGGGAAAGGCCACGTAGCCGCCCATGCCCAGCACCACGTCGGGCCGCACGTCGGACAGCCGCGTCCAGGCCTGGCGCAATGCGCTGGCCAGCACGAACGGCAGGCGCAGCATTGCCTTCGCGCCGCGGCCGCGCAGGCCCTCGAAGCGCAGCGGCACCAGGTCCAGCCCGCGCGCCGGCACCAGCCGGCCTTCCATCTTGTCGGGATTGCCCAGCCACAGCACGCGCCAGCCGCGGCCGCGCAGCACGTCGGCCACCGCCAGCCCCGGCATGATGTGGCCGCCGGTGCCACCGGCCATGATGAGGATCGTGCGGCCGCTCATACCCGGCCTCCACGCATCATGACGCGGTTCTCGACGTCGACCCGCAGCAGCAACCCCAGCGCGCACAGGTTCATCACGATACCCGAGCCGCCATAGCTCATCAGCGGCAGCGTCAGCCCCTTGGTGGGCAGCAGGCCCAGGCATACGCCCATGTTGATGAAGGCCTGCACGCCGAACCACATCGCCACGCCGTTGGCCACCAGGCCCGCGAACGTGCGCTCCATTGCGATGGCCTGCCGGCCGATGTCGAAGCCGCGCTGCACGACGATGGCAAACAGCGCGATCACCAGTATCACGCCGGCAAAGCCCAGCTCCTCGCCCACCACCGCCATCAGGAAGTCGGTGTGGGCCTCGGGCAGGTAATGCAGCTTCTCGATGCTGGCGCCCAGGCCCACGCCGAACCATTCCCCGCGCCCCAGGGCGATCAGGGAGTGCGACAGCTGATACGCGCTGCCGTAGGCGTTGGCCTCGTTCCAGGGATCCAGGTAGGCGAACAGGCGCGCGCGGCGCCACGGCGAGGCCCAGATCAGCAGCAGGAACATGCTCAGCAGCACGCCCAGCAGGCTGCTGAAGTATTTGCCGTTGATGCCGCCCAGGAACAGGATGCCGATGGCGATGGCCACGATGACCATGAAGGCGCCCAGGTCGGGTTCCAGCAGCAGCAGCAGGCCCACGCCGCCCAGCGCGCAGGCCATGGGCAGAAAACCGCGTGCGAAGGCCTGCATGTGCTCCTGCTTGCGCACGGTGTAGTCGGCCGCGTACAGCAGCGCCGCCAGCTTCATCAGCTCGGACGGCTGGAAATTGAGGGGCCCAAGCGGAATCCAGCGGTGCGCGCCGTTCACCTCGCGGCCGATGCCCGGCACCAGCACCGCGGCCAGCAGGAACAGCGACACCATGAAGAGCGGCACCGCCATGCGCTGCCAGAACCGCACCGGGATGGCCAGCACTACCAGCCCTGCCACCACGCCGGTGGCCATGAACAGCCCATGGCGCAGGATGAAGTAATAGCGTCCGTAGGACGCGTAGCGCGGCCCGTCGGCCAGGCCGATGGAGGCCGAGTACACCATCAGGAGGCCCAGCATCAGCAGGGTCGACGCGGCCACGATCAGCGCCATATCGAAATTGCGCATGCGCGTGCGGCCCGGCCGGACGGCGTTGACGCTGGCGGTGAGGTCGGCAAAAAGGCTCATGCCACCTCCCCCCTGTCCAGGGCCAGCTCTTCCACTTCCTCGGCGAACACCTGCCCGCGATGCGGGTAGTTGCGGAACATGTCCAGGCTGGCGCAGGCGGGCGACAGCAGCACGGCGTCGCCCGGTTGCGCCAGATCCGCCGCGGCACGCACGGCCTCGCGCATGCCGGCGGCCATGGTGCAGGGCACGCCGGTTTCGGCCAGCGTCCGCGCAATCTCGGGGCCGTCCACGCCGATCAGCACCACCGCACGCGCGTGGCGCGCCACCACGGGCACCAGCGGCGAGAAATCCTGGCCCTTGCCCTGCCCGCCGGCGATCAGCACCGCCGTCTGGCCCAGGCCCTCCAGCGCCGCCACCGTGGCGCCCACGTTGGTACCCTTGCTGTCATTGATGTAATCCACACCGCCCACGCTGCGCACGAACGCGGCGCGATGCGGCTCGCCGGCATAGTCGCGCAGCGCACGCAGCATCGGGCCCCAGCCCAGCCCCAGCGTGCGGGCGAGCTGCAGCGCGGCCAGCGCATTCAGTGCGTTGTGCAGCCCGCGGATGCGCAGGGCATCCACCGGCATCAGGCGGCTGACCCGGCCAGCCGGACGCACCGGAGGCGGCGCATCTTTCTTGCGCCGCGTCGGCGGAGCCGGCTCGTCGAAATCATTGGCCTCGGCCGCGGTCAGCCATGCCACGCCCTGGCCCAGCTCCAGCCCCATGTCGCCCACCCACTCGGGCAGGTCGCGTCCGAAGCTCAGCACCTTCTCGCCGCGCAGGTCGGCAACCATCGCGGTGGTAAGCGGGTCGTCGCGGTTGACGATGGCCAGGCGCGCCATCTGCAGCAGCCGTGCCTTCGCCTGCGCATAGGCCTCCATGCTGCCATGCCAATCCAGGTGATCCTGCGTGACGTTGAGCACCACGGCGGCGTCCGGCGCCAGCGTGTGCGTGGTCTCGAGCTGGAAGCTCGACAGCTCCAGGACCCACACCTGCGGCAGCGCTTCGGCGTCTTGCGCCTCCATCAGCGCGGTCAATGCGGCCGGGCTGATGTTGCCGGCGGCGCGCACATCAAGACCCGCAGATTCGATCAGTTGGCGCAGCAGTGCGGTGACGGTGGTCTTGCCATTGGTACCGGTGACGGCCAGCACGCGCGGCCGGTAGTCCTGCGATTCCGCCAACGCGGCCAGCGCGCGGGCGAACAGTTCGATCTCGCCCACCACCTCGATGCCGCGGGCTTGCGCCTCGGCCAGCAGCGCGGCCGCGGGCGCCTGCATCGGCGCCAGGCCGGGGCTGAGCACGATCTGCGCCACGCCGTCGAGCAGCGCGGCGTCGAAGGCATCGCCGCAGCCCAGCCGGTATTCCACGTCGGCCTGCGCCAGCGACTCGCGCAATGCAGTCAGCCCCCCGGGTTCGGCGCGCGTGTCGGCCACGCGCAGGTGCAGGCCCTGTCGGGCGCACCAGCGCGCGGCAGCCACGCCCGTCTCGCCCAATCCGAGGATCAGGACGAGCGAGCCGGCGGCGAGGGGGGCAGGCGTCGTATTCATCGCAGCTTAAGCGTGGAAAGTCCGATCAGCACCAGCATCATGGTGATGATCCAGAAGCGGACCACCACCTGCGTTTCCTTCCAGCCGCCCACCTCGAAGTGGTGGTGCAGCGGGGCCATGCGGAAGATCCGCCGCCCTTCGCCATACTTGCGCTTGGTGTACTTGAACCAGGTGACCTGCACCATCACCGACAGCGTCTCGACCACGAACACGCCGCCCATGATGAACAGCACGATTTCCTGGCGCACGATGACGGCGATGGTGCCCAGCGCGCCGCCCAGCGCCAGCGCGCCGACATCGCCCATGAACACCTGCGCCGGATACGCGTTGAACCACAGGAACGCCAGCCCCGCGCCGCCGATCGCCGCGCACAGCACCATCAGTTCGGATGCGCCGGGGATGTACGGAAACAGCAGGTACTTGGAATAGTCCACCCGGCCGACCACGTAGGCGAAGATGCCCAGCGCCGCCCCCACCATCACGGTGGGCATGATGGCCAGGCCGTCCAGGCCGTCGGTCAGGTTCACGGCGTTGCTCGTGCCGACGATCACGGCCCATGTCAGCGCAACGAAGCCCAGCACGCCCAGCGGGTAGCTGATGCTCTTGAAGAACGGAACGATCAGGTCGGCGCGCGTGGGCAGCGGCATGATGAAGCCGCTGGACACCCAGGCCTTGAACAGCGGCCACAGCTCGGTGTTGGCGGGCGCCGACACCGCGAACGCCAGGTACACGGCCGCCACCAGCCCGATGGTGGCCTGCCAGAAGAACTTCTGGCGCGCCGGCATGCCCTCGGGATCGCGGTGCACCACCTTCTTGTAGTCGTCCATCCAGCCGATCCAGCCGAAGCCGAAGGTGACCAGCAGCACCACCCACACGAAGCGGTTGGTCCAGTCGGCCCAGAACAACGTGCTGATGGCGATGGAAATGAGGATGAGCGCGCCGCCCATGGTCGGCGTGCCGGTCTTGACCAGGTGCGTTTGCGGACCATAGCTGCGCACCGCCTGGCCGATCTTCATCTCGGTCAGTTTGCGGATCACACGCGGGCCGGCCACCAGGCCGATGACGAGGGCCGTCGCGCACGCCAGCACCGCGCGCAGCGTGATGTATTCGAAAACACCGATGACCCGCACGTCGTCGGACAGCCAGCGGGCAATCTCAAGCAGCATGCCGGTCTCCTGCCCCCGAGGGCGTATTGTTGTTCTGGGATGAAAGCGCCTGCACGACCCGCTCCATGCGCATGAAGCGCGAACCTTTGATCAATATGCTGGCCGGCGCACTGCGGCGCAGCGCGGCCACCACCTCTTCCACCGAGCCGCAGGCCTGCGCCCCCGGCCCGAACGCCGCGACGGCGTCGCGGCCGGCCTCGCCCAGCGTGACGAGCATCTCGATGCCACACTGGCGCGCATAGGCGCCCACCTCGTGGTGCATGGCCGGGCCATTCTCGCCGACCTCGCCCATGTCGCCCAGCGCCAGCGCGCGGGGCGCGGGCAGGCGCGCCAGTACGTCGATCGCCGCGCGCACGGAGTCCGGATTGGCGTTGTAGGTGTCGTCGATCAGCAGCGTGCCATCGGGCATGGGCTTGCGCTGCATGCGGCCGGCCACCGGGCTGAAGGCGGACAGGGCCGCCAGCGCCACGTCCAGCGGCGCCCCCGCGGCCAGCCCGCAGGCGATGGCCGCCAGCGCGTTGCGCAGGTTGTGCCGGCCCGGCACCGGCAGCACCAGCTGCGCGCTGCCGGCCGGCGTCACCACGCGGCAGCGCGTGCCGTCGACACCGACCTCGATGTCCTCGGCATAGACGTCCAGGCCGGGCTCCAGGCCGAAGCGCAACACGCGGCGCGCCTGCGCCAGCTCGTCCCAGATGGGCGAGTACGGCTCGTCGCCGGGATACACGGCCACGCCGTCGGCCGGCAGCGCGGCAATGGCGGCTCCGTTCTCGCGCGCGACGGCCTCGACGCTGTGCATGAACTCCTGGTGCTCGCGTTGCGCGTTCGTCACCAGCGCAACGGTCGGCGCGGCCAGCTCGGCCAGTCTGGCGATCTCGCCAGGATGGTTCATGCCCAGCTCGAACACGGCCGCGCGGTGCTGCGGCCGCAGGCGCAGCAGCGTCAGCGGCACGCCGATGTCGTTGTTGAAATTTCCGGCCGTCGCCAACCGGTGGGCCTCGCCCTGCCAGGTGGCCAGGATGGCCGAAATCATTTCCTTGGTGGTGGTCTTGCCGTTGCTGCCGGTGACCGCAATGGCGGGCAGGCGGAATCCCGCGCGCCACGCGGCGCCCAGGCGGCCCAGCGCCGCACGCGTGTCGCCCACCACCAGTTGCGGCAGCGCGCAGCCCGGCACGGCGTGCTCGACCACGGCCGCGCAGGCGCCGCCGGCCTGGGCCTGCTGCAGGTAATCGTGGCCGTCGAAATTCTCGCCCGACAGGGCCAGGAAAAGTTCGTCGGCGCCGATGCGGCGGGTATCGGTGGACACCGCCGGCACGTGCGGCACCAGCAGCGCCAGGCGGGCCCATTCGCGGTCGTCGAACGGCAGTTTCCGGCCGTCGATCTCCTGGTACGTCTCGTGGCCCTTGCCGGCCAGCAGCACGACGTCCTCGGGCGCACTGCGCCATACGGTCTGCAGGATGGCGCGAGCGCGGTCGGCCTCGACCCCGGGGTGCGCGCCACGCGGCATGCCGGCCAGGATCTGCTCGATGATGGCCTGCGGCGATTCGCTGCGCGGATTGTCGCTGGTGACCACGACACGGTCGGCGCCTTCGGCGGCGATGCGCCCCATCTCGGGGCGCTTGCCCGGATCGCGCTCGCCCCCGCAACCGAACAGGCAGATCAGCTGCCCGCCGCGTGACTGGGCCACCGGCCGCAACGCGGCCAGCGCGCGCGCCAGCGAATCGGGCGTATGCGAATAATCGACCACCACCAGCGGACCACGGGCGGCGGGATTCAGGTTCTGCATGGGCACCGGCGCGACGGCCTGCAGCCGGCCGTCGACGGGCTCGGACGCCGTGAGCGCGCGCGCGATGTCGACCAGCGCGAAACCCAGCTTCTCCAGCACGCCGGCCACCAGCAGCAGGTTGGCCACGTTGTGCAGGCCCAGCAGGCGCGTCACGATCTGGGCCTCGCCGGCATGTGTGGCCAGCGTGAAGACCTGCCCATGGGCGGTGGATTGCAGATCGCGCGCGTAGATGTCGGCGGGGCCGTCGCCCTGCGTGTACGACACGGCCATGCCGGCGGGCAGGCTGGCGTACAGCCGCCGGCCGGCGGGGTCGTCCAGGTTGACCACGGCGGCGCTCAGGCCGGGGCGGCGAAACAGCAGGGTCTTGGCCTGCTCGTAGCGCGCCATCGTGCCGTGATAATCCAGATGGTCGCGCGTCAGGTTCGTATAGCCGGCAACGGAGATGCGCACGCCGTCCAGCCTGCCCTGCTCCAGGCCGATGGAGGAGGCCTCCATGGCCACGGCCTTCGCGCCTGCGTCGCGCATGGCGGCCAGCGTCCGGTGCGTCGCCAGCACGTCAGGGGTGGTCAGCGACCCGCCCAGCGAGGTGCCGTCGGGCAGCCGCGCGCCCAGCGTGCCGATGCTGCCGCACGGGCGGCCCATGTGGGTCAGGGCCTGCGCCACCCACTGCACGCAGGATGTCTTGCCGTTGGTGCCGGTGATGGCCACGACATTCAGCGCGGCCGAAGGCTGGCCGTACCACTGGTCGGCGAGTTCGCCCAGCATGGCGCGCAGGCCCGGCACCGCCAGGACCGGACCGGCGACAGGCGCCTGCCCAGCGCCATCGGCCTCGTACAGCACCGCGCCAGCGCCCTGCTGCAGCGCCTGCGCAATATAGTCGCGGCCGTCGCCGCGCTGCCCCGTGCAGGCCACGAACACGTCACCGGCGCGCAGCTCGCGCGAATCCAGGCGCAGGTGGGCCCGTGCATCGACATGCGCGCGCAGCCAAGCCAGCACCTGGCCAGCGTCGACGGGATGGGTGGTGGCGCGGGCGTTCATCGCGCGTTCTCCGGCAAGCCGGCCACGATGGTCGACTCGAACGGGGCGTCGGGCTGCACGCCCATCAGCCGCAGGCTACCCCCCACCACGCGCGAGAACACGGGCGCGGCGATCGCACCGCCGTAGTAGCCGCCGACCTGCGGCTCGTCGATCGATACCGCCACCACGATGCGGGGATCCGACACCGGCGCGAAACCGACGAACGAGCTGCGATAGCGCTGGGTGCTGTACTTGCCGTCCACGATCTTGCGCGCGGTGCCGCTCTTGCCGGCCACGCGATAGCCCTGCACTTGTGCCGCTTTGGCGCCATCGGGCCCGGCAGCGGCCTCGAGCATGCCGCGGACCAGCTCGGCCGTCTTGGGCGAATACACGCGCACGCTGGTGGGATCGCTGTCGCGCTTGACCAGGGTGAGCGACACCATGTCGCCATTGCGAGCGAACACCGTATACGCGCGCGCCGCCTGCAGCAGCGACACCGACAACCCGTAACCGTAGGCCATGGTGGCCTTTTCGATCAGGCGCCAACGGTCCCAGGGCCGCAACCGGCCCGGCGCGGCGCCGGGGAATCCCAGCTGCGGCGCCTGGCCCAGGCCCAGTTCGGTGAAGCGGTCCCACATCTCGTGGGCCTCCAGCCGCTCGGAAATCATGGTCATGCCGATGTTGCTGGAGCGGCGCAGGATACCCGCCACGTCGAGCGTGCCGTTGCGGCTGACGTCGCTGATGGTGCTGCCCTGGTACTGGAAGCGGCCGTTGCCGGTCTCGAACAACGTGTTCGGCGTAATGCGGCCGAGATCCAGCGCCAGCGCCGCCGTGAAGGGCTTCATGATGGAACCGGGCTCGAACGTGTCGGTAATGGCCTGGTTGCGCAGCGTCTCCGACCGGAAGGTCTGGCGGTGGTTCGGATCGAAGGTGGGCAGGCTGGCCAGCGCCAGGATCTCGCCTGTATGCACGTCCAGCACCACCGCCGTGGCGGCGCGCGCACGGTGCTTGTCCATCGCGTCCTGCAATTCTTTATACAGCAGGTACTGCACGCGCGTATCGATCGACAGGCGCAGGTCGCGGCCGTCGACCGGCAGGGTCACGGCCTGCACGTCCTCGATGACCCGGCCCAGGCGGTCCTTGATGACGCGGCGGCTGCCGGCCTTGCCGGACAACAGCTCGTTGAAGGCCAGCTCGACCCCCTCCTGGCCCTTGTCCTCGACGTTGTTGAAGCCCACCACGTGGGCCGTCACTTCACCCTCGGGGTAGTAGCGCAGCGATTCGGGCTGCTGGTGCACGCCCGGCAGGCCCAGCTGCTTGACCTTCTCGGCCACGTCCATCGGCACCTGGCGCTTCAGGTACACGAAGTTGCGGTCCTCGTCGCCCAGGCGGCGGCGCAGGTCGGCGATCGGCACATCCAGCAGCGCCGCCAGGGCCGCGACCTGCGCGGGCGTGGCCGCTTTCACGTCTTCGGGAATCGCCCAGATGGCGCGCGCCGGCACGCTGGAGGCGAGCACCACGCCGTTGCGGTCGAGGATCTTGCCGCGCGTGGCCGACAGCGTCAGCGTGCGCTCGTAGCGGCGCTCGCCCTGCTGCTGCAGGAACTCGGTGGTGATGCCCTGCAGGAACAGCGCCCGACCCGCCAGCACCACGAAGCCGCAGAACAGCAGGATCAGCACCAGGCGCGCGCGCCACATCGGCAGCTGGCCACGCAGCACGGGATTGTCGAAGAACGGCAACCGTTTCATCGGTCGCCCCCGGCCGCAGGAGCGGGCTGGACGACGGGTGGCTGGTTCAGGTAGATCGTGCGGTCAGGCACGATGGGGATCAATTTGAGCTCTTCGCGCGCAGACTTGTCGACGCGCGCGTTGCGCGCCAGTTCGGCCCGCTCGAGCTGCAGGCGGCGCCAGTCGGTGTCCAGATCGCGCGCCTGCGCCTGGCCGCGCCCCAGCTCGATGAACAACTGGCGGGACTGGTAGCGGCTGGTGACCAGCGACACGGCCGACAACATCAGCATGGCCGCGGCGATGAGGCTCAGGCGGCCCATCAGCGCCCCCTCCTGCGTGCGATCGCGCGGTGTGCGCCGGGCAGTGGCGGCACGAACCGCGCGGCGCCGTCCGGCGGCAGCGGTTCGGCGGTGCGTTCGGCCGCGCGCAGCACGGCCGAACGGGCGCGTGCATTGGCCGCGACTTCGTCATCTTCGGCCAGCACGCGGCCCAGGGGCCGGACCAGGGGTTGCGGGAGTTCGCTTTCGCGCAGGGGCAAGCGTGCCTGGGCGGCGCCCGGCCGGGCCGCCGCCGCAATGCATTGCTTGACCATGCGGTCTTCAAGCGAATGAAAGCTGATCACCGCCAACCTTCCTCCCGGCGCAAGCAGATCTAGAGTTGACGCGAGGGCGTGCGCGAGTTCCTCGAGTTCCCGATTGAGGTAAATCCGTAGAGCCTGAAAGGTGCGTGTGGCCGGATGCTGCCCCTTTTCGCGCGTGCGGACGGCGCCGGCGACGCACTCGGCAAGCTCGAGCGTGGTGAGCAATGGCCCTGTTGCGCGGCGAGCAGCAATCGCCTTTGCAACCTGAAAAGCAAACCGTTCTTCGCCATAATCTGCAATCACCTCCCGCATTTCATCCACACTGGCCTGCGCCAGCCATTCCGCGGCCGTGAGGCCCCGGCTGGTATCCATCCGCATGTCGAGCGGGCCTTCCCGCATGAACGAGAAACCCCGGCCAGCATCGTCGAGCTGCGGCGAGGACACCCCCAGATCCAGCATCACGCCATCGATGCGGCTGATGCCGAGCGCCGCCAGTTCTTCCGCCATGGAGGCAAAGCCGCCATGCACCACGCTGACCCTGCCGTCGGCGGCGGCCAGCTGGCGCGCCGCGGCGATGGCCTGCGGATCCTTGTCGAACACCACCAGGCGGGCCTGGGGGCCCAGCCGGCCGAGCAGTTCTCGGCTGTGGCCACCGCGCCCGAAGGTGCCGTCCACGAACACCCCCCGCTGCGCACGCTCGGCGTGTGCGTCGTCGTCGCCGCCGCGCGACCGTGTCGCGCCCTTGCCACCGAAGTTTGGCAACAACAACGCGTCCACCGTCGGCTCCAGCAGCACGGGCCGATGCTCGAAGTCCATACGGGTTTCAGAACGAAAACTGGTTCAACACGTCCGGCATTCCCTGTGCCAGGTCTTCCGCCTCGCGGCGGGCCAGGGAAGCGGCATCCCAGAGCTCGAAGTGACTGCCCATGCCCAGCAGCATCACCTCGCGCGTCATACCGGAAGCGTTGCGCAGTTCGGGAGCGATGAGGACGCGGCCGGAGCCATCGATTTCCACATCCTGGGCATTTCCCAGCAGCAGCCGCTGCAGCGCCCGGGCGGTCATGGGAAAAGCGGCGATCTGCTCGCGCTTCTTTTCCCACTCCGGCCGCGGATACACCAGCAGGCAGCCATCGGGATGGCGGGTCAGAGTCAGGCAGCCGTCAGCTTCCTGCATGAGCGCGTCACGATGCCGGGTCGGAATCGAGATCCGGCCCTTCGCATCCAACGTGAGCGCGCTGCTTCCCTGAAACACCCGTTTTGCCCCACTTAATTGCACAAATTCCTACTTTTTCCCACTCTACGGGAATGGAATACATGGGTCAAGCGAGCGGTTGCAATTTTTTCAATCACAACAAGGACTTAGGCCATCTTTTGCAAAATCGCATGAAAAAACCCTCTGGAAAATCAGAGGGTTGGCGGCACAACTCAAAGTCCTTCCTAAACAATGGCGCGGAAAGTGCGCGCTTGCATTGCTTTACGCAGCCAATGTAACTAAATGTTTTATAGATTGGCCGGTACACACCTGCGCCCGCACCCGCCTGGGACAGCAGCGGGCGCACACGGCCCCGCCGGCGCCACCCGCCGCCGCGTCAAGGGGAATTTGGGCGCCGACCGCGCCCGGAATCGAGGCAAGACAGATCTGTAGGCCGGATTCTGTACGCCGGGTCGCCCCGGCGGGCAATCATTCCTCTGCGCCAGCCATTGCTGACTGGCTGTAGCCATCTACCCGCATGCTCG
>Ga0182743_1001131_pt1 | contig 27313 bp, 15 predicted proteins | sample eDN3rd30CKraftOP_FD_128522 | JGI IMG/M metagenome (GOLD analysis project Ga0182743, IMG submission 128522) | Enriched Organic Plus compost microbial communities from Emeryville, California, USA - eDNA 3rd pass 30_C Kraft OP (version 2) (version 2) ... | reverse complement strand
CACGGTTGCATACGCCTTGCCCGCCTTGTGCGGCGAGGGCTCGACGGTCTGCACCCGACCACCCGCAGGCAGTCCCTTCGGCGTCACGTTCTTCCAGCTTTTGCCGTCATCGCGCGTGACGTGGATCAGCCCGTCGTTCGAGCCGGTCCAGATCACACCCTTCTCGACCTTCGACTCCGCGACCGTGTACAGTGTGCTGTAATACTCTTCGCCCGTGATGTCGCGCGTAATCGGTGAGCCGGAGTTCACCTGCCCGTGCGGCGGATTCCAGGTCAGGTCGGGCGAGATGCGCTCCCACGTGACACCTTCATCGCGCGTGCGGTACACGTACTGCGACGCGTGGTAGATCACGTTCGGATCGTGCGGCGAGATCACCAGCGGCGAGACGCGCTGGAAACGATTCTCGAGATCCTTCGGATTGTGGCCGTACAGGTTCGACGCGCCGACCGCGTAGTTCTTTTCCTGCCCGGTCTTCATGTTCATGCGGCTGAACACGCCCTTGCACGCGCCGTACACCGTGTCCTGGTTGATCGGGTGCGGTACGATCGGGCCGGTTTCGCAACCGGGGCCGTCGGCATTGAATGCGCCGCCGGTGCTCGGCTGGATCACCGTCGTGTTGTCCTGTTGCGCGCCGTACACGTTGTACGGGAAGCGGTTGTCGACGGCGACCTGGTAGATCTCGGCCGTGTTCTGGTTGTTCTGCGTCGACCAGGTGCGACCGCCATCGCGCGTGACATTCACACCGCCGTCGTTCGCCTGGATGTAGAGGTCCGGATCATCCGGGTTGATCCACATGCCGTGGTTGTCGCCGTGCGGCGTGCTGCGACGCTGCCAGGTGCGACCGCCATCTTCCGAGAGGTAGTAGCCTTCATTGTGCACCCACACCTTCTCGGGGTTCTTCGGATCGGCGTAGATGTAGGTGTAGTAGAACGGCCGATTCAGCAGGCCCGCCTGGTTACTTACATGACGCCAGGTCGCACCGGCATCGTCGGAACGATAGACGCCGTTCTCATCGCCGATCGCTTCGATCAGCGCGTATACGATGCGCGGGTTCGACGCGGCAACATCGACGCTGATCTTCCCGGTCACACCCTTCGGCAGACCGGCCGTGAGTTCCGTCCACGTCTCGCCGCCGTCGCTCGACTTGTAGACGCCACCCTGCATCGCGCCACTGATGATCGTCCACGGCTTGCGCTCGCCTCGCCACATCCCCGCGTAGATTTCATTCGGGTTCGATGGGTTGATCGCGAGATCCGACGCGCCCACCGAGTCGGACAGGAAAAGCACACGCTGCCAGTTCCGGCCGCCATCCTTCGTGCGGTAGACCCCGCGCTCCGGATTCTTCGCGAACGGATTGCCGAGCGCGGCAAGCCACACAACGTCGGGATTCGTCGGATGAACGATCAGCGTGTTGATCTGGCCAACTTTCTCGAGGCCGACATGCGACCAGGTCTTGCCCGCGTCGGTCGACTTGTAGACGCCCTTGCCGATGATCACGTTGCTGCGAATCGCGGCCGATCCGGTTCCGACATAGATCACGCTCGGATTGCTGTCCGCAACATCGATCGCGCCGATCGACGCCGTCGCGAAATAATTGTCCGACAGGTTATCCCAGCTCTGGCCGTAGTCCGTCGTGCGCCAGACGCCGCCACCGGTCGAGCCAAAGTAGAAGGTGCCTGGATGCTGCTGCGTGCCAGTGACCGCGGTGACACGGCCACCGCGCACCGGGCCGATCGACCGGTACCTCATCGCCGCAAACGCCGGATTCGGATCGTTCGCTCCGTTGACCTGCGGCTGGGCTTCCGCCCCGTTCGGCAGCAGCAGCGCGACGGCCGCCACGGCCAGAATCGCTCGTTTCATAGAGTAACCCTCATTCCATTGTGTTGCGTGCGTTTCGGTGGGAAGGCAGCACGCAGTATACAAATTCGAACGCCGGAGGGCCAACTCCCCTCAACGCTCTCGCTCTCGCTATCGCTAACGATCCGTTCAAGCCTTTCACGCCCGGGACCAGGGGCGCTGTGCAGGGTTGCGGGTGCGCGGGTGCGCGGGACGGGGCAATTGCTGCGAATCGTCCGAACGCGGAGCCTTGACATGCCGTTTGGGCAATCGAGCGGCACCAGACCGGTGGATCGACCACGCGCGGAGCCCGACGGCGTGACGTTCGGGCACGGGAGCCGCAACTTCTCCAGCGCCCCGCTACCGACGGGGCACAAGCATCAGTGTGTGCTTCGCACGAGCCTCGACCAGCCCGCGCGAATACAGCAGCGGGAAGTACTGCTGGTCGGCCCATGACCGGGCGAGGTTCGCGTAGAAAGGGCTGAACGGCTGGGCGGATTGTCCGGGGCTGTTGGTCGCGGTCGACGCGTCGAAGTTGCCGAGGTCGATCACTTCCCGGAAGGTCGCGCCGGTAGCGGCGACGGTGCCGGGGCCACCGCTCCGTTCGACCGCGGGGATGTCGTAGGCGCGGGTCAGCATGTGCGGGAACTCGCTGCGGTGGATGCGCCCCCAGCGCCACTGTACGGGGTCGTCGCCCTGACGTGCGCGAATGGTATCGAGCGCGGCGGTCAGCACGCGTTCGAGGATGCGCTGGCGTGCAGCGGGCGCGAGCGTGTCCGCGCGTGCAGGCGCGATGCCGCCTCTCATATAACTGAACAGTGCGGCGGCGGTGCTGCTGCGATCGTAGACGGCATCCCAGTTCGCGATCGTGCTGCGTGCGCGTTCGATCGTCGGATTGGCTGACGTCCAGCCGCGGAACAGTTCGACGTCTTCCGCTGCTGCGGCGGAGAACGCGTCGTGCTGCATTCGCTCGAACGATGCGACGGTGAAGTCGCTGCGCGCCGACAGCAGTTCGGCGAGCCGACGATAGCGCGCACCCGTGTCGCCGCTCTTGAAGAACAGCGGCGGATCGTAGTTCGGTGGCTGGATGTTGTGATTCGCGGTTGCGATCCAGCCGCGTTCAGGATTGAACTCGCGCGGCAGGTCGTCGCGGAAACCCTGCCATTCGAATTCTCCCGTTCCACTCACCGGCAGCCGACCATCCCACCCCGCACGTTTCGGCGACAGCGCCGAAGCCTGCCATGCGATGTTCCCGTGCACATCGCCGCAGATCATGTTCTCGGTCGGCGCCTTGAAGTAGACCTGCGCATCGAGGAACTCGCGACAGTTGTCGAGTGCGTGGTAGCGCATCGCGCCGAGGTACCCTGCACTGCCGGGCTCGTGCATGGTCGAACGCATCGCATACGCGAGATTGCGCAAACTGTCGACGTGGAAGATCGGTCCGTGGCGCGAGTACTTTAGCTCGATGATCTGCGGCGCTGCATCCTTCACGCGAATCGTGTCGTAGACGATGCGCAGGTTCCCCCAGCCGTTCTGCCAGCGGACCTGTTTGTGATTCGCGGGGTTGAGCTGTTCGACGTACACGTCGGCCTGGTCGGTCCCGACGATCGTCAACCCCCATGCGATGCGACCGTTGTGCCCGATCGCAACACCCGGCAGCGGCGCTTCCGTCGCGCCGATCACATTCCACCCCGGCGCATTCAGGTGCACGATGTAGCGGATGCTCGGGTTGCTGACGTTGCGATGCGGGTCGTTGGCCAGGAGGACGTTGCCCGTGGCGGTGAGTTTGCCGCTCACGACCCAGTTGTTGCTGCCCGGCGAGTTCTCCTGCGCGCCTTCGTTGTCGCGCGGCATCGCATCGGCCCAGCGTTCGTACTGCGGCAGCAGCGGCAGACGGATCGTGCCGGTCATCATGCCATCGAGCGATGCGAGCACGGCATCATCGATCGCGTTCACATCGGTGCCGGCCGGGACCTGCAGGTCGCGGTACGGATCGGGTCGTGCGCGACGATTCGCTTCGGCCGCGCCGAACTGCGAGACATTGCGCGCGAGTCGCAGTTCCGAACGGACGTCCCCAACCGGCATCGCGGTCTGCGTTCGGAGCAGTGCGACATCCGCAGTCCAGGGCAGCGGTTTGAGACCTGTCAGCGTGAATTCGACCGGAAGTTTTTCACCGATGTCCGCGATATACGCGTTCACGCCCGCGGCGAACGCATCGAAAATGCGTTTCCCTTCCGGGTGGTAGCTCTTCCATTCGCGATCGTTGAACGGCCCGCGGTACTGCAGCAGGCGCATCAGCCGGTCGTGTCGAAGCGCGGACGGCCCGAGAATTTCCGACAATCTGCCGGTGTAGGTGCGGTGGTACAGGTCCATCTGCCACAGTCGGTCCTGCGCGTGCACGTACCCCTGTGCAAAGAACAGGTCGTCGATGTTCTTCGCGTAGATATGCGGCACGCCCCACTCGTCGCGCAGCACACGCACACTGTCGCGTAGCCCGCGCACCTGCATCGTGCCATCGATCTGCGCGAGTGCAGCACGCGCGAGCGTCTCGAACGACTCCTGTCGCGGCATGAACGCGAGCAGGCACACGACCAATACCGTACCGACAATTTTTCGCATGTGGTTTATCGACTCGCAGTGAAATTCAGCGGTACTTCAACCCAGACCTTGACGCGTGTGCCGCGGTTGAGCGCAGGTTCGAATCGCATGACGCGGGCGATCAGTACCGCGGCCCGGTCCAACTCGGGGTGTCCCGAAGTGCGTCTCAGCATCACCTTCTGCTGCCGACCGCGCTCGTCGACAAAAACCCAGAGGACGACTGTCCCGCCGATACCCTCCGCGCGCAGTCGTTTCGGGTAGTGCTGCGACATTGCGCGGATAACACTTTCCTGGTTGGCGAGGACCGGGGCCTGGGTGAAGGGAGTGAAGCAGGGCCGACCCGTTTCCCTTCCGCACTGCTCATCGGCAGCAACTTCGGCCAAAGCTTCCGCAGTCGGTTCAGGCGGTGCCGAGGCACAGCCGGCACCCAGCAGCATGAGCATCGCGGCAGCGGCATTGCAGGACAGTGTTCGCATGCGCAATCAGGGCTGGGGGAAAGATGAGGGGTCTGCAGAAACCCCTGGGCGGGCAACCGCAACGGGGACAACCTGCGGCGGACAGCAGGGTACATGCAATAGCGACTGAACTGCTGGTGTGCGCAACTGCCGGCTGGTGCGCTGCGCCGGGCTGTTCCGCTGTTCTGCTCCGGATTGCCATGGCCCTCCAGTTGCCGCGGCGTATCTTTGCGGCGACCCTGACACTGACGAGATGATTCCAGCAACGATCAAGCGACGTTTCCCGCTCCAGATCCGGGAGCGCGGTGAGCAGTATTTCGGGATGGGGCGAGTCCGGCTGACCGACCTCGACGATGTACTGACCGCGACGGTCACCGGCACGGAGGACTACCACGTGCTGGTCGATATGACGCGACCGCGCTGGCGTATGGAGTGCACATGTCCGTACGCCGAAGAGCACGACGTCTGCAAACATATCTGGGCGGTCCTGCTCGCAGCCGACGAACGCGGACTCGTTCCCGCGCAGGAGAGCGGTGCAGGCACGGCACTTCCCGAGCGGCTGCGGCCGGCACCGGCGGTCCGACCGGAGTGGCAGCGGAAGCTGAGCGCAGTGCGCAACGAGCCGCCGCGGGCTCCTCTGGCTGCGGACGAATGGCCGGCGAATCGGCGCATCAGCTATCAGATCAATGTCGACGAGACGGTCACCCACGGACAGCTCGTCGTCGATGTGGTTGCGGAGTTCATGCGCGAAGCCGGGCGCGGCAGCGGTATGTTCACCTTTACACCGAGCCTGTGGCTGAAAGCGCCGGACGAGGCGGATCGCACGATCGCACACCTGCTGCTCGGCTCCAGGCTCGAGGCGCCCTGGCGGCCGGCGCAGAACCGTATGCGCTTCCTGGTACCGCCACAGATGTACAGCACCACGATGCGCACGATCTGTGAGACGGGGCGCTGCACGCTGAACTGGAAATCGAGCCGGGTTCCGGATTCACTGACACCGATCCGCTACGACGCCGATGATCCGTGGGAACTGGTCGTGCGGCTCGCGCACGGTGCGGACGAAGGGTGGCACATTGAAGGTGTGCTGCTGCGCAATCATGTCGAACTCGAGCTCGATGCTCCGGTGCTGCTGACCCCGGATGGGACGATGTTGCTCCGCGATGCGCTCTGCCGGTACAACTTCAATGGGCCGTGGGGGCTCGTCCGCACGCTGCAGAGCGGCAGCATCGAAGTGCCCGATACGGACATCCCTGACGTCGCCGCCGAACTCCACATGATGCCCGGCTCGCCGCGCATCGAACTGCCGGCGAGCGTGAAGTTCGAGTCGTCGTGGCCGACACCGACCCCGCACCTGCGGATCGAAGCGGCGCAGGCGGTTCGCTTCAACACGACCGTACCCGTCGAACTCAGCTTCGACTACGAGGGCCACGTCGTACGCGAAAGCGATCGCGCGTCGAAAGTCGTGCTTCGCAATGAGCAACGCATCATCCATCGCAATCGCGAACTCGAAGAGGCCGCGCGTGCCCGACTCGAAGAACTCGGCGCACGCGAAGCGTACGACTGGCGGTCCTCACGGCAGCGGCTCGGCATTCTGCCGCGGCAGCTCGATGCGTTCGTAAGCACACTGACCGCGGAAGGCTGGCACGTCTGGGCGGATGGCAAGCAGTACCGCCCGGCCGAGGACATGCAGTTCAGTGTCAACTCGGGGATCGACTGGTTCGACCTCGAAGGCGGCATCACCTATGGCAACGAACGGGTACCGCTGCCGCGCCTGCTGAACGCGCTGCGCAAACGCGAACGCGCCGTGCTCCTCGACGACGGCACCTTCGGCGTGCTGCCGCAGGAGTGGCTCGAACGCTACGCCGGGATTCTCACGGCGGGGGCCGAACACGAAGGCGCGATCCGCTTCACACGCGCACAGACGCTGTTGCTCGATGCGCTGCTTGCGACACTCGAAGAGCCGAACGTCGACGCAACGTTCCAGCACATCCGCGACCGGCTCCACGGCTTCGAGGCGGTCCGACCCGCCGATCCGCCACCGAGCTTCCAGGGCGAACTCCGACACTACCAGCGCGAAGGCCTCGGCTGGATGCACTTCCTGCGCGAATTCCACCTTGGCGGCTGCCTCGCCGATGACATGGGGCTCGGCAAGACGGTGCAGGTGCTCGCTTTGCTCGAGGAGCGACGCGTGCAGGGTGCGGGACCGTCGCTCGTGGTTGTGCCGAAGTCGCTGGTGTTCAACTGGCAGCTCGAGGCCGCGCGCTTCGCACCCGAACTGCGCGTGCGAGACTACACCGGCACGCAACGCAGCAAGGAACCACTCGACCCGAAGTCGTTCGACCTGCTCATCACAACGTACGGGACGCTTCGCCGCGATGCGCCGAAACTCAGGGAACTCGAGTTCGAATACGTGATCCTCGACGAAGCGCAGGCGATCAAAAATTCCAAGACTGCATCGGCCAAGGCCGCACGACTGCTGCGCGGACGGCACCGCCTCGCCATGACCGGCACACCGATCGAGAATCGCATCGACGAACTGTGGAGCCTGTTCGAATTCCTGAACCCCGGCATGCTCGGCGCCGCGTCGGTGTTCAGTGCGGTGAAGGAAGGTGCAGGCAGCGGCCTCGGTGCGCAGGACGGCCGCGCGTTGCTCGCGCGTACGCTCCGCCCGTTCATCCTGCGGCGCACGAAGGAGCAGGTCGCGCCCGAACTGCCGCCGCGCACCGAACAGACAGTGATGGTCGATCTCGAGCCCGCTGAACGCAAACTCTACGATGAACTGCGCGACCACTACCGCTCCGCGCTGCTCGCAAGAGTCGACGAGATCGGCATCAAACGCGCGAAGATCGAAATTCTCGAAGCACTGCTCCGTCTGCGACAGGCCGCGTGTCACCCGGCACTCGTTGACAAACAACGCACACGGGTCAGCAGCTCGAAACTCGAAGTGCTGATCGATCAACTCCAGCAGGTCATCGCGGAGGGACACAAGGCGCTGGTCTTCTCGCAGTTCACCAGCTTCCTGTCGTTCGTGCGCAGCCGACTCGAGAAGGAAGGCATCGCGTACGAATACCTGGACGGCAAAACCCGCGACCGCCAGGCGCGCGTCGAACACCTCCAGTCCGATCCGGACTGCCCCGTGTTCCTGATCAGCCTGAAAGCCGGCGGCTACGGCCTCAACCTGACCGCCGCCGACTACGTGTTCGTGCTGGATCCGTGGTGGAACCCCGCCGTCGAAGCGCAGGCCATCGACCGCACGCACCGCATCGGCCAGACCCGACACGTGATGGCGCTTCGGCTGATCGCCCGCGACACGGTCGAAGAAAAAGTCCTGCAGCTCCAGGCCCAGAAGCGCGACCTCGCCGACGCGATTCTTTCGGCCGATGCGGGTGCACTCGCCGCCATCGGCCGCGAGGAACTCGCACTGCTGCTGGGATAAAGCGCCGGCGTTTAGTGCAGTCCGCCCACCAGCCTGCCGCGAACCGCACGCGTGCACCCGGAGCCGCGGCGATTGTGCGATCCGCGCACTCCGGCCTGCCGCGAAGCGCACAAATACGACGAGGCTTCGGATTCGTGTGCGGTTGAGCGGACATAGTCGGCTCAACCGCACAATTTTCACGGCTGAACTCACGGGCGTGTGCAGTTTCTCCGTATGGAACGGCTCAACTGCACACGCGTCATCGGAGATGGCGAAATTGTGCGATTGCCGTCGTCACACCCACACCCACACCCACACCCAGAATCCCAGAATCCCAGAATCCCAGAATCCCAGAATCCCAGAATCCCAGAATCCCAGAATCCCAGAATCCCAGAATCCCAGGAATCAATTCGTGCGCGTCATCAGCGCTTCGATCTCGCGCACTTCGCGCGGGCCCTTCGACAGGTGCTCCAGCCCGGTCGGTGTGATCAGGTAGTCGTCCTCGATGCGCACGCCGATGTTGTTGTAGCGCTCGACGGTCGACTTGACCTTCGCGATGAACGCGCGGTTCTTCGGCGTGTCGGGCAGCATGTCGAGCAGTCGCGTCGAGATGTAGATGCCCGGCTCGATCGTGAACACTTCGCCGACCTGGAACGTGCCGGTCGGTGAGTAGGAATAGCCACCGGCGTCGTGCACCTCGAGGCCGATGCCGTGGCCGAGTCCGTGCGCCATGAACAGGTAGACCTGCCTGCAGGCGAGGGGGCGACGCTGGCAGTTACTCGCCCAGGGCGGGTCGAACGTGGCGTCGGGCGATTCGATCAGTCCGAGTTCCGCCAGTCGCTTCGCGTGCACCGCGCGCACGACACTGTCGCCGACCGCGACACGCACACCGGCGCGTGCGACCTTCTCCGCTTCGCGCTGCGATTCGAGCACGACCTCGTAGATGCGCCGCTGGTCCGGCGTGAAGCGACCGCTGACCGGGATGGTGCGCGTCACATCGGCGGTGTAACCATCAACGATTGCGCCCATGTCCATCACCACGACTTCGCCCTCGCGCATGGTGCGGTTGTTCGCGCGGTAGTGGTAGCTGGTCGAGTTCGGCCCCGACCCGACAATCCCGCCGAACGCGGTGCCATCACCAAGCAGCCGGAATGTGCGATCCGCTTCCGCCTCCGCGACCGCTTCGCTCTTGCCTGGCGCGACCGCACGCATCGCGGCTTCGTGCCCCTGCATCGTTACGTCGATCGCACGCCGCAGCAGTGCAATTTCCGCAGGACTCTTGCGCACACGCAGCGAATCGAGCATCGCCTGTGCGTTCTTCACCGCAACGCTCGCGTGTTTTGCACGAAGCTGTTCGACGAAGCGATGCGAGCGGGTGAGCGTGTCGCCGAGGAAATCGCGCGAGGCAACATCCGGAACGTTCCAGAGCGGCAGTCCGGCGGCGGTCAGCGAATCGACCAGCGGAGCCAGTCGATCCATGGTGCGCAGTTCGAGGCCGTAGCGCTCGCGCACTTCGCTGCTGGAAGGCAGGAACCCGTTGTACAGCGCGAGCCGCGGGTCGCGGTCGTGGAGCAGCAGCACGCTCTGCTGCACGCGCCCATTGCGCGCAACCAGCACGAACGCCGCGTCGAATTCATTGACCCCGGTCAGGTAGGCAAAGCCGGGAAGCTGTCGGAAGTTTGCAAGATCGTCGGCCGGCTCGCGTGCACCGAATGCGATCACCACGCCGGTGTTGATGCGCGCAGCCACCGAATCGCGGCGCATCGCATACTCCTGCTTCGTGATTTGCGCATTCAGCGGCATTACGGCAAGCAACGTCAGAACAACCGACGTCAGAATTCGCATGGCTCACTCCGGTTGGGGTGCAAGGGCCTGTCCTCAAGGTGGGCGAGTCTTCTGCAGGGCACAACCGCGCCCCAACAAAACCGGGGCGAATGGAAACGCCCATTCGCCCCGGATTGCCAACATCCCGCTTAGAGTTACTCCGCGTCCGGATGCGGTGGAACGCGGAACCGCTGTGTCACGGTTTTGCCGCCGATCGTCAGCGAGGCGGTGTATTCACCGGGCGCGACGAACGCGGCCTGTGCACCACCGAAACCGAAGCCGCCGCCTCCGGGCCCGAACGTGTAGAGCGACGCGCGACCGGACGGCAGCGTGTTCACCGCGTCGCGGATGTCGCGAAGCTGGTCCATCGACACGCCAGGCACGTTGATGCCACCAAAGCCGCGGCCGCCGCCGCCACCGCCACCCTGACCGCTCGTCGGCAGCGTCTCGCCGGGGCGTTCGACGAACATCGTGCTGCCTCCGCCACCCCCGAACCCGCCGCCGAATCCGCCAAAGCCACCCTGCGCCGCGTTGCGGAACTGGGTGAACAGACGGTCCACGGTTTCGCGCTGCATGCCGGAAGCAACCAGCGAGTCGGCGACGACCTTGACCCGTGCTTCGATCGCGATGCTGTCGCGGCGCTCGGCGGGCGAAAGTGGACCGCGTGCTGCCTGCCGTGCGCGCAGGTTCCAGGTCGCGCGCTGGATGCCCTTGGTGACGCCGCCATTCACGGTCGCGACCGTGTCGCCGCGACTGTCGAGAATCGCGATCGTCGCATTGCGTGCACTGCCGCTGACACCGGGCGAGTAGTAGACGATCTCCGCGCCCGCGCCGGGGCTCGGGAGGCTCAGGTAATTCTGCCCGTTCGAACCGCCGCCGGTCGGTGGTGAGCCGTACGGGTTGGTCATCTTCACATCGAACAGCACCGGCTCACTCGCGAGCACCTTCTGCCCCATTATCTGCAGCGGCGCGATATCGACGATCCAGATCGAGCGGCCGTGCGTGCCGGCGATCAGTTCGCGGTCGCGCGGATGAATCTGCAGGTCGTGCACCGGCACGGTCGGCAGGCCGGCCATGAAGCGGTGCCACGACGCGCCGCGATCGACCGACACGTACGCGCCGACGTCGGTGCCGAGGAACAGCAGATCCCTGTTGACCGGGTCTTCGCGAATCACATGCACGAAGTCCGGCTTGCCGGTCGGCAGGTTATTCGCGATCGAGCGGAAGGTGCGACCGCCATCGTTCGTCGTGAAGACGTACGGCATGAAATCGCCGCGACGATGGTTGTCGAAGGTCACGTAGAACGTGTTCGCCTCGTGACGTGACGGCTCGATGCGGCTCACATAGGTACCGGTTGGAACAAGCCGGTTGAAGCGATCGGTCAGGTCGTTCCAGGTTTTCCCGCCATCGGGCGATGTCCAGACCTTGCCATCATCGGTGCCGGCGAAGAGCAGCCCTTCGCGCAGTGGCGATTCGGAAAGCGAAACAATCGTCGAGAACGTCTCCGCACCGGTTACGTCCGGCGTGACACCGCCGGTCGTGCGTGTGCTGATGCGAATCGCCTGCGTGTCGCGCGTGGTCAGGTCAGGCGAAATCGGACGAAGATCCTCGCCGCGATTGGTGCTCTTGAGCACGCGGTTCGCGCCCGCGTAGAACACGTCCGGATTGTGCGGCGAGAGGAAGAACGGCGTGTTCCAGTTCCAGCGCATGTCGAGCGCCGCGGAGTCCGCTGCCTGACGGCGACGCAGTTCCTGAATGCGCGTGCGCTGTGCGCCGGTTGCTCGCGACTCGGGGCGATCCCCGAGTTCGATCGCGATCGAGTCTTCCATCTGGATGTACGGATCGCGCCAGCTCGGCTTCTGCAAGCGGGTGCGCTCGTTGGTCGCGTAGTTCAGGCGCTGCATGTTGCCGCCCTGCGACTCGCTGTAGATGATGTTCGGGTCGCGCGGGTCCTGCGCCGTGTGGAAGCCGTCGCCGCCGCCGACGTTGAACCAGTCCGCATTCGTGATGCCGCCCTGACTGCGACTCGGGCCGCACCACGAACCGTTGTCCTGCAGCCCGCCGCAGACGCGGTACGGCGTCGCCATGTCGAAGCTCACGTTGTAGAACTGGCCGATCGGCATGACGTTCAGGAACGCCCAGTTGCCGCCCCGGTCCCAGGTCTGCCCGACGCCGCCGTCATTGCCGACCACAATGTGATTCGGATCGTTCGGATCGATCCACATCGCGTGATGGTCGACGTGCAATCCGATCGTGGTGTTGCCCGCCGTCTTGCCGCCATCATTCGAGTACTTCACTGGCGTCGACGACCAGTAGACACGGTTCGGATCACGCGGGTCGACGCGCACCTGCGAGTAGTAGAACGGACGCGTGTTCTCGCCATTCATCCACTCCCAGGTTTTGCCGCCATCCTGCGAACGATACAGCCCGCAGCCGCCCGCGCCCGCCGCGCGACAGCCGACATTCGTGCGGCCATCGGTCGGCTCCGCTTCGACCAGCGCGTAAATCACGTCAGGATTGCTGCGCGAGATGTCGAGGCCGATGCGTCCCTTCATGGTCGCAGGGAAACCACCGCCCTTGACCTCGGTCCAGGTCGCTCCGCCATCCGTCGTCTTCCATAGTGCGCTGCCCGGTCCGCCGCTCTCCAGGAAATACGGCCCGCGCACGCGCTCCCAGCTCGCCGCATAGAGCGTGTTCGGGTCGGTCGGGTGCATGACCAGGTCAATGAAACCGGCCTTGTCGCTGACGAACTTGATCAATTGCCAGCTACGACCGCCATCGATCGTTTTGTAGAGCCCACGCTCCGGATTCGAGCGCCAGACCGCGCCAATCGCCGCGACATACACGATGTCCGGATTGGTCGGATGCACCACGATGCGCGCGATCTGCTCGGTCTTCTCCAACCCCATCAACTGCCAGGTTTTGCCGCCATCTGTCGACTTGTAGATGCCGCCACCCGGCGAGATCGAGTTGCGCGAGTCCTCCTCACCCGTGCCCGCCCAGAGCTGAAGCGTGTCGCTCGGCGCAATCGCGATGTCGCCCATCGAGATGACCCGCTGATCGTCGAAAATCGGCCGGAACGTGACGCCCCCGTTCGTCGTCTTCCAGATGCCCCCCGCCGCAGCGGCCACGTAGAAGGTGCGCGACGGGCTCGGCAGCCCTTCAATGTCGGTGATCCGCCCGCTCATGTTCGCCGGACCGATCGCTCGCCAGCGCAACGAGTTCAGCAGCGCGGAATCCGGTTTCGCCGCCTGCTGCGCCACGGCCGCCTGGGCCGCAAGCGCGAGCAGCGCCAGCCCCGCGGTAAGTCGATGGGCTCTCATTCTCGCTCTCTTCTGACTGGTTCTGGTTCCGGTGAGGTTGGGAAGCTTCTGCCGTGATGCTACAACAAAAGACACTGTATCATATTTTGGCGTTAGTTGCACGGTTTACACAGGAACTGCTTACGGCAGGAACCGCTTACGGCAGGAACTGCTTACGGCAGGAACTTCTTACGGCAGGAACTTCTTACGGCAGGACGGGGACTCAGGCTCTGCTTCGCAGGATCGGGCCGGGACCGGGGTGATGCGGGGTGATGCGGGGTGATGCAGGGCATCAAAACAGGAGCATCAGGATCGCGGTCCTTGCGACTCCTGATGCTCCTGTGGGTTCCTGGCTCTACCTGCTTCATCCCGGTCCCGGCCCGGTCCTGCGAAGCAGAGCCTCTGTCCCGCTCCTGCAGTTAGCAGTCAGCAGTTAGCAGTTAGCAGTTTTAGCAGTTATTGCTTCCTCACCGCCGAAACTGATACGCCAGCTTGACGAAGAACCCGTCGCGATAGCGCCGCAGGTCCTCGATCTCGGGGTTGCCGTTGAGGGAAGCGCCGTAGCCGAAGAAGGCGACGGTACCGGGGGTTGGCTCGTACGATGCGAGCAGGTCGATGCGCAGTTCGTTGTCGCGCTCGGCGGCGAGGCGACCGTTGCCGATATAGAGCGGCATTCCGGTGCGCGGGTCGCGAAGTTCGGCGCGGCGTTCGAACTGTGCATCGCCGATCGCGCGGAAGAACAGCGCGCGATTCACCTGATATTCCGCCGTCAGGCGGGCGAGCGCAGTACGCGCGTAGAACGAATCGTCGCGGTCGCGGTGCAGGTTGTTGTAACCGGCATCGGCGCTGATGCGGATGCGTTCGGTCGGGCGCAGCGATGCGCCTACGCTCACCTCGACGGCTTTGCCCGATGCGCCCTCATCGTACAGCGGCGTATGGCCGGCCTCGAACGAAACGTTCGCATTGAACTTCTGGAACGTCGGTGTACGTGCCGACAGTTCCACGCCGAAGCCTTCGGAGTTGTCGTACGGGACCAGTGTCGGTCCGTCCGTCGCGCCCACCCGCAGCGAGGTGTAGTCGAGCGGATCGAAGTCGACGAAGTTGCGGTTGATCGACCCGTCGATGCTCCAGCCGCCGCGCAGCCGGAAGTTCAGGCTCAGGCTCTCGCCGCCCTCGATCGCCGACTCGCTGCCGAACTCGTCGTAGCGCCACAGTCGTGATGGCCGCAGGTTCAGCGTCATCGTTTCGAGCGTCGCGCCCGGCGCACCGTACCACGTCAGCCGGTTGAACATGCTGAAGTTCACGATGCCGGTACGATTGACGAAGCCGCTGCGCGTAACGAAGCCATTCTCCTTGCCATCGAGGCTCCAGTTGAAGCCCATGCGGCGGCCGGTACGATCGAGTTCCGCGCGCCAGATCGCGCCAGAACACTCCTGCCCGGTGCCGCAGGTGAAACCCGACTCGTCGCGCGTCCATGCGTAACCGGCCTGCGCCTGCACGAAGTACAATCGATTGAAGACGACGCGCACGTCGCCCGCGGCGACACGGTTGTACTCGTTGCCTTCGAGGAGTGTGCGATCGGTGAAGAGCAGTCCTGCGAGGTTGTTCGCACCGAAGTCGCGTCGAACACGCGTGATGTTGAAGAGCGCTTCGGAACCCGCCGCATTCACATCCTGGTCGATCGCCGTGAGGTGTGCGACGCCGAGTGCGCCGAATTTGCCGGTCACCTTGCCGCCCGCGATCGGGTCGACAACCTGTCGCGTGTAGACGAGCTGTCCCGGCACATTGAACAGTTCGATGCCTTCGAGGAAGAACGGTCGCTTCTCGGGCACGAACAGCGCAAAACGTTCATTGATCGTCACCTGACTGGCGTCGCTCTCGACCTGGCTGAAGTCCGGGTTCACCGTCGCATCGACCGCGACGTTGGTGAAGCCGACGCGCAGGTTGAGTCCCGCATCGGGTTGCGGGTCTTCACGCGTGAACGCGCCCGTCTGCAGCCGCGCTCCATTCGCGCTCGTTGTCACGAACGGCTGCGCTTCGAGCACAACCCCGCGCTCTAGATCGTGGAGCCCGGTGATCGTGCCCGACTGACTCAGGAAGCTCGCATTCGCACGTCGCACATCGGTCCACGTATCGGTAAACCCTGTGCGCTGCGTCTTGCGCTCGATCTGCAGCCCCCAGGTCTGCGGGCCGTTGCCCGGGTAACGCAGACTCTTGAACGGAATACGAATTTCGACCTCGTAGCCGCGGCCCGTGATCCGGCCATGCGAATCGAATACGTAGTCGGGGTTGCTGTCCGAGTTGCCACCGAAACTGCGGCCGGCACTCCCCGCACCCTCGGTCTGCACGCCGTCGCCCTGCACACCCAGCGCATTCACTGAGAAGAAAAATGCGCGACGACGATCGTTGAAGGTGTCGAGGTAGATCACGACGTGATCTTCATTGCTGATGCGATCGCGATCCGCGCGCGTCGCCCGGATCGATCCCGGCTCACTGTCGTGTGCGATGATGCCGAAGTGGATCGCATCCGGTGCGTACCACACCAGCACTTCCGTTTCCTCTACCGCCGGCCGACCGTCTACCGGCTCTCTCTGCCGAAAACCCGTCAGCCGCGCCGCCTGCTGCCATACAGGCTCATCCAGGTTGCCGTCGACCGTGATGTCGGCGTTCAGCCGCGGAATCTCGACGGACTGCTTCGCGCCCGGGCGCGTGTCCTCCTGCTGCGCTGCCAGCGCGAGGGCAAGAACAAACCACATCGTTCAATCAGTTTTTCATTTGCGAGTCGCGGTATGCCGGATGTGCTCCGGCGCGCACGACGTTCGCCCGGAAGCGCCCGATGCGCAAGCGTTCCGCTCATTCATACGGAGGTGAAACTCGCAACACGCAGTGCCACGGACCCTTGCGCGCTCCGGTTCGGCTCAGGCGGCCTTCCACGGACCACCTGCGCAACTCACACGAGAAGCAAGGGGGTACACGGGGAACCTGGAATGGGTTATCCTGTTATCACACCCAGGAATTCCCCCGCTCGTATTCGCAGCGGCCGACTGGTCGTCGCCGTCGGCCGTGGGCTCACAATTGGTCTTTGCCCGGTGGAGGGTTACCGTGCGATTGGTCCGCCTTGGTTCATCGTTTCTGCTGCTGGTGCTCGCTGGCGTAATGCCTGTGCGTGCAGAGGCCAGACGTGAGGGGCCGGCGGATGCCGCGGGTATGAGTGCCGCCGGACTCGAGCGCGTCGACAGCCTGATCATGCAGGCGGTGCGCGACGGGGCGACTCCGGGCGCCGCCCTCGCCATCGGGCGTAGCGGACAACTCGTTCGCCTGCGCGGCTACGGCCACCTCAGTTGGGACCCGCTCTCCGCGGCCGCGACGGATTCCACGCTTTACGACCTCGCCTCCCTGACCAAGGCCATCGGCACCACGACAGTGGCGCTGATGCTGGTGAAGGAAGGGCGACTCGAGCTGACCGCTCCCGTCTCGCGCTACCTCAGCTACTGGCCGACCACCGGCAGGTACGGCCGCGTCCAGATCCATCACCTGCTGCATCACACGTCGGGACTGCCGGCCGGGGTCGCACTCTGGACGAAGGGCGGTACCCGCGAGTCGCGCCTCGCCCAACTCGCCAAACTGCCGATCCGTCGCGAGCCCGGTGCCGAACGCGAGTACAGCGATGTTGGCATGATCCTGCTCGGGGCCGTTCTCGAAAAAGTCAGCGGCGAGCGCCTCGACGTACTGCTCGAACAGCGGGTGTTCCGGCCGCTCAACCTGCACGAGACCGGGTTCAACCCCCTGCGCCGACTGGACGCGCCATACGCCGTGAAGGGCACCGACCCGCTGACCGTCGCCACCAGAACCGCCGCGGCCGCCGCCATCCGGAAGCTGTACGTGACGACGCGCATCGCGCCGACCGAGTACGACCCGGATCGCGGGGCTGCACTCCAGGGCGTCGTGCACGATGGCAACGCCGCCGCGCTCGACGGCGTCGCCGGTCACGCGGGGCTGTTCTCCTCCGCGCGGGACCTCGCCGTGCTGGTTCAGGACATCCTGAACGCGACGCTCGGCCGCAGCACAACGCTGTTCCCCGACGGCGATCTCGGCAAACTCCTGGACGACGGACACGGCGCCAAACGCCCGCTCGGCTGGGACATCCCGACCGGGCCGCGCTCGTCCTCGGGCCATTATTTCTCGGCCAGTTCCTTCGGACACACCGGGTTTACCGGCACGAGCATCTGGATCGATCCCGAGCAGGAGCTGTTTGTCGTGCTCCTGACGAACCGGCTGCATCCGTCCGCACGCAACCAGAAGCACGTCGCGCTCCGGCGCGAAGTCCACGACGCGGTCCAGTTGGCCATCATCCGGCCGGCCCCCATTCTGCTCGTGGACGAGGACACGGCCACGTCCGTCAAGGAGTCCGGCCGCACCTCCAGCAATGTGCCGTCGCCGACGACCCTGCCCGATGTCAGGGCGGTCGCGTTCGCCGGCGCAGTCCCCTGGCGCCGCATCTTCCAACGGATCTTCGGCCTCGGTTAGTAGCACTCGCCCGGCGCATCGGCCCGGCTTCGGGCTGATGCAGCCATCTTTCCTTCAGTTTTTTTGCCCCTGGTTCGGCCTGGTGATTTGATCCGGGTTGTGGGGGCGTCAAGTCAGGCCCGGGGCGCACGTCAGGCGGCGTCGAGGCACATCAGGCGCGGGATTTCACGCGCGCGCACGCGCGCGGTGGCCTCGGGCAATGTTCTCGAATGCTGTTGATGCCCTTCCACGGAAACTGCATCAATGAGCTTTAATGGCACAGTTTTCGACCGGTCCGACCAACAGCATTCGAGAACATCGCCCCAGCCCGCCCCCGTCGGCGCCGTGAGCCACCTGTCCCCACCGAGTCGCAAAACACCGTCACCGAAAGTGGACAGAACCACAGCGAGACGGACCTAACTCCTTGTCTTCCAGGCAGTTCAGGATCGGCACGCGCTTCGCACTGGGGTACGAATAGAAGAGGATTGCAAGATTGCCCGTTGCGGATAGCAGGATAGGCAGAAGGGAGATCGAGACTATGCTTCTGGCAGAACACTACCTGGCGCAGCATGCGTCGCCGTTTGCGGCGTACATGGCGCTGCAGCGTGCGCTTATGCGGCAGTACCTGCAGCAGGGCGGAACGGAGGAGGAATGGTGCCGGTCGATTGCACCGGCCTTTCGCCGGCGCTACGCGGCGGTGTTTGCAGGTTGTGCGGGCGCGCTGGTGTTGAGCTAACGCGCCCGCGCCACGACTTCGAGCCGGTCCTCGACCTGCTCAACCCCTTTGACTTTCCGTGCGATGTTGAGCGCGGCCCGTTTTTCTTCCTGAGTTCTGACCTTCCCGAGCACGGCGATCACACCTGGCTGCACCTCTGCGACTTCGATCGGACGGCGGCCGAGCACAGGCTCGCCCCAGAAGGTGTCGATGACGCGGTCCTCGAGCGGGCTCCGTTTCCGCTCCTGCCAGACATCGCGCACAAAGCGACGCCCGCGACGCGAAACCAGGAACCCGCTCGCCAGCGCGCCAAACGCGATAGCACTCGCGATCCCGATCTTGAGAGCGACCTGTGACGCCTTCTTCCGTCTTTCCATGATTTCCCCTTGTCTGCACTACGATATGACGTGCTTGGCCTGCGCGCGATGCAACAATCGATTCAAACGATTCGCCCCGGGTCGTGCCCGCGCATGTTCCAATTCGGACAGGAAAGAATTGCACATGTACGCACCAATTTTCCGGACCACTCACTGAGACTCATGCCCGCCCCGAGAGGACAGCGAAAGGATGCGAATAACACTCGCCCAGCGACCAGGGAGTTGGCCCCTCGAATCCCCCCGTTGAGTCGCGGCTCTGCGGGACCCGGACCGATCGCGATATACTTGAGCCCATGGCAGGACTACCGATCGAGAGTGTACTCCCCGACCTCACGCTGGCGCTGCGGGAGCGGGGTGCTGCGGTGCTGCAGGCGGCGCCGGGCGCAGGCAAGACCACGCGCGTCCCGCTCGCGCTTCTGCATGAGGCGTGGCTCGAAGGCGGACGTGTGGTGATGCTCGAGCCGCGGCGACTCGCGGCCCGGGCGGCGGCCACCTACATGGCGAAACTTCTGGGCGAAGAGGTCGGCGCGACCGTCGGCTACCGCGTACGCATGGACACCCGCGTCGGGCCACGCACCCGCATCGAGGTGGTGACAGAAGGGGTGCTGACCCGCATGCTGCAGAACGATCCGTCGCTGGAAGGCGTCGGGATCGTGCTGTTCGACGAATTTCACGAGCGCAGTCTGCACGCCGACGTCGGGCTGGCACTCACGCTGCAGTCGCGAGCGCTGTTTCGTCCGGATCTGCGCATGCTTGTGATGTCGGCGACGCTGGAAGGCGAGGCCATCGCGCAATTGCTTGGCGATGCACCGATCATCTCGAGCGAGGGGCGCGCCTGGCCGGTTGAGCGCCACTACCTCACGCGTCGCGTCGAAACCCGCATCGAGCCGATCCTCGCACGTCAGGTATACGACGCGCTGCACACACACGACGGCGACATCCTCGCCTTTCTCCCCGGTGCCGGCGAAATCCGCCGTGCCGAAGAACTGCTGAACGAACTGCTTGAGCGCGATGCGGCGATGCGCGCACAGGTCGACATCGTGCCGCTGCACGGGCAGCTCGGGCCGGGCGAGCAGGATCGGGGGATTGCGGCGTCGGCGCCGGGGCGGCGCAAGGTCGTGCTCGCAACCGCGATCGCCGAGACAAGCCTGACCATCGAAGGCGTGCGTGTGGTCGTCGACAGCGGGCTCATGCGGATTCCGCGCTTTTCACCGCGCACCGGTATGACGCGTCTCGAGACCGTGCGTGTGACGCGCGCTTCGGCGGAACAGCGGGCAGGTCGCGCCGGCCGCATCGCACCAGGCGTCGCATACCGGCTCTGGACCGAGGGCGAACACGCGGGTTTGCTCGATCACGGTCGCCCGGAGATCCTCGACGCAGACCTCGCCCCGCTCGCGCTCGAACTCGCGGTCTGGGGCGTCGACGACCCGAATGAGTTGCCGTGGCTCGATGCGCCACCCGCGGCGTCGTATGCGCAGGCGCAGGAGCTTCTGCGCGAGCTGGGTGCGTTCGACGCCGCGGGCGATGCACGGTTTCGCCTGACCGAACACGGCCGGCGCATGGCCGAACTCTCGATCCATCCGCGACTCGCACACATGATCCTGCGCGGGGACGCGCTTGGCCACGGTGCGCTAGCCTGCGACCTCGCCGCACTCCTGCTCGAGCGCGACCTCTTCCGCGGGACCGATCTCGATCCCGATGTGCGACTGCGGCTCGATGCGATGCGCGGGCGTAATCGTTCACCGAACCTTGACCGCGGTGCGCTGCATCGCGCGACCACGCAGGCGCGCGAACTGCGCCGACAGCTTCGCATCGCCGAAAACGCACGTACAGATACGCGGGCGGGTGAACACCAACACACGATGCAACAACCTGCACACGGCGAAACCGATATCGCAGGACTGCTGCTCGCGTTTGCGTACCCGGACCGCATCGCGATGCGCCGGGGCGAACAGCGCGGCAGCTACACACTGCGCAACGGTCGCGGCGGTCGCATCGATGCCGCATGGCCGATCGCGGCCGAACCATGGCTTGCTATCGCGGACGTCGGCGGGGGCGGTCGCGATTCGCGCATCTTTCTCGCCGCGCCGGTCGCACGCGCCGAAATCGATGCGCACTTCAGCGATCAGTTCGAACACACCGATGTCATCGAATGGACCGAAACCGGCTTCCGCGCGATCCGTCGGACTTCGCTCGGTGCGCTGACCATCGGCGAATCCGGACTGAAGGACATCGACCCTGAACAACGCGTCGCGGCGATCGTGCAGGGCATTCGCGCCGAGGGGATCGACAGCCTGCCATGGAGCAAGTCGTCGCGTGTGCTGCAAGAGCGATTGCTGTTCCTCCACGGGGTGGATAAAAGCTGGCCCGACGCGAGCGATGCTGCGCTGACCGAATCGCTGGAGACGTGGCTCGCGCCGTTTCTGCACGACGTCCGATCGCGCGGCGACCTTGCGCGCATCGACCTCACGCAGGCGCTGCTGTCGACGCTCGAATGGCAGCAGCAGCGTCACCTGGACGAACTCGCGCCCACGCACATCGTCGTACCAAGCGGCTCGAACCTGCCGATCGACTACAGCGATCCTGCTGCACCCGTGCTCGCCGTGCGGCTGCAGGAGATCTTCGGCTGGACCGAAACACCGCGGCTCGCGGGCGGTCGTGTGCCGCTGACGCTGCATATGCTTTCGCCTGCGCATCGCCCGGTCCAGATCACGCGCGATCTGGCGAGTTTCTGGCGTGCAGGTTACTTCGACGTGAAGAAGGACCTGAAAGGCCGCTACCCGAAACACTACTGGCCGGACGACCCGCTCGACGCAATTGCGACGCGGCGCGTGCGCCCACGGAAGGAGCAGGCGTGAGCGCAATCATCCGGTTGCACGATGTGCGCAAGAGTTACAGCGACGGCGAAACCACACACGTCGTGCTCGATCGTGCGTCGTTCGAGGTGAACGCCGGCGAGGTCGTGGCGTTGATCGGACCGAGCGGGTCGGGCAAATCGACGCTGCTGAACCTGATCGGCGGGATCGATGCGGCGGACAGCGGCACGGTCGAAGTTGCGGGGAACGTACTGAACGGGCTCGATGATCGTGCGCGTACACTGTTCCGTCGCAAACACATCGGATTCGTGTTCCAGTTCTTCAACCTCGTTCCGACGCTCACGGTCGAAGAGAATCTGCTGCTGCCGCTCGAATTGAATGCGATGCCCGACGGCGATCGTGTGCTGCAATTGCTCGAAGAGGTCGGCATGCGCGATCGTGCGCATCGCTTTCCCGATCAGCTTTCGGGTGGTGAACAGCAGCGCGTCGCGATCACGCGCGCATTGATTCACCGCCCTTCCCTGCTCCTCGCCGACGAGCCGACCGGCAACCTCGATGTGCGGCTCTCTGCACAGGTGCTCGAGCTGCTGCTGGCGCTCGCCCGCGAACACGATCGCACGATGCTGATCGTCACCCACAGTCCGGAGGTCGCCGCGCGCGCGGACCGCGTATTCGTGCTCGGTGACCGCGGCATTCGCGAACAGTCCCGCACATGAGCCTGGTCCGGCGCGCGAGTTACCGCTACTACCTGCACCACCCCTGGCAGCTCGTGCTCGGCATCATCGGTATCGCGCTCGGGGTTGCGGTGATCGTCGGGGTCGACCTCGCCACCGGCAGCGCGCGTCGCGCGTTCGACATCAGCACGAGCGCAATCACCGGCACAGCAACACATCAGATCGTGGGCAGCACGACCGGCGTACCGGATTCGCTCTACACGATGCTGCGCGTCCGGGAACGGATCGGCAGCGCGGCTCCGGTCATTGAAGCGGTCGCGCGTGCACACAACCTGCGCGGCCCGACGCTGCGCATCGTCGGGGTCGACCCGCTCGCCGAGACGGGCATTCGCTCGATCTCCGAACCGATCTCGCAATCGGGGTTCACGCGCCTGATGAGCGAGCGCCGCGGCGTGCTGGTAGGTGCACCCCTCGCACAGCGACTCGGTCTGCGTCAGGATGATCACCTGCCGATCCTGATCGAGGGCCGCACCGACACGCTGCACGTGATCGGTGTGCTGTCGCCGCGCGATAATGCCGCGTCGGAAGCGCTGTCCGACCTGATCTTCGCCGATGTCGCGACCGTGCAGGAACTGCTGCGCGCGCCGGGACGACTCGACCGCATCGACCTGGTGCTCGATTCTGCGCAGGCCATCCAGGTGCGATCCCTCCTTCCGCTCGGCACCGAACTCGTCGATGCAGGCGAACGCGCGCGCTCGACCGCCGCGATGACACGCGCTTTCGAGATCAACCTCGGCGCACTGAGCCTGCTCGCCCTCGTGTTCGGGATGTTCCTGGTCTACAACAGTGCTACGTTCTCCGTCCTGCAACGGCGTCCGCTGCTCGCACTGCTCCGCGCACAGGGTGTGACACGCCGGGAACTCGCAACCGTGATCCTGATCGAGATCGTGGTCATGGCGGTGGTTGCGACGGGCATCGGTCTGCTGCTTGGTGTAGTGCTCGCGGGTGGACTGGTGCGACTGGTCGCACGCACCATCAACGACCTCTACTACACCGTCAACGTCACGCAACTGCACTGGTCTGCGTGGCAGGCATTCAAGGCGATCGGCATCGGCATCGGCGCAACCATCCTGTCGGCGCTGCCACCCCTCGCGGAAGTCACCTCGACCACGCCCGGCGCCGCCCTGAGTCGCAGCACACTCGAACGACGTACCATCGCTGCCTCGGGCCGACTCGTCGCGATTTCCTTCGTGCTTGCGCTGCTCGCCATCGTGTTGCTGGTCATCCCGGGCGAGGGCATCGTGTTCGGATTCGCCGCGCTGTTTACGGTGCTGCTCGCGGCGGCGCTGCTGGTGCCGGCCGGCACACTCGCACTGATGCGTGTGCTGCGGCCGCTGCTGATCGCGCTGTTCCGCTGGGCCGGTCGCGTGTCCGTGCGCGGGCTCACCGGCACACTCAGCCGCACCGCACCCGCGATCGCTGCACTTACGATTTCGGTCGCGACCGCACTTTCGATCGGCCTCATGATCGACAGCTTCCGCGGTACCGTCACACGCTGGCTGTACAACACGCTGCGAGCCGATGTGTACGTCAGCGCGCCCGGCGGCGCGGCCAATCGCAGTGAGAACCCGCTGTCCCCCGCATTCGTACAGCGCATCACAAACGATCCGGTGATTGCGGGCGCATCGCTGTATCGAACGAGCGCGTCGCCGTTCAGGCAAGGGACCGTCCGACTCGTCGGCATCGACCTGTACGAACCGCATCGTCAGGCATTTTACCTGCTCGAGGGCAATCCCGCCGAGGTGTGGCGCGCGTTCTTGAATGAACCCGCGGTGCTCGCGTCCGAAGCGTTCGCGCGCAGGTACGACGTCGGTCTCGGCGACTCGATCACGCTCGACACACCGACCGGCAAACATTCATTCCGCGTGGCGGGCATCTTCCGCGACTACGCCTCCGAACACGGCGTGCTGTTCATGAGCCGACAGCACTACCGCCAGTACTGGCACGACGACGCCGTGACCTCGATCGCGCTGTTCCTGCGCCCCGGTGTCGTTCCGGCCGAAGCAATCGCACACCTCCGCACGCTGCCAACGGAAGGGCAGCACATCATGATCCGCTCGAATCGTGCGCTGCGCGAAGCATCGCTGCGTGTGTTCGACCAGACCTTCGCGATTACCGGCGTGCTGCGGTTGCTCGCGCTCGCGGTCGCGTTCACGGGTGTCCTTGGCGCGCTGATGGCGCTGCAGATCGAACGTTCGCGCGAACTCGCGATTCTCCGCGCGACCGGCGTCACCGCGCGTCAGCTCTGGGGCGTCGTTTCGCTGCAATCCGGGCTGATGGGCCTTGCCGCGGGCCTGCTCGCCATTCCACTCGGCATCCTGCTTTCCTGGCTGATGAGCGCGGTGGTGAACCGACGCTCTTTCGGCTGGACCATGGACTTCACCGTCAGCCCCGGCATCGTGGTCGAGAGTGTTCTACTCGCTCTGCTCGCGGCGCTGCTCGCAGGCGTGTACCCGTCATGGCGCATGTCGCGCACGCAACCCGCACTCGCCCTGCGCGAGGAGTAAACGATGACTCGCGAACGTAGCCGCGCGAACAAACGGCGGTACCTCATCCCGCTCGCAGCGGTGCTGGTGCTCGCGCTTTTTTTCGCCGCGCGAGCGCTGCTGCGTCGTCCCCAGGAGCAGGTGCGCGCCACACTCACTCTTGCCGGCACGGTCGGCGGCACCGATACGATCGGGTACCGTCGCGCTGTCGGTCCGCACGCGTTCAGCTTCCCCCGCGACCACGGGCCGCACCCGGGCTTTCGCACGGAATGGTGGTATTTCACCGGCGACCTCGAGGACGCATCGGGTCGGCGCTTCGGCTACCAGTTCACGATTTTCCGCAGCGCACTGCATCCACCCGATTCCGCGACTGCGCGCGATACTTCAGGGAACGCGCGTTCGGACTGGCGCGCCGATGACATGTACATGGCGCATTTCACTGTAACCGACGCAAAAGAGGGACACTTCATCGCACGCGACCGGTTTGCCCGTGCCGCACTCGGCCTCGCCGGTGCGCAGGCGCAGCCGTTGCGCGTGTGGCTCGAGGACTGGCGCGTGGAATCGACCGGGGAGAGCGCGTTTCCGGTGCGACTGGTCGCGTTCGCCGATTCGATCGCGATCGATCTGGTGCTCGACCAGGGCAAACCGGTCGTGCTGAACGGCGTGAACGGCTTGAGCCAGAAGAGCGCAGCGCCGGGCAACGCGTCGTACTACTACGCGCTTACGCGCATGCCGACGCGCGGCACCGTGACGATCGCCGGGCGCAGCGCGAAGGTGAGCGGGTTCAGTTGGCTCGACCGCGAGTGGAGCACGAGTGCGCTGGCCCCGGGTGTCGTCGGGTGGGACTGGTTCTCGATTCAGCTCTCCGACGATACGGAACTCATGGTGTACCGGCTGCGTCGCGCGGATGGCAGCACCGACCCGTTCAGCGGCGGCACCTTCATTTCGAAGACCGGCGAGCCGATCATCCTGAGTGCAGAGGATATCGTGCTCGAGCAGCGAAGCGCCTGGCGCAGCCCGCTCGATGGCACCATGTATCCCGCACGCTGGCGGATTGCGGTGCCGCACCTCGGCATTCGGCTCGAAACGGAACCGGTCCTGCCAGACCAGGAACTGAACGTCGCAGTGCGATACTGGGAAGGCGCGATCGTTGCACGCGGGACCTCGCACGGTCAGGCCGTAACGGGGCGCGGCTACATGGAACTGACCGGCTACGGTCCCGAGGGCGCCGCTGCAGCGGAAGCGCCACGCCGACAATAACTGCCACGATTCGCGAGAGGAGAGTGCGATGCACAACAATCACGTCTACAAGATCATGGAGCTGACCGGCTCGTCGGACAAAAGTGTGGAGGACGCGATCAGCACGGCGGTTGAGAAGGCGGCGAAGACCGTGCGCAACATGCGCTGGTTCGAAGTGATCGATACGCGCGGTCACATCGACGGCGATCGCATCGCACACTGGCAGGTCACCATCAAGATCGGATTCACCGTCGACTGAAGTGGAACTGATCGCGCGAAGCTGGGCTGATCTGCAGGAGTGGCTGTTCGAGGGCTCCTGGAACGCGGGGCTGCGTCGGTTCCGCTCGAACTGGGCGTACCGCGGCGCCGGCCGCCGCGACACCGGGCTGCACACCAGCCTGGCTCGCCTCGGCGGCGATTTCGCCGCGCGCGAACAACACATCATCCGCAACTTCCGCAAATACGCGCGCCGCACGCTGGTCGGCGAGGACTCGGTGTGGAACTGGCTGGCGCTGGGAAAACATCACGGCCTGCCGACGCGCATGCTCGACTGGACGTATTCGCCGTACGTCGCGCTGCATTTCGCAACCGAGCGCATCGACGAACTCGACTTCGATGGCGAACTGATCGCGATCGATTTCCACGGCGCGAGGAAGCTGCTTCCTGATTCGCTGCGCGAACTGCTCGACAATGAGGGCTCCGACGTGTTCACCACCGAACTGCTCGCGTCGGTCGCACCGGATCTGCGTTATCTGCATCGACTCTCGAGCGAGCCGTATCTGATCTTCCTCGAACCGCCGTCACTCGATGAGCGCATCGTCAACCAGTCCGCACTCTTCGCCCTGATGTCGACGGCGTCCGCGCGGCTGGAGGACTGGCTCGAACACCACCCCGACCTGCACCGCCGCATCATTCTCCCCGCTTCGCTCAAGTGGGAGGTCCGCGACAAGCTCGACCAGGCCAACATCAACGAGCGCGTGCTGTTCCCCGGGCTGGATGGTCTCAGCGCT
>Ga0182743_1001129_pt1 | contig 27352 bp, 20 predicted proteins | sample eDN3rd30CKraftOP_FD_128522 | JGI IMG/M metagenome (GOLD analysis project Ga0182743, IMG submission 128522) | Enriched Organic Plus compost microbial communities from Emeryville, California, USA - eDNA 3rd pass 30_C Kraft OP (version 2) (version 2) ... | reverse complement strand
TCAAGGAAGAGAACATCAAATACGTCGACCTGCGCTTCACCGACCTGCGCGGCAAGCTGCAGCACGTCACCATGGACCAGTCGGTCGTGGACGAGGACATGTTCGAGGAAGGCGTCATGTTCGACGGTTCCTCCATCGCTGGCTGGAAGGCCATCAACGAGTCCGACATGGTGCTGATGCCCGATCCGGCCTCGGCTTACCTGGACCCCTTCTTCGGCGCCTCGACCCTCGCTATCAACTGCGACATTCTCGAGCCCAACACCTACCAGCCCTACAACCGCGATCCGCGCTCGATCGCCAAGAAGGCTGAAGCCTACGTCAAGTCGTCGGGCATCGGTGACTCGGTCGTGTTCGGCCCGGAACCCGAATTCTTCATCTTCGATGACGTCCGTTACTCGAACACCACCTACAAAGTTGGCTTCGAAGTCGATTCCTCGGAACTGCCGACCAACAACGACGCAGTCTACGAGAACGGCAACAACGGCTACCACATCGGCCTCAAGAAGGGCTATTTCCCGGTCCCGCCGCTGGACTCCGCCCAGGACATGCGCGGTGAAATGCTCGAAGCCATGGGCGCCATGGGCGTCGTGATCGAGAAGCACCACCACGAAGTGGCCTCGGCCCAGCACGAACTCGGCATCCGCTTCCAGCCGATGATCAAGTCGGCCGATGACGTGCTCATCTACAAGTACGTCATCCAGCAGGTCGCCAATGCCTATGGCAAGACCGCGACCTTCATGCCGAAGCCGGTTTACGGCGACAACGGTTCGGGCATGCACTGCCACCAGTCGATCTGGAAGGACGGCAAGCCGCTCTTCGCCGGTGACCAGTATGCAGGCCTGTCGCTCGACGCGCTCTACTACATCGGCGGCGTCATCAAGCACGCCAAGGCCATCAACGCCTTCACCAACCCGACCACCAACAGCTACAAGCGCCTGGTCCCGGGCTTCGAAGCTCCGGTTCTGCTGGCCTACTCGGCCCGTAACCGTTCGGCCTCCTGCCGTATTCCGTTCGGCCAGTCGCCGAAGGCCAAGCGCGTGGAAGTCCGCTTCCCCGATCCGCTGGCGAACCCCTACCTCGCCTTCACCGCGCTGCTGATGGCTGGCCTGGACGGCATCAAGAACAAGATCCACCCGGGCGACGCCATGGACAAGGATCTCTACGAGCTGCCCAAGGAAGAACTCAAGGAGATCCCGACCGTTTCCGGTTCGCTCCGCGAAGCTCTCGAGAACCTCGACAAGAACCGCGACTTCCTCAAGGTCGGCGGCGTGATGGACGACGACTTCATCGACAGCTACATCGAGCTCAAGATGCAGGAAGTGGTCAAGTTCGAGCACACCCCGCACCCGGTCGAGTACGAGATGTACTACTCCGCCTAAGCGGTTGCGCCAGAATACGAAAAGGGCCCTTCCGGGCCCTTTTTGTTTGCACTTATCTTTCGATCGCGACGGTTTCGAAAAAGGCATCGGGTGTTTCCACCTCCACCAGCCTTTTCCCCTCGATCAGGAGGAACCGCGTGCCGATGTTCCGGACGAAGCTGCGATCGTGCGAAACCAGGACGCACGTCGCCTCGTGCTCAAGGATTTCGGCCTCGAGCCTCTCCTGCCCGACGATGTCGACATGGTTGGTCGGCTCGTCCATCAGGTAGAAGTTTGGCTCCCTGAGGCGAAGCGCCAGCAGACCCAGACGCGCACGCTGCCCGAACGAGAGCTCTGAAATCGGTCGACTTTGCTTTTCGACCGCGAACCCTGCTCCCGCTAGCAATGAAATGGTTCGCTGGTCGCCCAGCCCGAAACCACCGATATAGTCGGAGGGCGAACTGCGCACCGGGAGCTGCGAAAGGGCCTGATCCGTGTAGCCGAGCCTGACCGATGGGCTCACGCGGATTCCCTCGACACTTCCTGATGTTTCGATTGCCTGGTGAAGCAGGCGCACCAACTGGGTCTTGCCTGTTCCGTTGCGCCCAAGCACCACAAGTCTGTCGCCCTGGAAGATGTGAAGCTTTGGTACCTTGAACAGTGGCGCCCCGCCCGGGGGTGAGACGCTCAGGTCCTCTATCGCTATCAACACCTTGGCGTGTGTGCCGCTGTTGGCGAGACGGATGTCGCCCGACCGTTCCTTGTGCAGCGAAGTCACTGCACTTTCGATCTTCTCGGCGCGCTCGCGCAATTGCTTGGACTTCTTGGTGAGCAGGTCGCTACCCGAATTGATGCCGATATTGGTGAGCTTTGCCGCCTGCTTGCGCAGCCGCGAGACTTCTTTGAGCTCCCGTTCCTGGCGTGCCTGCGCGGCCGCATCCACCTCGTCGAGCGCCTCGCGCGCCCGCCCATAAGGAAGCGGAAAATACTGCGAAGCCTCAGGACGCAGGAACAGCGTCCTGTTCGTCACGGCGTCGAGAAACGCGCGGTCGTGGCTGGCTATCACCACCGGAATATTCCGCGCCGCCAGGTTGAGCCAGGTCTCAAGCTGGTAGATCTTGGCCAGGTCCAGATGGTTCGTCGGCTCGTCCAGCAGCAGCGCATCCGGCTCGGTCACCCAGACACGGGCGATCAGCATCAGTCGCTGCCAGCCGCCGCTCAAGGCCCGCACAGGTCGCTCGCGCATGTCCTGCGGCGTCTCGAACTCATCGAGCACCACATCCACCCGCCAGGTCTCGTCTTCGCGCTGATGGGGCGGTAGCGCGCGTCGCACAGCCTCGTGGAGGGTGAGGTCGAGCAACGCTTCGGGCACGTCCTGCTCAACGAACCCGACGCGCATGCCGCGCGAACGCACGATTTCGCCCGAGGTTGGTTCGCCCTCGCCCGTCATGCATCTGAGAAGCGAGGTCTTGCCGCGACCGTTGCCGGCGACAAGGCCGACGCGATCGCCCTCGGCGATTACAAAATCAAGTCCGGCGAAAAGCGGATCGGTTGCGGTGATGCTGACATTGCGGAGGCTGATGGAGCCCATTTTTCGTCTTCCCGGTGTGGCGCAGCGCGCCAGAAAATCCCAAAGGCAATTCAGCCAGACAGCCGAACGCCACTAAGGGCAGACCAGGTCGATCACGACGGGAAATGGACGTCAGGAACCGCTTAGGTCAGCCCTGCAAGCAGATGTGCCGCAGGGCGAAGACGGGGCCACGCTGACGGTGGTGCCAAAAAAATAGCTGCACGTAGCCCTCCTTGGGTTCGCGGTTTCGATTGGGGAAAGCTAGCAGAGGATTCGCAGGCTTAGCAAGCCTGGCACAAAACGAAAGGGCCGGCGATCGGATCGCCGGCCCTATAACTCGAGAGGAACCTATTCCTCGGCGACCGGCGCTTCTTCGCCACCGCCCTCGCCTTCCTCGTCCTCGGGTTCGCTGATGCGCTCCACCGACACCACGCGCTCGCCATCGGCAGTATCGAGCACGATCACGCCTTGGCTACCGCGCGAGACGATACGGATCGGCTTGTCGCCACCCACCGGAATGCGGATGGTCTGGCCGGCGTCGGTGATCAGCATGATCTGATCCTCGTCCAGCACCGGGAAGGATGCGACGAGCTCGCCATTCCGCTTGTTGACCGCCATCGCGACGATACCCTTACCGCCACGACCCGTGATCCGGTACTCGTGGCTGGAAGTGCGCTTGCCGTAGCCATTCTCGGAAATTGTGAGGATGAACTGCTCGGCCGCGCTCATCGCCGCATAGCGCTCCTGGGAGAGCTCTCCGGCCACGGCTTCCTCGGCATCCTCCGAGCCACCCTCCTCCGACTCGCCCTCGCCGCGGACGGCTCGGCTCATCTTGAGGTAGGCCGCACGTTCGTCCGGGCTGGCCTCGAAGTGGTGTAGAATGGCCATCGAGATGATCTTGTCACCCTCGGCCAGCGCGATGCCGCGCACGCCGGTGGAGTCACGCCCCTTGAAGACGCGAACCTCATCGACCTGGAAGCGGATCGCCTGGCCCTGTGCGGTGGTCAGCAACACGTCGTCGTTGGCCGAACAGGTCGCAACGTCCACGATGCCATCGCCCTCGTCCAGCTTCATGGCGATCTTGCCGTTCTGGCGCACTTCCACGAAATCGGCCAGCGAGTTGCGGCGAACCGTGCCGCGCGTGGTCGAGAACATGATGTCCAGGTTCTGCCAGCTCTCCTCGTCCTCGGGCAGCGGCATGATCGAGGTGATGCGCTCGCCTTGCTCGAGCGGCAGGATATTGATCAGCGCCTTGCCGCGCGCCTGGGGAGCGGCCAGCGGCAGCCTCCAGACCTTGAGCTTGTAGACGATGCCGCGGGAGGTGAAGAACAGCACGGGCGTATGCGTGCTGGTGACGAAGAGGCGCGAGACGAAATCTTCGTCGCGCGTGGCCATGCCCGAGCGCCCCTTCCCGCCGCGATGCTGCGCGCGGTACTGGTTGAGCGGCACGCGCTTGATGTAGCCGCCATGCGTGACGGTCACCACCATGTCTTCGCGTGCGATCAGGTCCTCATCGTCGAGGTCACCGAAATTCTCTTCGATGACCGTCTTGCGGTCGGTCCCGAACTGTTCGCGGACTTCGATGAGTTCGTCGCGGATGATCTGGCGCACCCGTTCGCGCGAACGCAGGATATCGAGGTACTCGGCAATGTCCTTGCCCAGCCCGTCCAGTTCGTTGCCGATTTCGTCGCGGCCGAGTGCCGTGAGGCGCGAGAGCGTCAGCGCCAGGATGGCGCGGGCCTGCTCGTCAGAGAGCTTGAACGTGCCGTCCTCTTCGATCCGGTGTCGCGGATCGTCGATAAGGGCGATCAACGGCGCCACGTCACGGGCAGGCCAGTTGCGTACCATCAGCCGCTCACGCGCCGTCGCCGGATCGGGCGCGGCGCGGATAAGAGCGATGACTTCGTCAACGTTGGCCACCGCGACCGCCAGGCCCACCAAGATATGAGCACGATCGCGCGCCTTGTTGAGCAGGAACTTGGCACGGCGCGTTACCACTTCCTCGCGGAAGGCGATGAAGGCGGACAGAATCGTCTGCACGTTCATCAGCTCGGGCTTGCCACCGTTGAGCGCCACGAAGTTGCAGCCGAACGAGGACTGCAGCGGCGTGTAGCGATAGAGCTGGTTGAGCACCACGTCAGGCAGCGCGTCGCGCTTGATCTCGATCACCACGCGCATGCCGTTGCGATCGGACTCGTCGCGCATGTCGGAGATGCCTTCGACGCGCTTGTCGCGCACCAGTTCGGCGATCTTCTCGATCATCTGCGCCTTGTTCACCTGATAGGGAATCTCGGTGATGATGAGCGCTTCGCGTTCCTTGCGGACCTCTTCGATCGCCACCTTGCCGCGCATGAGCACCGAGCCGCGCCCGGTCTCATAGGCCTGGCGGATGCCCGAGCGCCCGAGGATCAGGCCTGCGGTCGGAAAGTCTGGCCCGGGCATGACTTCGAGGATCTGGTCGATCGTCGCGCTGGGATTGTCCATCATCAGCAGCGTGGCGTCGATGACTTCGCGCAGGTTGTGCGTCGGAATATTGGTGGCCATGCCCACGGCGATGCCGCCGCCGCCATTGACCAGCAGGTTCGGGAACCGTGCGGGCAGCACGACAGGCTCGCGCTCGGAGGCGTCGTAGTTGTCCTTGAAGTTGACGGTATCCTTGTCGAGATCCTCGAGCAGGAAGCCCGTGACCTTCTCCATGCGCACTTCGGTGTAGCGCATGGCGGCCGGATCATCGCCGTCGACCGACCCGAAATTGCCCTGCCCGTCGATGAGCGTGACGCCCATCGAGAAATCCTGCGCCATGCGCACCAGCGACATGTAGACGGCGGCGTCGCCATGCGGGTGATACTTACCGATAACGTCGCCGACCACGCGTGCCGACTTCCTGTAGGGCCGGTTCCACTCGTAGCCCTGCTCGTTCATCGAAAACAGGATGCGCCGGTGCACCGGCTTGAGACCGTCCCGCACGTCCGGAAGCGCGCGGCTCACGATCACGCTCATGGCGTAATCGAGATACGACTTGCGCATTTCGTCGGTGATGGAAACGAGAGCGATATCGGAAGGCGTCGCAGCGCCGTTCGCGTCGTCAGGGATATCTGTCACTGGGCTGATTCGATGTTTGCCAACATGGCCATGATATAGGCGATTCCTGGCCCGGACCCAAATCCGGTTGCTGAGTTGTTAACGCCCGTTAGGCGACCGCTTGCGCGTCGAAGTCGCTGCGCGCCCGCTCGATCTGCTGGTATCGCGCATCCGCCCATTCGACGAGAATGGAGAACGGCCGCAGCAGCGACACGCCGAGTTCTGTCAGCTCGTACTCCACCGCCGGCGGAACCGTCGGGAAAACCGTGCGGGAAACCAGCCCGTCGCGCTGCAGCTCCTTGAGCGTCTGCGTCAGCATCTTCTGGGAAATATCAGGAATTGCTCGCCGAATCTGATTGAACCGCATCGCCCCGGGCGCTAGTTCTAGGACGATGAGCATGCTCCATTTGTCGCTTATTTTGTCGAGTATGCCGCGCACGGGACAATCAGCCAGTGCGCCATTGATCCCTGCCTTCCGAAATTGAGTGACCACGGCTTCGAGCCTGGCGGCATCATCTGACATCTGAAACTCCCGGTTACCGCGCGGTGACCTTCCGCGGCGAAAGTGCCTTCTTTCGCCCTGGATACGTCGCCGCTATATCGAAGGCAATCTCTTTTAGAGACCTAGTTTTCAACAGAGAGTGAGCGACTGCCCTGTGCAGCGCTTCCACGAACGGAGACTCCCATGGCAAATTTCGCCAATTCAACCCTGCTCGTCACGGGCGCCAGCGGCCATCTCGGGCGCAAGGCCGTCGACCAGCTGCTCGCCCGCGGCGCCCGGAAGATCGTCGCCATGACCCGCAGCCCGGACAAGATAGCGGACCTCGCCGCCAAAGGCGTAGAAGTGCGGGCCGGCAGCTTCGATGATACGGCTTCCCTTGACGCGGCCTTCAAGGGCGTCGACCGCCTGCTTCTCATCAGCACCGACACCGTGGGCATTCCCGGTGGTCGCAAGGCCCAACACATCCGCGCCATCGACGCGGCAGAGCGAGCCGGCGTCAGCCACATCGTCTATACGAGCCTTACCGCGCCCTACCCGAGCGCGGATCCCGCCAGCGTCATCCCCGACGACCATTTCTGGACCGAGGCGCGCCTCGCCGCGGGAAAGGCAGACTGGTCCTCGCTTCGCAACAATCTCTACGCCGAAGGTATCTTGCAGTCGGCGGGCGCAGCCATCGCCAGCGGCAAGCTTTACCATGCCCAGGGCAAAGCGGGCCGAGCCTCCGTCGCCCATGACGACGCCGCGGCCGCAGCCGCCGGCGCACTCTTGCTGGCAGAAGGCAAGCGCATCTACGACGTCGGCGGCCCCGAGGCGTTGACCCAGGCCGAGGTCGCAGCGCTGCTCAGTGAACTGTCGGGCAAGCCCGTGGAGGCTGTCGCCCTCTCCGGCGAGGACTTTCGCGCCGGCCTGCGCGCCGCCGGTGTACCCGAGGCGTTCGTCGGTATTGCCGCTCAGTTCGATCTGGACACCGCGCAGGGTTACCACGCCATCGTCACCGATGCCGTTGAGGTCCTGACGGGCCGCAAACCGCGTAGCGTGCGCGACGTTCTCCTCGCCAACAGAGCCAAGTTGGCAGCCTGATCGGACGCGGGCCGCCGAAATAGCTGCGGCGGCCCGCAATTCCGGGCTCATAACCCCATGCCGGTGCTGGACGGAAGCCCCCTGAGCCCGTACTAAAGCCCCCCTGTTGGGGCTTCTTCGTGGGGGAGTTGATTCCGTTGTCGATCGGGCGGTCCTTGGTTCATTACTGGCGGACCCGGTCAATCGGTTTCGGCCTCGAACATCTCGGCTTTCTGACGCTCAAATATCCGCGCCTCCTCGCTGCGGCGGTGATCGCACTCACCGTGCTGGCCGTTGGCCAGATCCCGCGCGCCAATGTCGATGGCGATCTCATGCGCATCTTCGCGCATTCCGGTGCCGAGTACGACACCTACGAACGCCTCTCCCAGACCTTCGGCACCTTCGAGAACGACATCTATTTCCTGGTGTCCTCTCCTGACCTGACCGATCCGGCCGTGCTCGAGCAGTTGCGCAACCTTGCGTTCGACCTCGAACTCAACGATTACGCGGCCGGCACGATGTCCCCGTTCACCCTGCGCCGGCCAAGCGAATATGGCGGGTCGGTACCCGCCGTGCCCGAGGGCATGACCAGCCGGGAGGAAGTCGCCGCGGCGCTGAGCGATCTCCAGCAGAACGATCCGCTGATGCGCAACCTCATCACGCCGGACCTCACCGGCATCGTGATGATCCTCTTCCCCAATGCCGAAATGACCCGCGGCGACGGCACCAAGGAGATGATTGCCCAGCTCAAGGATGTTGCGGCCCAATATGCCAGTGACAGCATCCAGATCGAACTGACCGGCCCGCCGATGTGGACCGCCGAGATGCTCAATGCGGCGGTTGACGACCAGGTCAAGTTCACCATCTACGGCTTTGCCCTTGGCGCCCTCATCGCCCTGGTGAGCCTGCGCTCCTTCTGGGGCGCCATCCTGGTGTCGGCCACGCCATTCATCGCCGTGATGTGGGTGATGGGTATCGTGCTGCTGTTCTTCGGCTCGTTCTCGTTCCTCACCATTATCGTCACCACGCTGGTGCTGGTGATTGCCTTCGCCGAAAGCCTGTTCTTCATCTTCAACTGGCTGGCCTACTGGCGCGACGGCATGGATCCCTACAAGGCCGTCGATACCACGGTGAAAGTCGTCGGGCCCGCCAGTGCCCTGACCATGCTCACCACACTGGTCTCGTTCGCCTCGCTCTCGCTGACCCCGGGCCAGGGCATCCAGGAATTTTCCATAGCAGGTACAATCGCTTCGCTGCTCAGCTTCGTCTGCCTGATGACGTTCCTACCGCTCGTCCTCAAGCTGGCCATTCGCCTCGGCTTCAGGATTCCGCCGCAAACCGGCTTCGTGCTGACTGCACCGATGAAGCTCTCCTGGTTCCTCGCCACGCGCTTCAGCCGCGCCATGGCCGCCGGAGCCATCGTTGTCACCGCCGCCCTCTTCGTTCCCTATTTCCTGGTCGAACCGCGTTTCGCCTTCGAGGACTATGTCGCCAGGGATTCCTCGGCCCTCGACGCGGCGGTCGATATCGATGCCGGCGTAGGCGGCGTTGCCCCCATTTATGTCCGCGTACCGCTCAAGGACGGCGTTTCGGACGTCACCGACGGCGATTTCGAAACCATCCGTACCGTGCACCGGATTCTCGAGAGTCATCTCGGACAGAACAAGGTCATCTCTGCGGCCAGTTTCGTCCACTACGAGGATTCCGGCTTCACGCGGCAGGACATCTTCGATTCTGTGGGGCAATTCCTCAAGCGCCGCTTCATCACCGATGATGGCACCCAGGCCCTGGTGACCGGCTTCATGCCGACCATCATCGATTCCGAGGCCCTCAAGGACCTGGTGCACACCACCCAGGCCGAGATCGAGGCTGCCGGCATCAAGGGCGCCGAGATCGGCGGCTTCCGCATCCTCACCGCCTTTGCCACCGACAATATCGTCCAGGGCCTCCAGCTCGACCTGACCTTCAGCGTGCTGGTGAACCTCTTCCTTATCGGCTTTGCCTTCCGCTCGTTGCGGGTCGCCATGGCGACGGCAATTCCCAATCTCTTTCCGGTGCTCGGCGCCGAAGCCTATCTCTGGTGGTCGGGCGCTGGCCTGCAGCTCACCACCGTCCTCTCGTTGACCATCGCCTTCGGCATTGCGGTCGACGACACGACGCACTTCCTCTCCCACTATCTGCATGCTCGCCGGGAGGAAGGGCGTGAACATCGCGACGCGGTGCGACACACCATGGAGCGTATCGGTGGGGCAATCGTGGCGACAACGATCATCCTGTGCTCCGGCACGGGCATTGTCGCAACCTCCGGACTGCCGCAGGTCGCGCTGTTCGGTTCTTTGTTTGTGATAACCCTCGCTCTGGCACTGATCGGAGATGTGTTTATTCTCCCGGCCTTGCTCGTAGCTGGGGGCAAATTCTTTCATCCTCTTGGAGGCATCAAGAAATGAACAACGGCGGACCCCTGTGGCGCGCTCTTGCGCTCGCTGGTCTGATGGTCGCGGGCGCTGCTGCCCCCGCGATGGCTGCACAGGCCGACATCGAATTCCTGGGCAGCTACCTGGGTGACTGGAAAGGGCGCGGTCAGTTGCAGGGCGCAAACACCGAGACGGTGGTTTGCAAGCTCAACCTGACGGCGGCCAACAACAACACCAAGATCAACTATTCCGGCCGCTGCACCCTCGCGGGCAGCAACCTCGCCGTTAACGGCACGGTCGCCTATATCGACGCCAAGCGGCGCTACGAGGCCGTCATGACCTCCAATGCCTCGTTTACCGGCACGGCGATCGGCCAGCGCCAGGGCAACGGCGTCGTCTTCAACCTCCGGGAAAAAGAGCGCGACGAGGCCGCCAAGCGCGACATGACGATCACCTCGTCGATCTCGCTCCTCGACAACGCCATCATGGTCGAGTTCCTCGTCGTGGATGACGCCACCGGCGACACCATCCGCGCCAAGGTCCCCTTCGCCAAGTAATCCGGCGGAAAAGCCGGCCACCATCGAAAAAGGGCGGCCCTGCGGCCGCCCTTTTTCAATTCCGGTCTCGTTCGCTCAGAACGGGATATCGTCATCCATTCCGCCGGATTCGAACGCCGGCGTGCTCGACGGACGGCGGCTCTGGCCGCCACCGCCGCTGGACTGACCGCCGAACCCGCCCTCGCCGCCGCGCGGACCCGAGAAGCCACCGCCCTCGTTGTCGCCGCGACCGTCGAGCATGGTCAGGTTCGAGTTGAAGTTCTGCAGCACCACCTCGGTGGAATAGCGGTCCTGGCCGCTCTGGTCCTGCCACTTGCGCGTCTGCAGCGCCCCTTCGATATAGACCTTGCTGCCCTTGCGCAGATACTGCTCGGCTACCTTGGTGAGACCTTCGTTGAAGATCACCACACGGTGCCACTCGGTCCGCTCCTTGCGCTCGCCGGTATTGCGATCGCGCCAGGTATCGGTCGTCGCCACGCTCAGGTTCACCACCTTGCCGCCGCTCGGCAGCGAGCGCACTTCCGGGTCGTTACCGAGATTGCCGATCAAGATGACCTTGTTTACGCTGCCCGCCATCGCCTGTCCTTCCGTACTCGTTTGGCTGGAGCCACCGGCTCCGCCGTTTGGCGCACTTTATGCGGTTGCACCTGTCCGCGCCCGCCCTGTTTTGAGGTTTCAACAGGCGCAAACCGCATTGTTCTCGATATGTTCCGCCAATGTCAGCAAATGTCAAGTAATCTGGGCGCTTTGCAGATGTGATCTGCGTGGATTCACCCTTGACCGAATCCACCCTGTTCCGCTTATGTTCTTTCCGCTAGTATATTGCCGCATCGTGGCCCGGCACGGGCTGCGACGAGATTGATGGGACTGCGGCAGCCACCTTGCGCTAAACAAGCCTGGCTTGCGAAACTGCGCCGGCGCGCCTATCTCCCGATCTTGGCTGCCAGCCAGGATCAGACCGCATCGTTACCCGTACGTTCGCTTCGCTCGACGGAGCGGCATAGAGCCGTGGACCAGAATATGCCCGACGCCAACAATCGTGAAATCGTCATCCGCGGTGCCAAGGAGCACAACCTCAAGTCCGTTGACCTGCGGCTGCCGCGCGACAAGCTGATCGTGATGACGGGCCTGTCGGGTTCGGGCAAGTCCTCCCTGGCGTTCGACACCATCTATGCCGAAGGCCAGCGGCGCTATGTGGAGAGCCTCTCGGCCTACGCGCGCCAGTTCCTGGAAATGATGCAGAAGCCTGATGTCGAGCAGATCGACGGGCTCTCTCCGGCCATCTCGATCGAGCAGAAGACCACCTCGCGCAATCCGCGCTCGACCGTGGGCACCGTCACCGAGATCTACGATTACCTCCGCCTGCTCTACGCGCGCGTCGGCATCCCCTATTCGCCCGCCACCGGCCTTCCGATCGAGAGCCAGACCGTCTCCCAGATGGTGGACAAGGTTCTCGCCCTGCCGGAAGGCACGCGTCTCTACCTCCTCGCGCCAATGATCCGCGGCCGCAAGGGCGAGTACAAGCGCGAACTCAACGACCTGATGCGCAAGGGCTTCCAGCGCGTCAAGATCGACGGCGAGTTCTACGACATCGAGGACGCGCCGAGCCTCGACAAGAAGCTCAAGCACGACCTTGAAGTCGTGGTCGACCGTCTGGTCGTTTCCCCTGACATCGCTTCGCGCCTGGCCGAAAGCTTCGAGACGGCGCTCAAGCTTGCCGACGGCATCGCGCTGGTCGAATACGCCGACGAGAAGGAGGCCGATGGTTCGGCCAAGAGCATCACCTTCTCGGAAAAATTCGCCTGCCCGGTTTCCGGCTTCACGATTGCCGAGATCGAGCCACGCCTCTTCTCGTTCAACAACCCGTTCGGCGCCTGTCCGGTATGCGACGGCCTGGGCACCGAGCGCAAGATCGACCCGGACCTTGTGGTTCCGGACGCATCGCTCTCGCTGCGCGACGGCGCCATCCTGCCATGGTCCAAGACATCGGCCCCCTATTACCTGCAGACGCTCGAAGCGGTGGCGCGGCACTATGGCGCCTCCACCGGATCTGCGTGGGAGGATCTCCCCGATGACGTGCGCCAGGCCCTGCTCTACGGCACCGGCAAGACGCCGATCAATTTCGTCTACGACGACGGCCTGCGCACCTATAAGACCACCAAGCCCTTCGAAGGTGTGATCGGCAACCTCGAGCGCCGCTACAAGGAAACCGAATCCGCCGGCATGCGCGAAGAGATCGAGCGCTATATGTCCTCGGCGCCGTGCGTCGCCTGTAACGGCTATCGCTTGAAGCCCGAGGCTCTGGCGGTCAAGATCAACGGGCTCCACATCGGCCAGGTGACCGAAAAGTCGATCCGCAACGCCTCCGACTGGTTCAAGGAGCTGCCCCGGCACCTCAACGACAACCAGCGCACCATCGGCGAGCGCGTCCTCAAGGAAATCCGCGAGCGCCTGGATTTCCTAAACGACGTCGGCCTCGACTACCTGACCCTGGCCCGCAACTCCGGCTCGCTCTCGGGCGGCGAAAGCCAGCGCATCCGCCTGGCCAGCCAGATCGGTTCGGGCCTCACCGGCGTGCTCTACGTTCTCGACGAGCCCTCGATCGGCCTGCACCAGCGCGATAACGAACGCCTCCTCGAAACCCTGCGCCGGCTGCGCGACCTCGGCAACACGGTGATCGTGGTCGAGCACGACGAAGACGCCATCCTGACCGCCGACTACGTTGTCGATATCGGCCCGGGCGCCGGCGTCCATGGCGGCCATATCGTGGCTGAAGGCACCCCACAGGATATCATCGACAATCCGGACAGCATCACCGGCGCCTATCTTTCGGGCCGCATGGGCATCCCCCTGCCCGCCGAGCGCCGCGAGCCGTCCAAGACCCGCAAACTCTCGCTCAAGGGCGCGACGGGCAACAACCTCAAGGATGTCTCGGTCGACGTTCCACTGGGCCTGTTCGTTGCCATCACCGGCGTCTCGGGCGGCGGCAAGTCGACACTGATGATCGACACCATGTACCAGGCCATCGCGCGCCGCCTCAACGGCGCTCGCGTGGTGCCGGCGCCCCACGAGGCGCTGACTGGCCTGGAGTTCCTCGACAAGGTTATCGATATCGACCAGAGCCCCATCGGGCGCACGCCCCGCTCGAACCCCGCCACCTATACCGGCGCCTTCACGCCGCTGCGCGAGTGGTTCGCCGGACTGCCGGAAGCCAAGGCCCGCGGTTACGGCCCGGGGCGCTTCTCCTTCAACGTCAAGGGCGGACGCTGCGAGAAGTGCGAGGGCGATGGCGTTCTCAAGATCGAGATGCACTTCTTGCCCGATGTCTACGTCACCTGCGACGTCTGCAAGGGCAAGCGCTACAACCGCGAGACGCTTGAGGTCCAGTTCAAGGGCAAGTCGATCTCCGATATCCTCGACATGACCATCGATGAGGGCGTGGAGTTCTTCGCCGCCGTGCCCTCGATCCGCGACAAACTGGTGACGCTCCAGCGCGTCGGGCTGGGTTATGTCAAGATCGGCCAGCCCGCCACGACCCTCTCGGGCGGCGAAGCCCAGCGCGTCAAGCTCTCCAAGGAGTTGTCCAAGCGCGCCACCGGCCGCACGCTCTACATGCTGGACGAACCCACGACTGGCCTGCACTTCCACGATGTGGCCAAGCTGCTTGAAGTCCTGCATGAACTGGTCGAGGGCGGCAACACAGTGGTCGTCATCGAGCACAACCTCGAGGTCATCAAGACGGCCGACTGGATTATCGATATGGGCCCGGAGGGCGGCGACGGCGGCGGCGAAGTCGTCGGCGTCGGCACGCCCGAAGATGTTGCAGCCAATCCAAGATCTTACACGGGCGCCTTCCTCAAGGAGGTCATGGCGCGCCGGCCACCGCGAAGTCAGGCGGCAGAGTGATGTGAGCAAGGGCGGCCCGGGTGCCGCCCTTTGTTTTTGGCCCATTCCCCTGCGGCAATCGTCGAAATTCCCCCATGTGTATGACGGGGGAATGAAGATCGGCATGCGTGATACGCATGGCCCGCTTGAGGTTTGAGGCATTTCATGACTGCGCGATTCAGCTCATCTTCCCCACTGGGGCAAACTCGGAAAGGAAGTGCGCAAATGTTTGTTAGAGCGGTCTGGCGCGTAAGGCGACTGGTCGACATCAAGCAGACATTGCGGGAAATGGACGTTCCGACGACGCGAGAGGCCGACATGCTCGGTCTCTGTGGGCCGGATTTTTCCAAGATGACCCGTGGTCTGTTCGACAAGTAGCTTACAACGCGAAATCCATGTTCGGGCGGCCGTCACGGGAAACCGGGCGGCCGCTTCGGTTTTCAGATTCTGAATTTCTGATGAACGCGCTTGAAAAGAGTTATGCGGATTTCGCATGTCAAATCTGAGCAATCACCCTCTGCTCAAATCAAGACCTCGGCACTAGATACAGTGCGTACGACGAAAGGAGACACCAAATGGACATTCGCAAGACCCTTCGCAAGTGGGCTGCCTACCAGCAGACCGTCCGTGAGCTGAACGCTCTCGACAACCGTCAGCTGACCGACCTCGGCATCACCCGCAGCGACATCTCCCGTATTGCGCGCGACCATGCCAGCACCCTCTAAAGGTTCGCTGACTGCCCGCATCGCGGAGAAGTTCAGAACACCCGCTCTCTAGGAGGCGGGTGTTCTTGTTTTTGGGCCCTAGAACGCCAGGCGCCCGACCAGTTCCTCGTAGGATACGCAAACGGCCGCCTGGAAAGCCTTGCGTTCCTTGAGCCGCTCATACCAGGCCTCGAAATGCGGCAGGCTCGGGCGCTCCACCGGCATGGTGAACCAGCGATAGAGCGAAACCCCGGCAACGATGTCGGCGTAGGTGAACTCCTTCCCACCCAGATACGGCACTTGCGAAAGGCGCTCATCGAGCATCCGCTGCAATGCGGTCGTCTGGGCGATGCCCCTGTCGATGGCCCTCCGGTTCTGCTGGTCCAGCGGCGTACGCACCAGGTTCCAGAACACCTCGATCCACGCTGGCTGATAGGTCGTGGCCGTCCAGTCCGTCCATTGATCGGCAGCGGCGCGTTCGCGCGGCTCGACCGGCCAGATGAGGCCCGAGGCGTAGGTCGCCGCCAGATAGCGCACGATCGCATGGCTCTCCCACAGCACCAGGTCGCCGTCGCGCAGCGTCGGCACCTTGCCGTTGGGGTTCATTGCCCGGTATTTCGGATCGTCCGTCCCGCCGAACGAGCCGCCCAGAGGCAAGTGTTCGTATTCCAGTTCCAGCTCGGCAAGGAGCCAGCTCACCTTCTGCACATTGGACGAATTCAGGCGTCCCCAGAGCGTGATCGTCACTTGGCTCTCCTCTTGTTGAGTCGGCCGCAAGCTTACCGTGTTGCGCCGGATCGGCGCAGTTGCTAAAGCCGCGCCATGTCCAGTTCCTCCACGCAACCCATCCATATCATCGGCGGCGGTCTCGCCGGCTCGGAAGCCGCCTGGCAGGCCGCCCAGGCAGGCGCCAGTGTCATCCTGCACGAGATGCGCCCGTTCCAGAAGTCGCCCGCCCACCTCACCGAGGGCCTGGCCGAACTCGTCTGCTCCAACAGCTTCCGTTCGGACGATCACGAGTACAATGCCGTTGGCCTGCTGCATGAGGAAATGCGCCGCTGCGGCTCGCTGATCATGCAGATGGCCGATCGGCACAAGCTGCCCGCCGGCGGCGCGCTCGCGGTCGATCGCGTCGGCTTCTCCGATGCCGTTACCGCCGCCATCACCAGCCACCCCAACATCACACTCGAGCGCGGCGAGATCACGGGCCCGCCCCCGGCCGATTGGCACAATGTCATCATCGCCACCGGCCCGCTCACGTCCCAGCCGCTCGCCGAAGCCATCCAGAAGCTGACGGGCGAGGATGCCCTCGCCTTTTTCGATGCCATTGCTCCCATCATTCATGGCGAGAGCATCAATCGCGATATCGTCTGGGCCCAATCCCGCTATGACAAGGCCGGCCCCGGCGGCACCGGCGCCGATTACCTCAACTGCCCGATGACCGAGCAGCAGTACAACGACTTCGTCGACGCCCTGCTCACCGGCGAAAAGCACGTCTACCACGAGTGGGAGAACGTGCCCTATTTCGATGGCTGCCTGCCCGTCGAAGTCATGGCCGAACGCGGTCGCGAGACTCTGCGCCACGGCCCGCTCAAGCCGGTCGGCCTTACCAACCCGCGCGATCCGGAAAACAAGCCCTACGCCATCGTCCAGCTGCGCCAGGACAACGCCCTGGGCACGCTCTGGAACATGGTAGGTTTCCAGACCAAGCTGAAATACCGCAAGCAGGCCGATATCTTCCGCATGATCCCGGGCCTCGAGCAGGCCCAGTTCGCCCGCCTTGGCGGGCTCCACCACAATACCTTCCTCAATTCGCCGAAAGTGCTCGGTCGTGACCTGCGCCTCAAGGCGGATCCGCGCCTGCGCTTTGCGGGCCAGATCACGGGCGTCGAAGGCTATGTCGAAAGCACCGCAATCGGCCTCATCGCCGGTCGCATGGCCGCGGCGTCCTTGCGCGGGGTCGAGCTGATGGCCCCGCCCGCGACGACCGCCATGGGCGCACTCATCAACCACATCACCGGCGGACACATCGAGGATGGCGAGCAGAAGCTGCGCAGCTTCCAGCCCATGAACGTCAACTTCGGCCTCTTCCCGCCAGTGACTGTCACCAAGCCCGAAGGCGTCAAGCGCTGGCGCGGCCCGGAAAAGGCCATGGCCAAGAAGAAGGCCGTAAGCGAGCGCGCGCTCGAAGATCTCAAGGTCTGGGCCTGACGGCCAGCAACGCGCCGGATCCGCGCTCGACCGCATCGAGCGCGGCATCGGCCATTTCCACTATGTCACCCCTGCAGTCCCCATCCAGCCAGGCCGCCAGCGCAGCCTCGAGCGCTGCCACGATCGTTGCCGCCGCCACCCGCACCGAGAGCGAAGCCGCCTCGCCACCGGTGCGTTGCGCGATGATCGTGCACAGCACCTCACCGCTACGCGCGTGATCAAGCGCCGCTGCGGCGCGGAGCGCGGGAACCTGTCGCGCCAACCGGGCGCGCGCCACCATCGAATCCTTGTCCTGGTCCATTACCGTTGCCAGGCCGGCGCGGAACGCCTGCCTCAGACTGGCCAGCACCGGTTCGTCCAGCGGACGATCCTCCAGGAGCCCCAGAAAAAGCGGATCATAGTCGTCCGCCACCAGTGCCTCCTTGGTGGGGAAGTAGTTGAACAGCGTCCCGGTGGAAACCTCGGCGGCACGCGCGATTTCCTCGGTCGTGGTGGCCTCGAACCCCTTGCTCAGGAACAGCTCGAGCGCCACCTGCTGAATGCGTGCGCGGGTCTGGCGCTTCTTGCGTTCACGCAAACCCTCGGGCCGTTCGTCCATCTTCCTTGCCCTCATGCCACTGCCGCTGGCCTCGCCCGGTCGCTCCCTCTGCTCCCAAACGCTCGCCCCATCCACATCGCCCCTGCCGCCAGCGGCCAAAGCCGGGTCGCTGCATTGCGCAGGGCGATACCCCACGCCGTGCGCGGTACAAGAACCGCAGCATTGGCGCCAATGCCTTTCTGCCGCGGCGCCACCAACCGTCTGTGGCGCGCTTCGTAGGCCTGGAGACCCGCTCCGAGATCGTCATGGCCGGAGAGTGCGTCACCCAGTGTCCGCGCGCCCGCCATCGCCAGGCTCGAGCCTTCCCCGAACAGGGAAACGCATGACGCTGCATCGCCGAGCAGGGCAACCCGGCCGCTCGACCATTTCGGCAGGTCCACCCGGCAGACCGCATCGAAATACATTTCGTCCGTCTGGGCCAACGCCCGCAACATGGCCGGGACATGCCAGCCCGATCCCGCATAGGTCTCTTCGATCAGCCTGCGCTGGTCCGCTTCATTGCGAAGATCGAATTCGGGGCCCGGCTGTGCGCGGAAAATGAAGGCGCCCAGTGCCCGGCCGGTGGACGGATGGATTGCCGCCGACCGGCCCGGTGCATTATACATCTCCACCCGCCGCGCTATCGCCGGCCAATCCGGCAGTGGTAGCGTCGCTATGAACAGCCCCAGTGGCTTGACGAACTCGGTTTCCGGACCGAAAGCCAGCCGGCGCACGCGCGAATGCAGTCCGTCCGCCCCGATTACGAGGTCGAAGCGCCGCTCCCCGCCACTCTCGAAACACACGTCGACGCCGTTCCCGTCCTGCGCCAGCGCGGCAATACTGTCCCCGAAGACGAACTCGGCATCCGCCTTGACCGCACCGGCGAGACACCGCGCGAGGTCGCCGCGCGGCACCTCGACCTCTCGGCTACCCGAGGCATGCTGCAAGGCGGCGAGATTGACGCGCCCCTTCTCATGGGCTCTGTCATCGAAAAACCCGATCTCCTCGACCGCGCTCGCGGCGGCCCGCAGCGCGGGCATGATCCCCATTTCTTCCGCAACGGAGACCGCCGGCCCCCTCACGTCAACAGGACTGCCGCTCGAGCGCAGCGTTCCGGCGCGCTCGACGAGGGTGCACGCAACTCCCGCACGCGACAGGTACCAGGCCAGGGTCGGGCCGGCCACGCCGGCGCCCGATATCAGGACGGTCTTGATGCACGACATCTCGATGACTCCCGCTTAGGAGCCACTAATTGATGCCACTATAATTTTGAAGTCAACCCAATAATTACTTCGAGCCCGGCGCGTCCGCGAAAAGCGTCCCTTCGAGATAGGTCAGACTGCGCCCGCCATCAGGCGCCGAGGCGACGGTGGCCGTATCCAGCACGTATCGGTAGGCAATGCCCCCGAGGCTGAACGACAGCACCGGATCGGCGAGTTCATTTCCCGTATTGCCCTTGAGCCACTCCACAAGATCGACGCTCACGCTCTCCCCTGACGGGATCGAGATTGTAAGCACTTTCGCGCTCAGGGCGAATGTAAGCGCGCCAGAGGTCGCGGGCACGTCCACATACATGGCCTGCCGCCCGAGAAGATAGGGCGTCCCGCCCACATCCACCGCTTGCGAGGGCGGACGCGCCAGCGACAGGAAGACAGTCGAGCCATTCACCTGGTCGCTCGGTCCAAGACCGTCGAACATGTCGAGGTTGCGCTGCCCGGCCTCATAGGTGACGCCGTGAGAGGCCAGCACCTGCTCGAGGTTCGCCCGCCCCGCTGCCGATTGCAGGAGGAAGGCCATTGCTCCGGTGGCTCGCGCCGCCTCGGCTCCGGACCACTGGGGCTTTGTATCGGGTCCGGTGACGCCTCCGCGCGCCAGCAGCGCATCCAGCGATGCCGCCTGGCTGGCCCTCGAAAGGCTATCCATGTTCCATGGCCCGATGCTGAAGACGAGAAGGATCACCCCGGCCAGTGCCGGTATCAGGCGGATATCCCCGCGCCCGATGAGGAAGGTCAGCGTGAGCAACGCCGCCCAGATCCCGCCTGCTATCAGCATCATCCGTTCCGGCGTCAGCCCATAGGCATCAACTCGCACCATCACGGCAAGGGCGTAGAGCGCCAACGGAATGATCGTCAGCCAGAACCACCAGCGGCGGAACACTCGCACCAGCAGCCTTTCCCGCATGAAGGCGGGATGCAGCAGCAGCCAGGTCGTCGCCCCGGTCGTAACGAAGCCGAGCACCATCCAGCCGAGCATGCCTTCGGGCAGGCTCTGCGTCAGGACGATCTGGAGCGTATAAGCGAGAAGGATGAGCGCATAGGCCAGGAGCAGTGGGGTCAGCACGAACTGGCCGAGAAAGCCCGTGGCAGTGGCAACGATATCCGGCTCTTGCAGCGCGCGGGCGTCAAAGGCGTCCAGCCGGCGGATCGTGGCCAGCCAATAGATCGGCGTGAACAGAAATCCGATGATCGGCAGTACCCACCGGTAGAACAGGTCCGACGTCTCGAGCCCGAAAAGGATCGACAGCGACCGTTCGATGGCCGCGATGCCGAGGGCGACGAGCAGGAACGCCACCCCTGCGATGAGGGCGGTCACCGCCGCCTGTTGGTTGAGCCACCAGAACATGTCCTGCTGCAGCGCCCGATCCGGTCCGCGCTCGGTGAAGGCACTCACCGAAAGCCAGAGAACCGAAATCGCCGGCAAGGCCCACGGCACGAACCAGTTCGCATCGGTTACCTGAAACGCGGCCACCACCAGCAGCGGCAGAACGTAGCCGATCACGATACCCGCAAGCCCCGTCCGCGGCCTGCTTTCGTTGAACAGCGATCCAGCCACGGCGAACACGGCGCCGCTGGCAAGGCCACCGACGATCCGCCACCAGAACTCGTCCGTCAGCGAGATCTGCTCATTGACCACCACGAGCACCGCGACCGTGGTCAGCAATATCAGCAATGAAGCGAGGGGAAAGCGCCTTAGGGTTGTCAGGAGGTCCGGAGCAAGTCGGTCGATCCAATCCCGCAAGTGCATCTCCCTATCGGTTACGCCAGGTCCACCAGCTCATCGCCGCGATCTTGCGCCAGGAAGCCATGTCGGGCGGCGGCGCAAATGGCTGTTCCTGCACATGTTTTAGCTGACCCAATGCTGCGCGCAAGACGGGTGCGTAGGCAAATGCCGGGCGCAGCGCCGGCGAAAGCGCGCCGATCGCGGCCTCCGCCTTGCCCAGGTGCTCGCCCGCCAGGTCGATGGCCTGCCCGAGAGCAGCCCAAATGCCCTCGGTCGGGGTTCCGGCAAAGATCTGGGACTCGGTGACGCCATTGGCTCGAAAGAGCGGCAGCGGCAGAAAAATGCGGTGCTGGCTGGCGTTGAAACCAAAGGCGCGCACATGCCCGATAAAGGCATTGGCGACGCCCAGGTGCCCGGCGGCATCCCCGTCCTCTACCGGGACGCCATCGTTGAGCACCATGGCGGCGAACTGATAGAGCACCGAGACCGTCTCGCCGGCATATCCCTCGAAACTGGTGAGGTCGGGCATCGGGTCCTGGTAGAGATCGAACCTTCGTGCCGCAATCAGCCGCTGCAGCGGCACGATGGGAAGGCCGTAGTCACCTATCGTGGTCAGCAGCGCGTCGGCCACGGGGTTACTGCGCACGTTGCCGTGCCCCTGCCCCTTGAGCGCATCGTCCCACCATTGCAGCCGGATTTCCCCGGGCGTTGGCTCGGAGACCCGCTCGCGCACCGAGGCGACTTCGGCCGCGAACGCATAGAGCGATTGCACCGCCGCCCGCTTGTCCTCGCCGATCACGAGGCTCGCGTAATACCGGTCGGGGTCAGTGGATTTGAGATAGTCGGCCGTCAGCGCGGCGGTTTCCGCTCGCATGTCACTTGCCGCGCTCGACAGCGATCAGCGCAGCGCCGACTGCCCGTTCCTCGGCCAGCAGCACGTTATAGGTCCGCACAGCTCCACCGGTCGCAATCGGCTCCATGATGACCTTGCGCTCGCGGAACGCCTGCCGGATGGCCGGATCGAGAAACACGGTCTCCTCGCCCGTCCCCACAAGCAGCACGTCGAGACGCTCGGCGGCCTCCAGCACGGGCGCCAGCGTCTCGAGCGTTATCCCGGCTGCCTCTTTGACATCCCAGGAAAGCATGCCCGTCGGCAGGCACAGGAGCGAGCCCTTGTGCGACATGTCTGCGAAGCGGAACCCACCGTTGCCATAGGCATCGATGGGCACCTGTTGCGGGAAGCGGCCCGCTCCGAAGGTATCGGCCATGGGCCGTGCCTCCTAGACAGCGGCGCCGTCTGCGCGCTTTTCCTTGGCCTGCTTCTCGTCCTTGGCCTGGTCGGCCCGGGCACGCAGCCCGAACCAGATCAGGATCGGCGCCGCGATCACGATCGAGGAGTAGGTGCCGATCAGCACGCCCCAGGTCATCGAGATCGTGAAGCTGCGGATCACCTCGCCACCGAACAGAACCAGCGGGATGAGCGCCAGCAAGGTGGTGAACGCGGTCAGGGTCGTACGCGCCAGGGTCGAGTTGATCGAGAGGTCGATCAACTCGGGCAACGACATCTTCTTGTACTTGCGCAGGTTTTCACGGACGCGGTCGTAGACCACCACCGTATCGTTGAGCGAGTAGCCCACGATGGTCAGGATCGCCGCGATACTGGTCAGGTTGAACTCGATACCCGTTATCGAGAAGAAGCCGATGGTCAGCAACACGTCGTGGAACGTCGAGACGATCGCACCCACCGCATATTGCCACTCGAAGCGGAACCACACGTAGACCATGATCGCCAGCAGCGCCACGCCCAGGCCGATGGCGCCCGAGACCGCAAGTTCACCCGAGACGGACGGACCCACGGATTCGGTGCGCCGCACTTCATAGCCACCGCTCTGGAGCGCGTCGCGCACCTTCTGCACCGCGGCCTGCTGGGCGGCGTCGCCGCCTTCCTGTGCCTGCACGCGGATCAGCACGTCCTCGGGAGTACCGAAGCCCTGTACCTGGATTTCGCCAAGGCCGAGTTCGCTCAGCCGCTGGCGGATATCGCCTGGATCGGCCGGGCCGCCCACATGCTGCACCTCGATCGCCGAACCGCCGGTGAAGTCGATGCCCAGGTTCATGCCCTTGGTGAAGAACGAACCCATCGAACCGGCAATCGCCAGCACCGAGATGATGATCGCCGGGCGGGCGAACTTCATGAACGGAATCTTGGTGTGGTCGGGAATGAAATGAATGAGGCGGATCTGCACCGTCTTCGGGCGACGACGGCGATACCAGATGCCGGCGATGAAGAGCGTCACCGTGTAGGCGGTGAACATCGAGGTGAGGATACCAAGCGCCAGCGTAACGGCGAAGCCCTGTACCGGCCCCGAGCCCAGGAAGAACAGCACGATAGCCGCGATCAGCGAGGTCAGGTGCGAGTCCACGATCGTGCCCCAGGCGCGCTCGAAGCCCGCCGTGATGGCCTGCAGGTTGGATCGTCCAGCCTGCTGCTCTTCACGTATGCGCTCGTAGATCAGCACGTTGGCGTCCACGGCCATGCCGATGGTCAGAATGATACCGGCGATACCCGGCAGGGTCAGCGTCGCCCCCAGCATCGAGAGCGAGCCGAGCATCACGAAGATGTTGAGGATCAGCGAGATGTTGGCGAAGACGCCCCAAAGGCCGTAGGCCATGAGCATGAAGAGGATGACCGCGGCGGCGGCGACGGCACCGGCGATGAGGCCGGCGCGGATCGAGTCCGCACCCAGGCTCGGCCCGACGGTGCGCTCTTCGATGATGTCGAGGCTGGCCGGCAGAGCGCCCGCGCGCAGCAGCACCGCCAGGTCCTGTGCACTCTGCGGGGTGAAGTTGCCGCTGATCTGGCCCGAGCCGCCGGTGATCGGCTGCTGGATGACCGGAGCGGTCAGCACCTGGTTGTCGAGAACGATGGCGAAGCGCTTGCCGACATTCTTGGAGGTAATGTCCGAGAAGGTGACCGCGCCGCGGGTATCGAACTTGAACGTCACCACCGAGCGGCCGGTCTGCTGGTCGAAGCCGGGCTGGGAGTCGACCAGCGACTCGCCACCGAGCGAGACGTCTTCATAAAGCAGTTCCTTGCCGCCGTCCTGGCTCGGCAGGATGATGGTGCCGGCCGGCAGCCCCTGGGCCTCGGCCTGTGCAGCCGTCATGCCCGGGTAGACCATGTGGAAGGTCAGGCGCGCCGTCTTGGAGACGATATCCTTGAGGCGGGTCGAGTCGCCGAAGCCGGGAACCTGGAGCAGCACGCGGTCCGAACCCTGGCGCTGGATCGAGGGCTCGGTCGTGCCCAGTTCGTCCACGCGCTTGCGGATGACTTCCATGGACTGCGTCACCAGCGAAGACATGCGCTGGTTGATGCCCTCGTCGGTTAGCGCCACCGTGATCTTGCCATCACTGGTGGTGGAGAACGAAAGCTCGGGCGTACCGCCCACCGAGAACATCGTGTTTGAAATGTTGTTCTGCAGCGTCTCGAGCGCCTTGAGCGCTGCGTCCTGCTGCGTCGGGTCGGTCAGTTCCACCGTGATGGACTGGGGGCCCGTCGTGATGATGTTGCCGATGCCGTTTTCATTGGCCAGCACGGCGCGTGCGTCGCGGCGCAGGTCCTTGACCCGCTGGTCGACGATCGACTGCTTGTTGACGCCGAGCAGGAGGTGCGAGCCGCCCTGCAGATCCAGACCCAGGACGATGGTGCGCTTGGGCATCCAATCGGGCATCGCATCCAGCGTATCCTTGGGCAGGAAGCTGGGAATCGTGAACGCGACAGCCAGAATAGCCACGATGGCGATAATGACAGCCCGAATGGGAGAAAACTGCATAGTGTCTGGTCCAGATACCTAGAGCGGAAGGGCTCTATCTTCTCGATTGCACACGAGGTCCACCGAAAAGTGGCGTGCCACTTTTCGGTCCCCATGTTTTCTGCACGTCTTGTGCCGGCTTAGGCCGGCTTGTTGTCGTTGACCGGCTCGGCCTTCGAGCGCACGTCCGCAACCATGGAGCGGACGACCTTGATCTTGACGCCCTGGGCGATCTCGACTTCGAGGTCTTCGCCTTCCTGTGCCTTGGTCACCTTGCCGACGATGCCGCCGGTGGTGACGATCGTATCCCCGCGACGGATGGCGCTGAGCATGGCCTGCTGTTGCTTCATCCGCTTCTGCTGCGGACGGAAGATCAGCAGCCAGAAGATGACGACCAGCAGCAGGATGGGCATGAGCGAGGTCAGAATTTCCATCGTTCCGCCACCGCCCGGCGCTGCGCCGGCAGCCTGCGCAAAGGCTGGGGTTACAAACATGTAGGCACTCCTATGGTTGTCGACTTGGCTGTCGGCTTGTCAAAAGTTCGTTGATAATCCCATATAGGAGACGAACTTGGCTTGGCGAGACTACCCGCCTGAAAATCGCGCGGACTATACAGGTGGGCCCCCGCGATTGCAAAGCCAATCCGGGCGTTTCAGACCGGCCCTATACTTGAAGGAATGTCCCGTGAACAGCCAAGATTCGCTTGCGCAAATTGCTGCGTCGCTGGCCCGTATTGCCGAACATTTGAACGTGCTTGCGCCCCTGCCCTCCACCCGGGCAACCGGCCTCGATCTCGCCGACGCCTACCACTGGGATGCCCATCTCGGGCAGCTCATCCCCGTCCCCAAGGTCAGCCGCGTCCCGCTAGAACTGCTCAAGGGCGTCGATGACGTCAGCAACACGCTCCTCCAGAACACGCTCCAGTTCGCCAAGGGCCTGGGCGCCAACAACGCCCTCCTCTGGGGTTCGCGCGGCATGGGCAAGAGCTCCCTGGTCAAGGCCGTCCACGCCCACGTTGCCGCCCTCAACGAGCCCGAAGTTCAGCGTCTCATCCTCATCGAGATCGCCCGCGAGGACATCGAGGGCCTGCCCACCCTCATGCGCATCATCCGCGACGAGCCGGCGCGCTTCATCGTCTTCTGCGACGATCTCTCCTTCGATCGCGACGAGACGAGCTACAAGTCCCTCAAGACCATACTCGACGGCGGCCTCGAAGGGCGCCCGGACAACGTCCTCTTCTACGCCACGTCCAACCGCCGCCACCTCATGCCCCGTGACATGATCGAGAACGAGCGCTCGACGGCCATCAATCCCGGCGAGGCCGTCGAGGAAAAGGTGTCGCTGTCCGATCGCTTCGGGCTCTGGCTCGGCTTCCACAATTGCGACCAGCCCACCTACCTGGCCATGATCGACGGCTACGTGGCCTATTACGGGCTCGACATCGATAAGGACGAGCTCAAGGCCAAGGCCATCGAATGGGCCGCGACGCGCGGCGCCCGCTCCGGCCGCGTCGCCATGCAGTTCGTGCGCGACCTGGCCGGCGCCATGGGCAAGGCAGTCTGATCCCCCAATAACGCAAAAGGGCCCCGCGGGGCCCTTTCTTTTTGTCTTCGCTCGCCGGCTCAGCTTGCCAGCATCGGCATCGGATCGACGGGCGTCGCGCCCTTGCGCAGTTCGAAATGGAGCTGCGGACGGCTCACCGAGCCGGTCATGCCCGCCGCGCCGATCGAGTCCCCGCGATTGACCACGTCGCCCTTGGCCACGCTCATCGACTTGAGATGCGCGTAGGCGGACACATAGCCGTTCGCGTGCCGGATCAGGATCAGGTTGCCGTAGCCCTCCACCCCCGATCCGACATAGATGACCGTGCCGTTCTCGGCCGCGCGGATCGAAGCACCCTCGGGAGCCTCGATATTGATGCCCGTGCCCTTGGAGGCAGCGAAGTTCGTGATGATCTTGCCCGTGATCGGCCAGCGGAACTTGTCCGCGCCCGACATCGCCGGCTCCTGGAGCACGGGTGCGGGCTTGTTGGGCTGCACCGCTGCGGTCTGCAGGGTCTGCGCCGCCTTGGTCTGGGCGGCCGGGCTCGGCTGCGGAGTGCTCTTGAGCACACCCGGATCGGTGATTGCGGCGACCTGCCGCTGGGGCGTGGCGGCGGGCGTCACGACCGGGCTGGTCGTCACGTCGTCGCTGGCAGAGGCCACCTGGGTCGGCGCGCGCTTGGAGAGCAGGTCCGGACGTCCCGGGATGACCAGCTTCTGGCCAACGAAGAGCTTGTCCGGCGAGAACGAGCCGTTGGCATTCAGGATCGCCTGCGCCGTCACATCGTAGCGGCGGGCGATGGTGTAGAGGGACTCTCCGCTTTCCACCACATGCACATAGGCATTGGACGGCACCACCGAGAGGTTGGCCTGCTGGCTGGTATTGGCGACCGCAGTCGGCTTGACCGCGGTGACGGGACTGTTGGGGAGAGTGCCCAGCGTGGTCTTGGCCGGGGCAAGAGATTGCTGTGCAGGCATGGCAGTTTGCGATCCGCTTGAGTTGGACGTGAGAACAGGCAAGTCTTCGGTAGAGACTGAGCCCAGCGGCGCCTGCGGTGCAGTGGCGAAGGTCGTCGGCTGG